>Ga0307488_10004767_pt1 | contig 11281 bp, 6 predicted proteins | sample SB02metaG_FD_202248 | JGI IMG/M metagenome (GOLD analysis project Ga0307488, IMG submission 202248) | Sea-ice brine microbial communities from Beaufort Sea near Barrow, Alaska, United States - SB 0.2 | ecosystem: Environmental > Aquatic > Marine > Coastal | place: USA: Alaska | collected 2017-05-06
GTAACTGCCCAAAACTCTGCTTCATCGAATAACCTTAGCTACTAAGAAGGGCTGAATAGCCCATAAATTATGGCTACTAGAATATCATAGTGGGCATAAAGGATGTATTGCTGGAGCGCACCAGCCCTAAGGTCGGATCAGCGGGCCCCCGCTCCGAGCGAGGTAAATGCGCTGCTTGGTTTTGGTACAACGACTGTTAAAAGCGCGCAGTCAGCATACGGCCATCGGGATTATCCAGCGGGTCTTGGGCAACCCAGGGTGCCACGCAGTCCAGATCGGCGGCACAGGGATCGGTTAGCGCCTGTAAGAAGGCGACCAGGTCGCCGATCTGGGCACTCGACAGCCGTGTGGGCCTGAGCACGCGACCGGTGCTATCGTTTTGCTGGGTATTGTTTTGCTGCGCATTGCTCCTCTGGGTAGTGTTTTGCGCCGCCGACAGTTCGTCTAGGGCCAGCATCGAGAGCCGCTGCGCGTCGGGGAACAGACTGGCGCAATCGCTGTTGGCGCGGAACTGGGGCAGATCACAGTAGTCTGCATTGGCAAAGTACCGCTCAACCGTTTGCTGCGGATTTACATAGTGGGCCAGTACCTGCTCCAGACTGCCATAGGTGCCGGCGTGGCCATAGGGTGCCGTGAGTTCGACATTTAACAGACTGGGCGTGCGGAAACGATACCGATCGGCGCGGTTAAAGGTAACGTTTTCGCGCCCGACATCGCCATCGGCTTGGTGCGTAAACGCTCCGAATTGCGGAAAGGCGACCAGATTGAAACGTTCGTCAGTAAAGGTCGGCCCCTGATGACAGCGCACACAGTCAGCGCCGCCTTCTTGAGGTGTCGCCAAAAAGAGCTGTGCGCCTCGTTTTTGGGCCGTGCTCAGCGCAGTCATATCACCGTCAAGATAGGCCTGCCAGGGCGAATCGGTGAACAACATCGAGCGCTCATAGTCGCTAATGGCTAATGCTATATTGGCGAAGGTAATCAGATTTTCAGCACTGTCTTGCCGACCGAAGGCCTGTTGAAAATGACTCAGCCATTCATTATTGGCCAGCCCCGTGACTTGTTCACCCAGGCGCTGCGCCAGCAGTGCTCGGACCTGATCATCGTTTTCGGTCAAGCCGAAATGGCTGCCCAGCATTTCGGTTTCGGACACCACCGGAAATTTCGCTTGGGCGGCCAGTAGTGTTGCCCCCGCGGCCGAATCGACTTGGTTCAGTGGCGAATCGGGCGTGCTTATTTGCCCCGAGCCGAGCCGTTCAACGCGCCCATCCCAAAACAAATTCTGGCGCCAGAGTGCGGCATTGAACACAGTGGGCGAGTTTCGGCCGATCGGCAGATCGTTATCGCTCGCCAAGCGCGACAGTCCGAGCTGATCCGGTAGCGTGGCATTGACGCCCACCGGCAAGGACAATTGATCGGCACCGCGCAAAGCCGGGTGATGGCAGGTGGCACAGGCCACCGTTTCATCGCCGCTGAGCCCCTTGCTGAAAAACAGCTTCTTGCCCAACTGTGCCATGGGCTCGTTGATATCGGGCACAACCTCAGCACCGCGAATGGCAACGGCCATACCATTAATGTCGATGAGGCTATCCAATTGGCCATCCAGGGCCGAGGAATCGACTGGGTCGCTCGGCTCGATTGACTGTAGCAACTCATTACAGGCGGATAACAGCAGGGCCGTAGACAACACGAGACTAGAGGCGATGAACCTGGTTCTATTTTGCAACAACATATTTCGCACCACAGTGGTTTAGCAAGATTGACCAGACTAATGGCAAAGAGTGCAGTAAATAGGCAGCAATAAAGGAAAGAATGTGCAAATCAACGAACCCTAGGTAGGGGTTGTGATGATGGGCGGCAGACGGATCAATTCAAATTCTGCGCGGTTAATGTCACCCCTGTGATACACGGCGCACTGTCCCGACCGACCAGGGAGTTTTCTGAGCACGCAAACCGTTTTGGCCAAGCAAAAAAAAGCGCCCTAGGAGGCGCTTTTATCAACTCAGAAGGTGCGCAGCGACTAGAACGTGCCATTCGTCAGCGCTACGCTGCCGTCGGTACCTGTGGTCACCACATTATTGGCACCGCCTTGCCACTGCACCACGGCTTGGCTTTGTTCATCGGCCTTAACGCACTTCCATTCGAAGCGGGTTCCCGCAGGCAGATTGTCGAGGGTAGCAATCCAGGTCGGGTAGTTGGCCGGTACCAGTTTTAGGCCATCGTTCACCGTCCAGTTGCCCAATTGAGGGTGATTGCCGGCGACGTATACACTGGTCCCGAAATCGGTATAACCATTATCACAGCGGAACGATACCGCGGCCGAGCTGGGTAGAGAATCGATAGTGTCTAGGCTATAAGCCAGGCTTCGGTCATTGAAGCGAATGCTGTAGCTGCCCGCACCCGCATCGAAGGGTATGTCCGCTCCGCTTAGCTCGGCAATGCGGTCAGCATTGGTGTCACCATAGTTCACAGTCCAGTCACCGAAGCGATCAAATTTAAAACGCAGATCGTCACCCGCTGCTACCGCAATGTCGGCCTGCCAGACACAGTTAACCGAGTTCCAAATCATCGCCGTATTACCCCAGTCATTAAAGGTGCCGCGCAAACTTAATGAACTGAAATTGGCCGAACAGCCGGGTGAGTTGACCGGTTCCGGATAGATACCGCGGGTCTGAGCCGGATTGCCGTTGACCATTGGCCAGCTCTGGAAGCTGTGAGCGGAGGCGTTACTGGAGTCCAAATGCCAGACATACAGGGAGCCGTCCATTGAATGAGCAACGGCCTCCGCCTGACCGTCCTGATCCAGGTCGCCGATGACCACGCCACCGGAAATGGGGACCACCTGTTTCGGCCAGTTCGCAAGTGGGCTGCCGTCCAGTGCGCGAGCCTGCAAGGAGTTTGTGGCATTCATGCCGCCGTAAAAGAAACCTTGGCCGTTAACCGAATCGACATTAGTGGTACGGGCGGTAAAATCCATGCCGCCATTACGTTTCAGAATAAAGATCGGCTGCCGGAGCGAGCCATCATTATTTAGTACCATGGTTTCTTCGGACGACGATAGGATCAGTTCCAGGCCACCACTGTGATCAATATCCGAGACAATCAGATCCGTTACACGCATACCAAAGTCACCCCCATAAGGCGAACTGGACGAGTCAATTGCCACCGGCCAACCCGGCTTGACTCCCCCACCCATTTGATAGGCGAAAAGAGAGTTGCCGACATGCACCAGGTATTCGACCGTACCATCCTGGTCTAGGTCGACGACAATCGGCGAGCGCACATCATTGAGTACGGAGGTCGCAAAGTTGATCCGGCCCATTTCCGCGCCCTGGGCACTGAACACCCGGGCATGCACGCCGCTGTCGGTATTGGGCCAAATGACGATCACATCCAGTACGCCATCCTGATTCCAATCGGCAACTACCAAGTGGCGCAGCGCCCCGCCTGCATTGTCAAACAGCTGGGATAAATTGGGGAACAACTCCTCCTTAGGCCAACCCTGGGCGATGCTACCGTCGTGACTGATCACCATGACCTTCCAACTGTAATGAGTCGCCCCGCTGTTGTTCCAGTCGAGTTTCTGCACAATCAACTCACTCTTGCCATCCCCATTCAGGTCGGCCGCGACCACACGATCATAGAGGGTCGTCACTGTGGCCTCGTTCGGGTAGCGATCGCCCGACCAGCCCGCCGGAAAACCGGGCAACGGCTGGCCCTGAAGATTGTAGGCAAAAATCGAATCCCGACCGCCGACAGATACCTGGCGGGCACCAAAGATTATATCGTCCTGGTTGTCGCCATCAATATCGGCCAAGGTGAGTGGGGTGACGATTTCGGTAACTTCTGGGCTGGCCAAGGAATAACTCCCATAACGCGTGCCATCGTGATGCCAGGCAAATAAGTCACGGTGAGAGTTGCGGTTATTTTGAACCGTCAGTATCTCCAGGTCGCCATCGCCATCGAGATCAATCAGGGCCGGAGTTCGCGCCGCAACCTTGCCTTCGGTACTACCGGCCGGATGGCCTAACCAGCCTGCCACCAGAATGGGCCAACCACTGGCCAGAGTAGTGTCCAGATGCACGCGCTGATAAGTATCGGCCTGCGTGCCGGCCTGGTCGACCACGCGCAGCCGCACCAGATAGGTACCGTTGCTGTAAGCACTGGTATCCCAAGTAGCCAAACGGTTACGTATAACCGGGTCCTGACCTATATGGACGGTGTCAAATTGCAGCGCCCCGGCCTCCTTTTTGGCCACCGCTATTTCGTAATGGTCCAAGTTCGGCGCTAGCGCAGAGCCCTCTATATGCACCGGACCGCTTAATTGTATGCTTTTCCCTGCCGGCAGATTAATGGCCGGGCTGTAGATATACGGTGCGGAGTTGGCGACCTCTGGGTTGGCTAAGAGGGCGCCCTCGGCATTGATCAGCCCGTGCCCGTAAATATCATCCCAACCCGGCAGGCCGCCGTCGCTGGTCAAGTCGATACTGCTATCCACCAACAACGCGCGAACTTGGGCCGGCGTGAAATCCGGGTACTTAGAGCGAATCAGGGCGGCGAGTCCGGCGACGTGGGGTGCAGCCATGGAGGTACCGCTGAGGGTCTGATAACCGCCATCGTTTTTTAGCGATAGGATGTTGGAGCCCGGCGCCACTAGATCTATATCGGGCCCAGTATTCGAGAAATAAGATAGCCTCGGCAGCGCGTTGGCCACGTTGGCCACCGAGCCTACGCTGATCAAGCCGGGTATATTGGCCGGGTACATATACTGTGAATTGATGCTGTTGTTACCGGCGGCGGCAATCACCACCACATCCATAACAAGGGCCCGGGCCACGGCCTGCTCCAGCGTACTGGAGAAGCCCTGGCCGGCGAGACTCATATTGATCACATCGGCCCGGTTATCGGCCGCGTAATTAATCGCTAGGGCAATATCGAATGCCGAGCCACCGCCGTTGTCCCCCAGCGCTTTCAAGGGCATTATTTTAGCGCCATGGGCCACCCCTATAATGCCAATGCCATTGTTGCCGGTCGCAGCGATGGTGCCGGAAACATGAGTGCCATGGCCATGACCATCGCTGGGCAGATTATCCGAATTAGCGAAGTCCCAGCCATTGATATCATCAATCCGACCATTACGGTCATCATCGATGCCGTTATTGGCGATTTCATCCGAGTTGCGCCAAACATTGGCTTTGATATCAGGATGCTCCAAATACAAACCGGTATCGATAACGGCCACGATAGTGCCGGCACCACTGGTTAGATCCCACGCCTGACTGGCGTGAATCGCATTCAGCCCCCATAAACCGGGATTGTTGCCGCCATTGTACAGCGGATCATTGGGCTCCATAGTGACGTAGTACAGGTAGTTGGGTTCAGCGTAGTCGACCTCGCCGCTGGCCTCCAGGGCCTGCGCCAACGGACCCACGTCGGGGCTGTCGACCTGCAGCAAATAGACGAGTTCTTCGACCGGCATGGCGGCCATTCGAGCGGCTTCGGGAAGCGCAGCCGGCAATACCGACGTAGTTGAACTCAGGTCAAGCTGTTGCAGCACTCGGGCCCGATGTTGGGACAACAGTTCTGCAGCAACGGACGGACCCGACCTAGCGCTAGCTTGTCTGGCACCATTACTAGTTGAGACGAAGGGTGCACTGCCTTTGAATTTCACTATCAGTTGATTGGTCACCCAAGGCGCCGAGCTATCGGGTGTGGTGATATCCAGTGGTAGGTGGTTGGCGGTTGCCACCCCTCCCTGGTCCGAGACGATTTTGGTTTGGGCGTATACTGTGACAGATGCAAGCGACCCAATAACCGATAACAGGGCGCACCCTAAAGCTAATTTATTAACTAACATATCTACCTCCTTCCTCCTGCTTTATATCCCGCCCGAACGGGTCGAGATATAAATAAATTGAGCTAATGAACGACTCTTTTAGAGGATTCCCTAACGCAACATCCCTCTAAATTTTAGCAAGTTACTATTATAAGGCTGCTGCCTGGAACTGATATGACAAATTGGTAGGCAAACACTTGGCGCGAAAATCCAACCTTCGTTCAATAAATCCATAGTGACCCTCTTAGGGCACACCGCCTGACAGCCGGTCCGGGTACAGCCCACTAAACCCAGGACTACAGGGACAGTCACCCAAGGTTCGCGGACATTTGCCGGGCGGTTGCGCAGATGACCTTCGCTCCGGCCACTCGCTCCTGCCCGGTTACAATTCCACCGACTCCCCCCTAGCGTTGGACAATGTTAGACGGGCCGAATAAGCCGTAAAGGAGACCGCTATAAAAATTATTCGAATTGAATAATCATCAAATTGATTCACAGCCTTCACGCACCAGCAACCGAGAAACCCACCGAAAAACACCCACATATGACCGCCAAGCTTGGACAGGCACTTCTATTCTTTTATTTTTATTTTTTTTGAATGAAACTTTATGGGGATATATTGACGGGAAAGATTGACTGCAATATTCAACCAGTTGATGCACCGCGTGTCGCTAATGACAAGTGCCTACCAATAAGAAAAGAGCGGGCGTCAAACGACACAAAGCTAGACCCGGGCGAACAAAGCTGCCTACACTCGACCTGACCCAATAGTGCTCGACCTGACCCAATAGTAATCTACAGAACTTAGACTGATAAAGTTGGCAGCCTGGAACATTAGACCTTCACACGAATAGCGAGTGGAACAACGACGATTAGCGCACCGAAGATTGACTTTCATCCCCTGACCGACGCCCAATTTGGCGACTATCGCGCTTACTTTATCGCCGACTATGGCCAGGAGATTGCGCTTAACTATAGGGTGCCGCTAGGCCAAGCACTGCCGCAGTCAGAGGCGGTCAATGGAATTAGAGCGCTCAGACAAATAGTCTCGGGCCGCTCGACCGGCGACCACTCCGCTGGCATAACAGGCGGTTAACAGATAGCCCCCGGTGGGTGCTTCCCAATCGAGCATCTCACCGACACAGAAGTGTCCGGGTAACTGCCGCAACATCAAACCTTCGGTCAGTTCTTCAAACTCGACACCGCCGGCCGTACTGATGGCCTCATCGATATCCCGGCAGGCGCTCAGGCGCTGCGGCAGGGCTTTGAGTAGGCTGGGCAAAGCTTCGATCCGACCCATCTGCTCTTTACTGCTGAGCTCTTTTAGCACCGCCAGCTTAACGCCGGTCAGTTTCAGTTGCCGACGTAATAGTGTGCTCAGCGAATCGCCCACTCGACGACGAGCCAGAACTTGTGCCAATTGCGCTGCGGTCTTATCCGGAAACAGATCCCAGTGGACGGTACAACTGCCTTGCTGCTCAATCTGGTCACGTATGGCAGCCGAGGCCGCGTATACTAGACTGCCCTCCAACCCTTCCCCGGCAATCACCGCGTCGCCTTTTTTGCGCCAAGGCTTGCCCTCTGCAGTGGTCAGTGCCAGTGCCACCGACTTCAATGGCTGACCGGCCTGCTCGGTCCGAAAGGCGTCGCTCCAGTCATACCGAAAGCCGCCATTACTGGGGCGGAAGGGCGCACACTGGATGCCCCGGCCAATAAATTGGCTACGCCATTGGCCATCTGAGCCAAGCCGCGCCCAGCTGCCCCCGCCCAGCGCGTAGATCACCACCGGCGCCGAAACCACCAACTGACCGTCGGCGTGGCTAAATATAAGCCTGCCCTGCTCATCCCAGCCACACCAGCGGTGGCGTACATGGAACTGGGTGCCCCCAGCGCGTAATCGATGGAGCCAGGCGCGCAGTAGTGGAGCAGCCTTTTTGGCGCTTGGAAAGACCCGGCCGGAACTGCCAACAAAGGTTTCAATACCCAAACCCTCGGCCCATAAGCGCAGGGCATCGGCGTCGAATTCCCGCAGCCAAGCCCCGACCTTCTCGGTCTGTTGGCCATAGCGACCGATGAAATCGGCTTTATTTTCGGCATGGGTGAGGTTGAGCCCGCCGATCCCGGCACGCAGCAACTTGCGACCGACGGAGGGCATCGCATCATATACGGCCACCGACATGCCGGCCTTGACCAGCTGCTCGGCCGCCATCAAGCCGGCCGGACCGGCTCCTATAACGATGGCCTGGACCGGAGACTCGGCCACGGTCATGTCTGGCGCCCTATGGGGACGGAGGCCAGCAGAGCGAACAACAGACGCAAGGAGGGCAAATGAGCGGGCAGTGACGGGGACATAAGGTTCTTCCGGGGTTCGGGTTGGCCGGACAATCCAGCTCGGCACACACCATAGCATTGGCTCGGCTGGCTGTCCCAGGCCGATCTCGATAATAGTTTAGACTGCACTGGAGTCGGATTATTCATTGGCGGAATTTTCTGCCAGCTTCTACTATCGCCCATTCCAACTAGGGAATACAACTTATGAGCTGGATTGGCTTCACACTATTCGCGGCGCTGATGCAGGCGGTGCGCACCGCTGGGCAAAAACACCTAACCTCTTCACTCAGTGCGATCGCCTCGACTTGGGCACGCTATGGCTTCGGCTTGCCGGTAGCACTGGTCTACTTTCTGATTGTTTACCAGCAAGGAACGGAGCCGTTTCCGGTACTGAGTCTGCGTTTTTGCGTCTTGGTCATCTTAGCGGCAGGCGCCCAGCTGCTGGCGACCCTGCTCTTGGTTAAGGTCCTGAGTATGCGTAATTTCTCAGTGGGCACCACCTACGCCAAGACGGAAGGCATACTAGCGGCCCTGCTGGGCACTGTGTTTTTTGGCGCTCAGTTGCACCCACTGGCCTGGTTGGCCATTGGCTTGGGCATTATTGGGGTACTGTTTGTTAGCATCAGCCGGGCGAAGATCGGGCTGCGCGCAATTATCGACGCTCGAACAGCACTCTATGGCCTAACGGCTGGCGCTGGCTTCGCTCTTACCGCGCTCTGGGTTCGAGCCGCCAGCGTCGAGCTGAGCACCGACCCCCTGTTCAGCGCCGCGTTGATACTACTGTTGTCGATCTTGCTCCAGGGCATCTTATGCAGCCTCCTGGTGCATCGGCAAAACCCAGACAACTGGCGCCGATTGGCCGCTAATGCCAAGGTCTGCGTTTTTGTTGGCTTGACCGGCACGCTAGGCAGCATCGGCTGGTATAGCGCCTTTGCCTTGCAAGAGGCCGCCATCGTCAAATCCTTGGGTCAGGTTGAATTCATTTTCACCCTAGTGCTGACCTACTTTTTTTTCAAAGAGAGAGTCAGCCGCCAGGAGTGGATCGGGATCCTGCTGGTGCTGGCATCGGTGCTATTACTGCTGTGGGCTACATGAGGGCTACTTGAGGGCTACTTGAGAGCGTCACTGCAAAAATATTTTGCTTTCTCTTAACCAAGCGCAACAACATCGATACCTGTCCACAGGCATGGCACTGTAGCAAGTTGAGACCAGCCGGCGGCTGCCTCGTAACATCCACATGAGACACCTAAGCCCTTGAAATAAAGACTAATTTTAGAACTCTCGCAGCTTAGCGGCCATGCTTACTGGGTTCCAGATGTGCCTAGATTTAGACTATCCCCTAGCGACCAAAAGATCCAAAAGCAGCTAAGAAGTTGGACCCAGTCAAACTAATAGCAATATATTCCCCACCTGCCATTGACACCGGTTCTAGAATGCCTATAATTCCGCACAGCAAGAAAGAAAGTCTAAATTTTAACTGCTCCAATACGTTGCTTTTGTAAGTCATCGTCCTGAAGTTTTTAAGTTCCAGTCGATTTTTCAGCTATCGAAGCCTTTATAGGCGCAAATAATATATTTTTCAGGATACACATATCATGTCTAACAAAACTACCGGCACAGTTAAATGGTTCAACGAAACTAAAGGTTTTGGTTTCATCGAACAAGAAAACGGCCCAGATGTTTTCGCACACTTCAGCGCTATTGAAGGTTCAGGTTTCAAGACTTTGGCTGAAGGCCAAAAAGTTGAGTTCGTAGTAACTCAAGGCCAAAAAGGCCCACAAGCAGAAAACATCACTGCTGTATAATTGTTAACCTAAGGGTTACAGTTAAACTAAGGGTAAAGCCAATGGCTTTGCCCTTTTTGTTGTCCGTTCCAAAAGTAAATCGTCCAGCCCTATAAGCACCACAACCCCAGAATAACCAAGCCACAGCTCAAAACGCCCTTCCGCAATTCCGTCACCGCTCCGAAAGATACCCAGTGTCTCGCCAAATTGGACACCAACCAAACTGGACACACCTTTCCAGAAATATAATCAGCCAGGCAACTGGATCGGACTAATGAGCCTGGTATTTAAAGGGACAGTTACCTTGTCACTATACATAGTGCCGGTCAAATCAACCGGTCCGTACCGACGCAATAGTTCCCCCTGCCCTACTAAAGCTTGCTCAGTTCGAATCTGCCTTGACTAGAGCGGTTGACGTATAAGCGGGTCATAAAAAAACGCACCCACAATCCTGTTGTGCGTGCGTTCTTATCGCGGCGGCCTCGAGCTAACAAGCAACGCTACCATTCTTTTTGCAATTACTTACTGTTCTAGACTGCCCGGGTAATCCACCGCCACCGCTTGATAATAGGTGGTGTAATCCAGTGCATAAGGACCCGGCGGGAACGGCTGTCTAGAATTCCAAAAAACATTTTGGTTCGCCTGCCGGGTGAGCGGCAAGTAATTCGGCGAGGCACGCTCTATGGCCGATTCAAGGGCCATTACGATCAGATCGCCAAATAGGCTTCCACCGCTACTACTTTGTGGACTATAGGATAGATTTTCCCGGTCGGACCATAGGACTGTGCCGTCAGCCGCGACCAACCTATATTCGAAGTCGACAATAGTGTTAGTCGCCAGGACCACATAGACTGAGGTCCAGCTGTGGATAGTGACATAGAGAATAGAGTCAGCATGGAACAGGGCCGACAATTCTGTAGGCGGAACATTATGTACCTCTTGCGGGTCCGTCAGGCCTTCGAATTCCAGCAGCGATTTAACAGTATTCACCGGGAAAACATAATAGCCCTTTTCACCCAATTGGCGCGGCAAGGTACTTAAGACAGACGTGCTGGCCATAACGTCGGTGGATTTATTGACCACAGGCACTATCAGTATCGACTTAGGCCGGCTTTGGTGGAAATCTGCCAACGTATCGACCTGATTGACGGCACAACCACTGGCCAGAACGCTGAAACTGATGACAATAGCTAATGTAATAGCACGAATGTTCATCCTAGTTGGCCTCCAGGTTATTGATCAAAGTCGCCATCATAGGTCGACTTTCAGGCCAAATAGCCGCTTCCTGACGATAAAAATCAACGGCTGTTTCGGCATCCCCTTCCAACAGATA
>Ga0307488_10004768_pt1 | contig 11281 bp, 6 predicted proteins | sample SB02metaG_FD_202248 | JGI IMG/M metagenome (GOLD analysis project Ga0307488, IMG submission 202248) | Sea-ice brine microbial communities from Beaufort Sea near Barrow, Alaska, United States - SB 0.2 | ecosystem: Environmental > Aquatic > Marine > Coastal | place: USA: Alaska | collected 2017-05-06
GATTCGAGCTACAATTATATTTTTAAAGAGAATAAGGAAGAATGAGTTAATTTTCCCTTCAGCGTATTTAAACAATAGTTAGTGAAATTTACTAAAACAAAAAAAACCACCCGAAGGTGGTTTTCTAATTTCCGGCTAATTCTAATTACTTGGGAAAGCCCAAATATCAACGTCTAACAAATGACCTCCTTGAGATTGAATCGCAGCCTCATAATTTTCCAAATTGGCTTGGCGTTCAGAAAGAGGATATAAAAATCTTCTTGGGATCACTCCTGAAGGATTAAAACTTGGTACCGCATCAGGATTTGGTGTTAATTCAGGGTAACCAGTTCTTCTATAATCTACCCAAGTTTCTATTGGGGCATTACCATATAGTGCAACCCACTTCTCATTAATGATTGTCTGGATCTTAGCATCTTCAGATCCCGAAAGAGATAATCCATTTACGTAAGAGTCTACTTTTCCTTGTTCAACACCTATATAAAGCATATTTGAAGAAACTGCTTCTTTAAGGGCACCCAATGCATCTGCATCAGATCCGCTGGTTCTTACTAAAGCTTCAGCCTCAATAAATTTAACTTCCCAATAGGAAATTAAAGGTGTTGGTGAATCTGCCTGACCCCAATATAGTCCTTCCACTCCTGCAAAGTCCTCACCGTCTGTCGAGTAAAATGCTAGTCTTGGATCATTATTGTCGGTCATCTCATTATAAAGCACATCAGATATTCCTAAAGTACTTGGTCTGTCGTTATCGAATAAGTACCAAGGATTCGCATTTTGTGCGGGAGTGCTGTAAATAAAATCTGGTTGCTCTTCAGTACTGGAAAATGCTTGCTGAATTTCTTCAAGCGCGCTTTGAGCCGCAGAATTTCCATTTACAGAGGTTAAATGAAGATAGTATCTTGCTTTTAAAGCATGAGCCACACCTTCCCAGTCTACATTATCTGCGCTACCGGCCCCGGCAAAAGCACCAATTCCGGAGGCAACGCCTTCGTCTATTGCTTCAGTAAGCAATATCTGGATTTCTGCGTAGATCGATTCTTGAGAATCATAGATTGGATTTAGATTTCCCTGATCTCCAACAAAGGCTTCAGAATAAGGGATGTCACCCCAAGTACTCGTCGCAACTCCTAAATTAGCTGCTATATATAACTTGGCTAAGGCACTAATTTCTCCTTCGTTATTCTGGATAATTACGAAAGCATCTTTCATAGATCCTGCTCCGTATAATCCAAAATCCCATAGGTCGTCAATATCACTTTCACCAATGTTATACTGGTCATAAGCGATCTGTTGGGCATCTAAACCATCAAAATGTTGCACTAATATTCCGGCAATTCTGCCGCCTAAGGCTACAGAATTTCTATGCGTTTGAGCAATCATTCCAGGGTAAATTGCACCTGCATTTACCAATTCTGCTGAAGGATTATCCGGATCTATGTTGGCATCTGTAATTTCACAGGAAACAGAAACGCTGATCAAAGTAAGCCAGATTAATATTTTTATAGTTTTCATATTTTCTTAAAAATTTAATTGAACGTTTAAACCGTAACTTTTTGTATTGGGCTGGTTAAAATAGTCCAATCCCAATCCGTTACTATCTCCCGTAAGGTTTGTTTCAGGGTCAACACCCGGATAATCGGTTTCTACCCATAGGTTTCTTCCAAAAGCCGATAGAGTGAAGACATCAATAAATGTGTTCTCTAACCATTTTTCAGGAAGAGAGTAAGTTAAGGTGACTTCTCTTAAACGTATCCATGATCCATCATATATGGCAGTTTCTGAAAGGCCTCCAAATCCATAACGTCTCCAATAGTTGTTGTTTTCACTAACAGTAGGATCAGAGTATGGAACTACCTGAGAGTTAGGTTGTCCTGTAGACTGTACCACTCCTTCAAACACAGTAGTTTGGTCTCTTATTAGAGTGGCGTCAGATACCCCAAAGTAATCCAGGATACCACAGGTTCCACACCAGACGTCCCCACCCTCACGGATATCTATCAAAAAGGATAAACCTATATTCTTATATTGGAACTGGTTGTTTATACCTGCTAACCAATCTGGGATCGGGTCACCAATAACACCATCTGTAGTAGCTTGTAGAGGATAGCCATCATCATCTATTAAGACCTCGCCGGCATCATTTCTAGCGAAACGAGAACCGAAAATGGAACCATAGGATTCTCCGGCAACTGCTCGTGAGCTGGTACTAGAGAAACCATTTAGTGTAACAGATTCTACACCTTCAACCAGTTCTTCAACCACATTCTTGTAGGTGGTCCAGTTAGTGCTTATATCCCAATTGAAATCCTCAGTTTTAATAGGAGTACCTCCAAGGCTAACTTCATAACCTTTATTGGAAACTATCCCTACATTTTCAAATCTATCTACGAAACCGGATGAAGGAGCTGCATCAACAAATATAATTTGATCTTTAGTTTCTTTATCATAGTAAGCTAAATCAAACTTCAACCTGCTATCTAACATAGACAACTCTATTCCCACCTCAAATTCAGTGGTTTTCTCCGGTGTTAACGTTGGATTTCCTGCTCTGGATGATCTCTCAAATGAAGTAGCATCATAAGCCGGAAAGGTTACACTTTGAATAAATCCGTCACCACTTACAGAAGTACCACCAAAATTTGTGATGATCGCATATACCGGAGCATCATTACCGGCTGTTCCCCATGCGCCGCGTAATTTTCCATAATTCAGGAATTTACTCTCCATAAGCTCAGAAAACACAAAACTACTTCCAATCGAGTAAGACTGGAAAGTGTTGTCGCCAACCGGTAAAGTGGAAGACCAGTCATTTCTAAAAGAAGGAGTTAAATAGAGGAAATTATCATAACTCAAGGTTGATGTAGCAAATACACCAATAAGTTCACTTCTTGTAGATAACTCCTGCGCTTGTGTAGTACTTACATTTGAAAGGTTGAAAAACCCAGGAATTGTCATCCCATCACCTAGCACAGTTTGGCGGTTTGTCTTATTATAATAACCATCATATCCTATATTGGTATCAACACCAAATTTGTCATTGACGTTGTAAAGAATATTAAAAATCCCATTCCAGTTTACATCCTGGTTGGCAATAATATCATTTATAACCCGGCCATTTCCAAAGGATGCGTCTATTACATCAAAACCAATTTTTCTGGTATCGGTGTATCTGTCAAGGGAGGCTGAGGTTTTGAAGCTTAACCAGTCTGTAATATCGTATGTTAAAGCCAGCCTACCAATGGTTCTGTTTACGTCATCCAGGTTTTGGTTTCTTGCAACCGCAAAATATGGGCTGTTATAAATTCCATCCCTGTAACTTCTTTGTCCCGGTAATTCAGAACCGGGAATATCATAAAAATAAGTGGCTGGATCGTTTGCTGCTTCCTGTCCTACTTTGCCGTTCCCCATGTCGAAGGTTGGAGTGTTTCTAAGTAATCCAAGCATAACACCAGATATATTTGATCCTCTTTGTACCCGGTTCCCACCAGAATTGGTGTATTGACCGGCTGCATCAAGTACTAAATTGTCGGTTAAATTTGCCCTTAAATCAATTCTAAAGGTTTTTCTCTCAAATTTTTCATTTGGAGAAATCCCTTCCTGGTCTAATTTTCCAATGGAGGCTCTATAGTTCAGTTTTTCTGAACCACCACTAATACCTACACTAAGATCTGTAGTTTGCCCGGTTTTAAAGAAGTCATAATTATCATATCCAATAGCCGGCATGCCGTTTCCGGTTCCGGCAGAAACTAGACGTCCATTTCGATCGAAAGGATAATCTGTAGCCCCATCAAACTCTAAATCAGTTAGCAAAGGTCCCCAAGAGTCCCCTTCAAAAGTTTCAGGACCTCTATATTGTAAGGCTCCTCCAAAATGACGTCCCTGAGCGTATTCTTTCTGCAGACCAGGAACTTGGTTGTGTTCTGCAAAAGAAAGCGTGGAGTTTATTGTCAACTTAGTTTTACCTGCCTGTCCTTTTTTGGTGGTGATCAATACAACACCATTTGCCGCACGAAGACCATAAAGGGTTTGAGCAGCAATACCTTTCAGGATCGAAACCGAAGCTATATCATTCGAGTTGATGTCAATTGCTCTATTTGAAAAATCACTTCCTCCTAAACTCGAGTTATTATTGGACTGCGTAGGATCTTCTGAAAATGAAGAGTTGTCGATTGGTACACCATCTACTACGAACAATGGGGAGTTAGATCTTGTAATAGAAGTGTTTCCACGAATTCTAATGTTTGCTGAAGCGCCGACAGAACCCGAAGATGTGGTGACCTGCACACCTGAAGCTTTTGAGCTTAAGGCAGAAACTAAATTGGTTTCTCTGGATTTCTCAACGTCATCAGCATCAACTGTTTCCAAAGCGTAACTCAAAGAACGAGGTTTTGCTCGAATTCCTTGGGCCGTAATAACCACCTCATCCAACTCAGCAGCAGCTTCACCCAAGGTTACATTAATTGTAACTTGGTTCCCTACTGTAATTTCCTGCGTCTTTTTCCCAACAAATGAGAAAACCAATATATCGCCTTGGTTTGCGTTGATCGAGTACAGACCATCAAAGTCTGTTTGCGTACCGGTGGTTGAACCTTTGATGGCGACGTTCACGCCAGGAAGCGATAAACCCTCCTCTCCTGTTACAGTACCATTAATTGTTTGACCCTGGCCAAATGAAATAAAGCCAACGAGCATAAATAATACTGTGATAATGCATTGTAATTTTTTAATCATTTCACATTAATTTAAAGTTTCAGTATAAAATTCTTTAAAAAATGTTAATAATCAACATAAAAAATGTTAATTATTCATAAAATCAACAAAAGCAAGGAGTTAGAGAATGGAAAGGGAGATAAATCAACATTAAAATCACGATAAATAAAGAAATAAAGCAAGAAAAATCCGACAATGAATTCTTTAAAATAACTTTTTTTGTGCCGAGGCCACTTTGTGACTTCGAGGCGATCTTATCAAAAGTTAATAGAAAAAAAGATATTTTCAAAATACTATAGGTTAATAGCACTTTCTTTAATTGTGGTTTTTCTTTATGGTGGAATGTTATGGTTTATAGTTCCTGTGGACTCAAAAGTTTCATTGGAGGGAAATTTGTCTAGTTAGTAGTAAGGCTTCTTCTAGCATTTTTATTCCAGCAAAAATTATGAAAAATCCGAAGTACAATGGGGAGAAAGAAGATTATGATCCCGAAAATGATGTCTTCATGAGCCATTTTGATGAAAATGGCAATTTCATAGAAACCGTAGAAAAGGAATCAGTCGATCTGGATTCGAGCTACAATTATATTTTTAAAGAGAATAAGGAGGATTGAATTAAGAGCGCTGTCTTACGATCTCGTATAAGAAAGCACCACAAGCTACAGATACATTTAAGGACCCAATACTTCCAAACATTGGTAATTTGGCTTTATCGTTAACGATCTTTAATACTGAAGGGTTAATTCCTCTTCCTTCACTACCCATTACCAAGGCCGTAGGCTTGTTTAGTTCTGTCTCGTAGATAGATTGATCGCATTTCTCTGTTGCAGCCACTACATTGATCCCGGAACCCTGAAGGTAATAGATGGCATCTTTAATATGGCTTACTTTGCAAATAGGAATATTGAATACTGCTCCTGCTGAAGTTTTAACGGTATCGGCATTTACAGGTGCACCACCTTTATCTTGAACTATTATAGCATGAACCCCACAACATTCTGCAGTTCTTATAATAGCGCCAAAGTTTCTGGCGTCTGTGATCTGGTCTAAAAGTAAAAATAGGGGAGTAGTGTCTTCTTTATCTAATACTTCCTGAACTATATCTTCCATTTCACGGAATTCAATCGGTGAAATTTTTGCTACAACCCCTTGATGATTTCCTTGGGTGAGTTTTTCTAATTTTTCAACCGGAACATAGGAAATATTAAAACCTTGTCTACCTATCACTGATAACAGTTCCTGGAACAGTGGGTTGTTTAAGCCTTTCTGAATATAGATCTTATCGATATTCTTTTCGCTTTGAATAGCTTCCATAACAGTTCTAATCCCAAAAATTGTAGTATTATCTTCCATAGTTGCAAAGATAGGATAATTAAAAAATAACCAATAAAAAAACCCACCTCGTTAGAGGTGGGTTTTTGACTTTATCTTTGTGATGTTGCTAATTAGTTAACATCCCAGAATATAGGGCTGAAAAGGTCATCAGATCCACCGATGTTTTGAACGGCAGCATCATAATTTGCTTTGTTCAAGGCAGTCTCATTAAGAGGATAAAATATTCTCGTTGGCACAGTAAGGTCAGTTTTATCAGAATTCACCAAGAAATCCGGGTGATCTAATCTTCTCTCCTCAGTCCAAGCTTCAAATCCATTATTGAATAATGAAACCCATTTTTGAACACCAATTAATTCTTCCCAATTTGCAGAGTCATAAGCAACTTCCGGTTGAGCTAAATAAGTAGCAGCTTCAGCTGCAGTACCGTTGTATTTAACGATGCTTGCAGTTACTGCCGCATCATAATACATTTTAGCATCTCCAGTAATGAAACCTCTTTCTACAGCCTCAGCTAAGAAAAATTGAACTTCGAAATATTCTAGGATTGCTCCAGGAGCGGTAGGATCTTGAGTTAATTCAGGTGCAATGTGTGAAAAGTTTGGGTAAGAATTATCTGCCCCAATTATTCCACCAACATATCCATCTACGTTTTCGTCAAAGAAATCATCGATACGTGGATCATTCACAGATAGTAAATAATCTACAGATGTTTTTCCGGCAACATAATCACCTAATCTATTTTGCAATACGAAAAGATCATGAAGAGGATTATCGTTTGGAGAAGCACTTTCAAAGAAAATGATTGCACTATCGTCTGCAGATTGCATAACGCCAGCAGCAAAAGCTTCACTAACAGTAGTGCTAGCTAAAGATTCATTTACATCTGCTAATCTCATTCCTAAACGTAGTTTAAGTGAGTTTGCAAATTTTGCCCATTTCGCAACATCTCCACCGTAGTAGATATCTGCAGATCCAAATGAACTTCCACCTTGTGCAAGTGTGGTTACATCTCCAGAGATACGAGAAATTAAATCAGCGTAGATAGTAGATGCATCATCATAAACAGGATTCAAATTTTCCGTAACATCCAATGCTTCTGTGTAAGGTACATCTCCGTTAAGGTCTACTAAAGTCTGGTAAGAATACACTTCAATAATATCAATTATCGCTAATTGGTTCGCTCTTGTTTGATCAGTCAAAAATTCATCGGCAGCAATTGCTTCTCTTGCAGATTTAAGATCTTGAAGCACATTTGTGTAAAGTCTAACCCAAAAACCTTCAGATGGATCTCTTCCTATAATGTCATAATTAGATTCATCATTATAGGTGGTTTGTGCCCAGTGTTGAGACCAAATTTTAAGTAAATTTCGTCCTGTGGACATCTCTGTCATTAAATCTCCTAAGTTCTTTTCTGCATTAGAGAATAAGGTAGCTGCCGGAACAGATGCCGGGCTCTTAGGATCTACGTTGTTATCGGTAATATCTTTAGTACAGCTAGTTACTGTAAGACCGATTAGAACGCCTAAAATTAATAATTTCTTCATTTTTATTTTTTTTTAAAATTGTAGTTGAACGTTTAATCCATACTCTTTTGTAGAAGGGTATGCACCAATTTGGAATCCTTGAACATTACCTGCACTAAATCCAGATTCTGGATCTGCATATGGAAGATCTTTGTCTATGATCCATAAGTTACGTCCAGTAGCTGAAAGCTTAATACCTGTGAAAGGTAAATTTTCCAATACTTCTTTTGTTAAGTTATAAGAAAGAGTCATCTCTCTTAATTTAACGTAAGATGCATCATAAACAAACTTTGCATCTGGAGCATTTCCATATCTACCTTGTGGGTTAGCATAAGTAGAAGCATCTGCTCTTACAGTATTCACTGCTCCACCTGCTTGAACTCCTTGTAAAACGAGACCTCCACTAGTAGCATCATCATCTGTTACAGGATCTCTTAAAGGGTTACCAAGATCATTAAGACCTGCAGTTTCTTTATATAATCCAGTAGCTAGACCAAAATACATATCTCCACTAAATACACTTCCACCTTCTTGAATATCTATCAAGAAACTGAAATCCCAATTCTTATATCTTACAGAGTTAGAGATACCTGCTTTCCAATCTGGATTGATATCACCAATCACATTATCTCTATTGGTAGTTTTAAGGAATTTACCATCTGTTCCTATTACTCTTTGACCACCTTCAAACACATAGTCTGTACCTTTTATTACTCCAAAAGGTTCTCCTAAAGTTGCGTTCAATGATACCCCAAAGAAAGAATTCAATAATAAGTTTTGCGTATCACCAATTAATTTGGTCACCTCAGATTTGTAAGTAGAGAAGTTAGTGTTGATTCTCCATTCAAAATTTTCGGTTCTTACCGGTGATCCATAAAATTGTAATTCAAAACCTTTATTCTCAATAATTCCTGAGTTCACTACGTAGTTACGGAATCCTGTTGAAGGAGCAACACTAATAGGGATGATTTGATTTTCGGTTTCCTTTTTGTAAACAGAAGCATCAAAACCAACTCTTTTGTTCAAAAAGCTCATTTCTAAACCAAATTCCAATTCGTTTGTGCGCTCTTCAGTAAGATTAGGGTTTTTAGCTGTTGAAGGATTAGAATATAATGGAGTTCCACTAAACCCAGCTACTGCATTAAAAGTATTTTGTAACTGATAAGCTTCTGCGCCGTTCCCAACTTCACCGTAACCTGCTCTAAATTTACCAAAAGTTAAAACATTGCTATCTATAAGATTAGAAAATATTATACTTGAAGATACTGCAGGATAGTTAAATGCGTTGTTTCCGTCAGATAAAGTAGAGAAAGTATCTCTTCTTAAAGATCCTTCAACGAAGAAAGTGTCCATATAATCTAAACTAGCAGTTCCAAAAACACCAAACACTCTAATATCTTGATCTTCTTCAGTTGGGAAGTTGATTGGAGAAGCAGAGTTGCTTAATGTATAAAGCCCCGGCAAAGTTAATCCACCATTGGTACCTGCTGTAATACTTTGATATGTGGTTTGTCTGTAGTTAGACCCTAAAGTCCCAGTTACACCAAAATCATCTCCAAAATCCTTGTCAAAATTCATTAAGAAATCGTAGTTGTATTCAGTAAAGTTGATGTTTCTTCTTTCGTATTCAGGAAGATCCACACTTCCTATTTGGTTACGCTCTTCACGAAATTCACTATAAGTATCTACAGTTGCACGTCCTAAAACGTTGAACCAATCTGTAAAGTCATATTGTAAGGTTGCATAACCAAATAAACGGTTTCTTTCATCTGTGTTGAAGTTCTCATAACGAGTGAAATATGGGTTATCCCAGAAAATAGGAGCCGTATTGTCTGCTCCAAAAGGGTTCCATGTAATGTTTCTTCCAGTCTGGTTATAAGCATCTTGTTGATCTTTAAGATCTACGTTTGTACCCCACCATTGTCTGAAATTTGTCATAAGGTTCTCTGCATCGTATCCTGTTCCGTAACGACCTTTACCACTATTTTTAGTGTAGGTTGCTTTGGCAGTTGCAGTAAACTTATCTGTTAAGTCTATAGTTCCAGAAAAATCTAAAGAGTTTCTTCCGATTTCTGAGTTAGGAAGAACCCCTGTTTGACTGAGACGAGTATAACTTATTCTAGTAGAACCGGTTTCGCTTCCAGCACTTACAGAGATGTTTTCAGAATCTGTGAATGCAGTTTGGAAGATATACTCAGGTCCATGCTCTGGAGCAGTCCAAGGCTGTGATTGTTGGTAAGTATCTAATTCCGGGTAAAAAGATTGCCATCCGTAAACCTGAAGAGTTGGATCAAATCTTCCTCCAAAAGATGCATCTTCTGTTGTAGGAACTACAATATCGTTTATACCATCTTGGTTAACATCGCCAGAGTTAAAGTTACCTCCAGGTCCAGCACCATAGTAAGGTCCGTACCCTTGTCCGTATTCTTTTTGAAACTCAGGAAAAGTGTCTTTATCGTAATTCCCAACACTCATAGAAGTATTGATAGTTACTCCAAGACCTTTGTTTTTAGTACCTTTTTTAGTTGTAACAATAATTGCCCCGTTAGCAGCTCTAGAACCGTATAATGCGGTTGCAGCAGCTCCTTTAAGTACATTTATAGTAGCGATGTCATCTGGATTAATATCCGATGCAGCGTTACCGTAATCGTATCCATCACGACCACCTTCTTGTCCAGATCCATTGTAAGTGTTGTTATTAATTGGCACTCCATCTACAACGAATAAAGCCTGGTTGTTTCCTGTAATAGAAGAATAACCACGAATTACAACGTTAGAAGAACCACCTAAAGTAGAACTCTTTTTAATATCAAGACCAGCAATTTTACCGGAAAGAGAGTTAACAAAGTTACCTTCTTTCGCAGTGCTCACTTCAGATCCATCTACTTCTTGAGTAGCATAACCAAGAGATTTTTTCTCCCTTGAAATACCAAGAGCAGTTACTACAACTTCATCAAGTTGAGCAGCATCTGCTTTCATTACAACGTTTATAGTTTTTGACGTTCCAACAGTTTGCTCATTGTTAACAAGACCGATAAAAGAAAATACCAATATGTCTCCTTGCGAAGCCTCGATTGAATAATTCCCATCGAAATCTGATTGAACACCTGTTGAAGTGTCTTTAATAATTATGTTCACCCCGGGTAGAGGTAAACCATCTTCATCTGAAACGTTCCCCGTTACAGATTGTTGTTGCGCAAACGATATCTGCACAACGAACGCTAGCAATAGCGTTAAAATACTACTAAATTTTGCTTTCATTGTTTTATTAATTTGAATTAGCCGGTGCCAAAAGTGATAAGAAATTGTTAAATCCCCAAATATTTACTCCTAAATTATTATAAGAACTTTTAATAAATCTCTTATACTATTCAAGTTGTGGTAATTAGGAGTGTAAATTTTAGGAGAATTTAATTAATATTACTTTTAATAATTATCAAATCATCAAATAGATTCTGCATATAAAATGGTCTATATATATAGGTATCGCGGTTTTTTTTCGATTGTCTCTATTAGGGGTTGGTTAAAATTAAATTTTACAGTCGCTCTTTTAAATTAATCTATGATAAACTTAAATACTTAAAGATTTTCGAATAACTAAGCATTAATTGTTGGACTACTTGAAAATTAATTGATTAAGATTTGAATAATTCTATTTTATTTCTATCTTTGCAGACCCTAAAAAATAGGGAAGGTAATTTTATAACAATA
>Ga0307488_10004769_pt1 | contig 11281 bp, 11 predicted proteins | sample SB02metaG_FD_202248 | JGI IMG/M metagenome (GOLD analysis project Ga0307488, IMG submission 202248) | Sea-ice brine microbial communities from Beaufort Sea near Barrow, Alaska, United States - SB 0.2 | ecosystem: Environmental > Aquatic > Marine > Coastal | place: USA: Alaska | collected...
TCATATAAGCGAGTACCTGACTGCTGCAAAAAACAATCAATTGGATCTTATAGATTTAAAAGAGTGGTTTGATGAAGATGATAGAACAAAGATCCCTCGTCTAATTTCCTTTAGATTTAAAAAGAATATTAAATAAATCTAAAACAGTTCTATAAACCGAAACAGGATAACAATTATATCTTATAAATAAACCCCAGCAAATATTTACCATTTCCGGAACTCATGGTTAATTCCATATGTTCTTGTTGATATGGTGTTGTAAATAGATAAGTGCTCCCAATTCCTACTACAGCTCCAGCTAGAACATCCCAGCCATCATGTTTTTGTGCATCAAGTCTACTAAAAGCCGTAAATCCCGCAGCCAGGTATAATGGAATACTGTATTTAAACCCATATCTCCTATGAATAAAAGAGGCTCCTTGAAAAGTGATGGAGGTATGTCCTGATGGAAAAGCATTATCTCCATTATTATTAGGTCTCGGTTTATTTAAAGCCACTTTTAAACCATAGGTAACTGCGGCATTAGTTAAAAATGCCTTGGTAAATTGCCAGGAACCTTTTTTGTCTTTAAGTATTAAAGTTGTTCCAAAAGTAGCTGCAGGAATGGCAAATAGAAAAACATCTCCAGCCGTTTGAATGGTTTTATTTTGTGCACTGGAAAATTGAAAAGAAAAAATTGTAATGACTAAAAATAGAATCCACTTCTTAAAGGTGTTCATATACTTCCTTAATATTAAAATAATTAATTGACCAATAAAGCTTAGGCTAAAAGTTGGGGTCAAAAGATAAAGCTTAATTCTATATTGAAGAATATTTCTGAAAAAACTCCTGCTAACTTTGCCAATTCCCCTTCAGTTACTAATAAAATGATAGGACATTACACAAAGAATAGGTTATATATGATATTAGAACTTTTCCTATAATTCTTTTTTAAGAGGATGCCAGGAAGTGTGCTATATAAGGCCATACATTCCATTAAACCTCCTAGATTTATAAAGAAAGAAGATGTTAAGATTTAAATAGAGCATAGATTAAAACAGATGGTTCTTCATTTGAGTCATTTTAGATTAATTCCATACATTTGTTAACATTTCTGAAGTAAATCATCCAATCTAGATTTAATGCCTGAAGCACTTACCGTAATTGTCCCCCTATTTAACGAAGAAGAAAATCTGAAACGTGTAGAAAAAGAACTTTCAGAATATATAAAAGTAGCTCTTGTACCCACACAAGTTTTATTTGTAAATGATGGCTCTAGTGATAATAGTCAGCAAATCATTGAGCAAATTTGTAGTTCTAATCCAGATTTTAATTTTATAAGTTTTGAAAGAAATTGCGGATTAAGTTCTGCAATTAAAGCAGGATTTGACCATGTTACCACATCTTTAACAGGCTATATAGATTCTGATTTACAAACAGACCCAATGGATTTCAATTTGTTGCTGGAAGATCTGGATGGTTACGATCTGGTTACCGGGTTTAGAAATAATAGAAAAGATTCCTTTGTAAAAAATGCCTCCTCCTCTATTGCTAATGGGATTAGACGCACATTTACCCATGATGGAATGGACGATACCGGCTGTCCTCTAAAGATAATAAGAACAGATTATGCCAAGCGCATTCCTATGTTTAGAGGCTTACACAGATTTTTGCCTGCAATGATCTTGCTTCAAAATGGGAAGATCAAACAAGTGCCTATCAAACATTTTCCAAGAATGGCCGGTACGGCACATTTTGGGGTTTGGAATAGATTGATAGGACCTCTAATAGATTGTTTTGCTTATGTCTGGATGAAGAAAAAATATATAAATTATAAGATCGCTAAAAAAGGATGAGCACATGGCTAATTTATAGCGTTGGTTTTTTAGCACAATTGCTATTCTCTGGGCGCTCTGTATTTCAATGGATATTATCTGAAAAAAGTAAAAAAGTTCTCACTCCCTCTCTTTTCTGGAAAATGAGTTTGGTTGCTTCTTTCTTAATGTTTCTCTATGGGTATTTAAGAAGCGATTTTGCTATCATGCTTGGGCAAACACTTACCTATTTTATTTATATCCGAAACTTGCAATTACAAGGGGAGTGGTCAAAATTTCATAAGCTCTTTAGAGTTTTTTTATGGATCTTTCCTTTGCTTATAGTAATTCTTGGTTTCAACAACAATATTTACGATGCCGAAAGATTATTTAGAAATGATGCCATCCCTTCATGGTTATTAATTCTTGGTATAGTATCTCAGGTAGTTTTTACATTAAGGTTCATCTATCAATGGATCTATTCTGAAAAACACAAAGAATCTATATTACCATTAGGATTCTGGCTTTTAAGTCTTGCTGGATCTACACTTATTTTAATTTATGCGATTTTTAGATCAGATCCGGTTTTATTTGCGGGACACTTATTTGGTATGGTCATGTATGCCAGAAATATGGTGATCATGCGAAAAGAGCTTAAGACATATTAATATTTGAGTTCTTTAATTTATGTAGCATTTTTTATAACAATAATACTATGCAAGCAAAATTATTGAAATTTCTTTTACTGTTTTTTGTAGTGTTTAATATTGGTCTGGGTAGTTTTGGGCTTGCAGAAACCAGTGAGGCCAGATATGCCGAGATAAGCAAAGAAATGGTTATTAGTGGCGATTTCTTATATCCTACCAAGCTTGGAATTAAACACCTACACAAACCACCTCTAACCTATTATATAACCTCCCTAGGATATAAAATATTCGGCATTAATGAATATGGCGCTCGATTTTTTCTTGGAATTGCACTCCTTCTTCAGATATATCTTGTTTTTAAAATAGCATTCTTATTAATTAAGGACGAAAAAATAGCCTACGCTAGTGCCCTTATATATAGTTCTTTCCCATTAGTGCTTATCGCTGTAAGAAATCTTACTACAGATGCGTATCTAGTCACGTTTATATTATGGAGTATTTTTCTATGGCTCACCTATAAACAAAGTAATAAACCACATTATTTATATGCCTTTTTTGCTGTCTTAGGATTAGCTTTTCTCACCAAAGGTCCTGTTGGATTAATTCCTCCACTTTTATTTGTTGGCTGTTGGAAATATTTTAATAAAGAGAAATTTCATTTTTCTTTACATGTATTGCTTGGAACCATATTGATGCTGGCAATTTCGGGTTCGTGGTTTTTCACAATTATTCTTGATAGCCCAAAGGTTTGGGATTATTTTGTACACGAACAAATAATAAATAGAGCGACCCACGCTGCACAATTTCATAGAAGTCAGCCATTTTGGTATTATTTAATATTAGTTCCAGTATTAGGCTTGCCATGGATATTTTTTATTACTACCTATCTTTTAAATAAATTCAAAGAAGAATGGAACAGTTCTAATATTATAAAAGTGATTTTATCTACTTCGATAGTATTACTCTTGCTGTTTTCTCTTTTTTCTTCTAAACTTATCCTTTATATCTTACCAATATTTCCTTTTATAGCTATTTTGGGAAGTGTTCTTTTATATAAATTTTCAGAAAAGCAGATCAAATGGTTTAGTAGATCTTATTATGTACTATTTACAATCCTAATTCTTGCACTTATCGGAACTATATTTTATCCTGAAATTGAGGTGGATCTAGTACAAACCATATTTATACTATTTGTAGCAATAGGATGTTTGATCTACTTTTTGAAGATTTCTAAAATAAATGATAGTTCTAAGCTTCTACATATGGGAGTTGGTTTCACTCTCTGTCTCCTTTTAATTCATACTAGCTTTGCATCAAACAATGCAAAAACCATTAACTCATTTAAGGGTTTAGCGAAGTTTATTCAGCATGAAAAAGGAGATAAAGTGAATAGCCTGATAGTTTATGATTATTTATTACCATCGGCAGATTTCTACCTAGATACCCAGGTGATCACAATTCAGGATAACAACTACAGGACTTTTAGAGAGACCCAATTCGAAAATGATACACTATATAAAAAGAATCTTATAAACCTTAAAGACCCCTCAGATTCAAAAAGGTTCAAACAATTATTTCAAAAAGAAGATCAAGTTTATATAGAACGAAAAAAGTCTCCAATAAATGACTCTTTGAGCTATCTATTGGAGACTTTTACCCATAAAATCGAAAAAGATTCCTGGGTTATTTATTATTGAATAAATTATTCGGCGTTTCGCTCCACGTATTTTATAATTTGTAGTGCAATGTTTTTACCGGTTGCCTTTTCTATTCCTTCTAATCCTGGAGAAGAATTCACTTCCAGGATAAGTGGTCCTCTTTCAGATTGTAACATATCCACACCGGCAACACCTAGTCCCATTACTCTTGCTGCTTTAAGTGCTGCATTCTCTTCTTCATCTGTAAGTTCTATGATCTCTGCAGAACCTCCTCTGTGTAAATTAGATCTAAATTCTCCTTCTTTTCCTTGTCTTTTCATCGCTCCAACTACTACTCCATCTACCACGAAAGCACGAAGATCTGCTCCTTTTGCTTCCTTGATAAATTCCTGAACGATCACTCTTGCTTGCAAACCATTAAAGGCTTCTAAGATAGATTCTGCCGAATTTCTATTATCTGCCAGAACAACTCCCAAACCTTGAGTTCCCTCAAGTAACTTAATCACCAAGGGGGCACCACCAACCTTATCTATTACACTTCTCACATCTTTAGAATAATTACTAAATACTGTTTTAGGCAAACCTAGACCAGCTCTGGATAGAATTTGTAAACTTCTTAATTTATCTCTTGATCTCACTAAGGCCTGAGATTCTGTTGCTGTAAAAACCTTCATCATCTCGAATTGACGAACTACTGCAGTCCCAAAAAAGGTTACAGATGCTCCAATTCTGGGAATTACACCATCTATATCTGTAAGCTCCTTCCCTTTGTAAATTACGCTGGGTTTTTTCTTTTCGATAACAAGATCACATTTTGTATGATCTATGACCATCATTTCATGTCCTTTCTTTTCCCCAACCTCAACAAGTCTTCTAGTAGAATATAAGTTTGGATTTGCAGATAGAATTACTAATTTCATGTATTAAAATTTAAATTAATTTGGATCGTAGGGAAGATGAATTATAATAAAATAAGCTTCCTGCCGAAAGAAGTTGTTTAGTGTCAATAAGTTACAGTGTAAATAAGTTACAGTGTAAATAAAACAAAACTGAAGCTAATAAAGTTAAACTTTCAATAAAAAAATCTGTTTTATTTTAAAACAGATTTTTTTATGATTTATAATGTAGGTCTATCTAATTTCTTTTCGATATACTTCTTTATAGGTACTACTGTACTTTATGGAGATTTTTTTGTTGATATCTTGGAAGGTAATATCTAAAGTTTGATTTGTATTGCTTCCGTTTGGAGTTAGTTTAAATTGATTTTCACCTAAGTTCTCCCAAGTTCCTTTAACAATTACTGCTTCAACACAATTAGCAGATCCTTCTGCAAAAGTTGTTTTAGTATATGTTCTGGTATTTGTGAATTCATAGATGATCTTATCACTACAATCTATATTTTCTGTCACACTTCCATTCTGGACATAATAGTCCAAATCCCATGTTCCATACAAATTAGTAGTTTCTATTGGGGGAGCAGAATCGTCGTTGCTCGAACAAGAGGTGAATAATAAAACCGGGAAAGCTAAAAGAATAAGAAGTGAATTTTTCATAGATATCTAATGTTGTTGTTTTTTAAGTTTTTTCAAAAATAATACCGCAATTTATTCCAATCAAATGAATTAGCAACTTTTAATCTAATTAAAAGGATCTCAGAAGATTAATTTTTCTAATGTCATTACTAATATATGATTTTCACTTCGGTTCTTTTTGATACTTTTGTTTTAATTAAACCTCAATGAGGGAATCAAAAATCTCGGGGCAAGCCCGTCCGAACGGAACGGGCGGATCCACGAGATATGGATTAGAAAACACTTTTAAAAATTCGAGATAATCCTCTGGAAACCTGCCCGCTGGTCAGGCGTCTTAAACCCTCAATGAGGGAGTAAAATAACATTATGCCCCATCAACATTTTAAGATCTATAAGCCCTACGGATATTTAAGCCAATTCGTTTACAACCAAAATACTAGAAGAAATAAAAAATTATTAGGAGAGCTGATGGATTTTCCTGAAGGCACCATGTCCATAGGCCGACTGGATGAAGATTCAGAAGGATTATTGCTATTAACCACATGTGGCAAGATGAGCGCGCGAGTGCGTAGTAATAAAGTGGAAAAGGAATATTATGTGCAAGTAGATGGTTTAATAACTGCAGAAGCAATAATAGCATTACAGGAGGGTGTAGAAATAGGAATTAAAGGCACAAAGTATTTAACCAATCCATGTAAGGTTCATTTTTTAGAGGAAAGCCCACAATTTCCTGAGAGAGCAAAAAAAATACGTGATGAGCGTCATGGACCAACCAGCTGGGTCTCCATAACTATTACTGAGGGTAAATTTAGACAGGTAAAGAAAATGACCGCTGCCGTAGGTTTTCCTACTCTTAGATTGGTTCGATATAGAATTGCTAATGAATATTTAGAGGAAATGCTTCCGGGAGAAATATATGAGGTTGTAAACTTTAAACTCTAAATCAATTCACTTCAAAACTATTTGATCTCCTGTTTTATAGAAGTGCTTAAAAATTTTACTAGTTTATATTTTTTCCGGATCCTTCGGTTTTCATTCAAGATAAACTAAAGTCGAAGGGAGTGAAAAACATCTCGAATGCTCGATGTGATTTTATAAACAATACGGGAAAGAAAGTCTAGAAGGACAAAACACATTTGTTAATACAAGGCCAAATCAATAATTATTGATTAATAGAAATGGTTTTAATTAGTATATTCCCTTTCTCTTATTTTAAGACTATAAATTGACTATAAAACTATGAAACGACCCTTATTAAACTATCACAAAAATCCGCTTGGAATTTTAGCATTGGCTGTAATAGGAATTGCACCAATAATTCAAACTCAGGCTCAAGAGAATACAAAACCAACCATGGAAACTACAGCAATCTCAGAATTAAATAATATTCTACTATCAGAATGGACCGGTCCTTATGGCGGTGTACCTGCTTTCGATAAAATGGATTTGTCACTTTTACAGCCAGCCATAGAAAAGGGAATGGAGATGCATCTAAAAGAGATCGATAAAATTGCAAATAACCCGGCTCCTGGCACCTTTGAGAATACCATCGTGGAAATGGAAAAGGCAGGAAAACCTTTGGATAGAGCATTTACTTATTATGGGCTTTGGAGCAGTAATATTTCTTCTCCGGAGTTCAGAGAAATTCAACAGGAACTTTCTCCAAAGATCTCTGAATATTCTTCTAAGATCTCACAGAATAAAAAATTATTCGAACGTATAAAGGCTGTGTATGATAATTCAGTTAAAAGTCCTTTAGAAGATGACCAACAACGTGTGGTTCAACTTATCTATGAAAATTTTGCGATGGAAGGCGCTAATTTAGATGAGAAATCCAAAAAGCGCTATGCAGAGATCAACAAAGACTTGTCTAAACTTTACACCAAATTCTCTAACAATATATTACATGACGAAGAGAATTATGTGACTTACCTAGAGAAGGATGAACTTGATGGTTTACCTGATTCTTTTATAAAATCAGCTGCTAAAGCGGCAGCCGACAGAGGAAAAGAAGGAAAATATGCCATTACCAACACTCGTTCTTCTATGGCTCCATTTTTAACGTATTCTGATGAACGAAAAATTCGTGAGAAAGTTTGGAATAATTATTATTCCAGAGGAGATAATGATGATGAATATGACAATAATAAACTTATAACCCAAATATTGAAGCTACGTAATGAACGTGTAAAACTTATGGGTTATAACAACTATGCTGAATGGAGATTGCAAAACAGGATGGCTAAAAACCCGGAAAATGCAATAAATCTAATGAATGCTGTATGGCCAGCGGCACTAGCAAGAGTTGAACAGGAAGTTGCAGATATGCAAGCAATTGCAGAGACGCAGGATCTGGATGTAACTATTAAACCATGGGATTATAGATATTATGCTGAAAAAGTAAGAAAAGACAAGTATGATCTAGACTCTGATGAAGTGAAGCAATATTTACAATTAGACAATCTTACTCAGGCTTTATTCTTTACTGCAGGAGAATTGTTTAATTTCAATTTCACCCCTGTTGAAGAAGGAAAAGTTTCTGTTTTTCATGAAGATGTTAAAGTATGGGAAGTAACAGATAAAACTACAGGTGAACATATCGGGCTTTGGTATCTGGATCCCTATGCGAGACCTGGAAAAAGATCTGGAGCTTGGGCAACTACTTACAGAAGTTACACCACTTTCAATGGAAAAGAAACTGTATTATCTTCTAACAATTCGAATTTCGTAAAACCAGCGCCGGGTGAGCCAGCTCTTATCTCTTGGGATGATGCTACCACCTTTTTCCATGAGTTTGGACATGCTTTGCACTTCTTATCCTCTAACGTGAAATACCCAACCTTAAATGGTGGTGTGCGTGATTATACCGAATTTCAATCTCAGTTATTAGAGCGTTGGTTATCTACAGATAAAGTGATAAATCAATTCTTATTACATCATGAAACCGGAGAGCCTATTCCTGCTACACTGGTGCAAAAGATAAAGAATGCCTCTACCTTTAACCAAGGTTTTGAAACTACAGAATTCTTAGCTTCAGCCTTAATGGATATGAAATATCATACTATAGATCCTGAAAACATAAACCCAAAGACTTTTGAGAAGAAAGCCTTGAAAGAATTGAACATGCCAAAAGAGATCGTGATGCGTCACCGTTCTCCTCAATTTGGACATGTATTCTCTGGTGAAGGTTATGCAACGGGATATTATGGCTATTTGTGGGCAGATGTTTTAACCGCTGATGCTGCAGAAGCTTTTGCTGAATCTCCCGGAGGCTTTTATGATAAAGAAACAGCAGCCAAATTGGTGAAATATTTATTTGCGCCAAGAAATTCTATGGATCCTGCTGAAGCTTATAGGTTATTTAGAGGTCGAGATGCTAACATTGATGGGTTAATGAGGGACAGGGGTTTTCCTGTACCAGCTAAAGCAAATGAAAAACATGAAGATAAAGAAGAGGCTTTGCAAGAAGAAAACGAGAAAATGAAAGAAGATAAAGGAGAGGAGAAATAGATAAGAAGTCTTTAAATATAAAAACCCCGAACTCTTAGAGTCCGGGGTTTTTTATATTTGAAATTTACTGTAATTAGTTTACAGCAGTTTCATTCACTTCTACAGTTTCTTCACTTAAAGTATCTATAGTTTCTTCAGCAGGAGTTTCCATAACTTCAACAGGAGCCTGAACTTCTGTTTCAATTACTTCTACTTCAGTCTTTTCAGCTGAATCTTCTTTACAAGAAGTAAAACTTAACACTAACGCGATAGCTGCAATAGCAAAAAACGATTTTTTCATTTTGAAATTTATTAATTTATTTTATGAACCAAATGTAATCCATTTTTAAATACAAAAATCAAAATTATATTTATCTTAAGATTTATTTTTTAGAACGCACTAAATGATAACAGATCAATAGATTATACATTTTTATTTATGTGAAAAAGTAACTAAATATTACAAGTTATAATGAAGTGTTTAGTGGTGAAAATGTGTTTTTTCAATTTATAACATGTGTTTCTTTATAATGCAACAAGAGTTGATTTAAACTTTCTAAATAGTCAAATAAAATTTCAGCATTTATTTGTGGATGTTCTCTAAAAGGAAGCGTTAAGGTGTCTTCCTCTAAAAACTTATAAATTTCAGGAAATTTTGTTTCAATTTCCAAAGTTATCAAAGTGATGTCGTTTAAAATGTTGCTAATCCTTTCCATAATACTTAGATTTTAAATTCACATAATACTCATATGCCAACGTTTTAAATAAGGTAATTCCTTTATAACCGATTGGGCTTCTTCTAAAGTGATCTCATTATGCACCTCGGCCATCTCTAAAAGTTTCACTTCCAGCTTGTGCAAGGATAATGAATGGTCTACAAACTCTCCTTTTTCAAAACAATTAACACAATAATCTTCATTTTTGGTACCATCTCTATTAGTACCCATTGTTTTCTTGGTAAACGTTAATCCACAACTCTGACAAATTAAAGACTCCATAACCTGTTGTTTTTATTAGTAATTATTTTTATAGAAAATCATAATTATATCTATGCCTTAAATTAGTAAAAACATCATTCAATTAAAATGAATTTTATCATAAATATCAATAAAAAATTAGATTCATTTAAACCTCCTAATTATTATATATATCCGTTTTTTGTCATCACACTTTTCTAGTCACCCTGAATTTATTTCAGAGTTTCAATTTATTGTATTGATTTACAGCATTATAAAATTATGAAACTCCCGAAGCGTCGGGACAGAATGACGTCCTTTATCAGTTTATGATACTTTGCGCACAATCAAATTTTTATTATAAAAAAACTAAATATCATTGAGTTAAAATCACTGTTCTTTTTAAATTTTATTCCTTTTTTAAATTTTCCATCGTATATTTAAGCAAGTAAAAAAACTGTTTTTGACATGGTTTAGAGCCCAAAAATATAGCTGCAAATAGTTACTTATTATTATAGTATTTAAGAGCTTTTCAGCGTTAAATGGATTCTTTTCCAATTGCAATTTTACTTTTCACCCTGCACCTTATAGATTAAAAATTATTCTTTAATATCCCCCTTCCTCCTGCTTTTTAAAATTCAGAAGAAAGATGAAAAATATACTCATTATTAATAACGATATTTTGCTCTCCAAAAGTTTAAAGACTTTTTTGGAAGCCAATAATTATAAGGTTTCCATTTCTCCAAACTTACATGAAGCAGACAAATTTGGTCTGCACAATAAAGTAGATGTTTTTATTTATAATAATTCAAAATTGGAAATGAACAGATCTCTGGATGGATTTGGTAGAGGTGATTTTAATAATAGTCCTCCGGTGATTTTGCTCTCTAATGATGGAAACTCAAAAAGAGAAAATTCTAAAATATTCGATCAGTTAGAAATCCCACTTAATTACCATGAACTATTAAAAACAATTGAGCGAAGTATAAATAAAGGAAACAAACAAAATTTTAATCAATCTAAAAATGGACATGATACTCAAATATCCAGTATGAGTGATTTAAAGGATCATATTATTAATACCCAAGAAAAGCAGCTTGTTTGTAAAGACCATTTAATCTATAAACAACATAAAAACACCTCCTATATCTATCTGATAGCTGAAGGATTAATTAAAACCTTAAGGATGGATGAATATGGTAAGGA
>Ga0307488_10004770_pt1 | contig 11279 bp, 7 predicted proteins | sample SB02metaG_FD_202248 | JGI IMG/M metagenome (GOLD analysis project Ga0307488, IMG submission 202248) | Sea-ice brine microbial communities from Beaufort Sea near Barrow, Alaska, United States - SB 0.2 | ecosystem: Environmental > Aquatic > Marine > Coastal | place: USA: Alaska | collected 2017-05-06
GACTTAAACGGCAGGCGCTGGCGCAGATAGTCTTCCTCCACAGACTGCAATCCGTGAAACCTGATCTCGCCGACAGTGACTGCCGGACTGTCCTCTAGAATAAGCCTCAGCTCTGCCGAATGGCTGGGGTGCAGTACCTTGGCGCTGTAGCGAACATTGACCTTATAGAGGCAGTATTCACTGGCAACATAGTTTCGCAGCGCCGCTACAGCGGTGTGTACCGCCGTGGCATTGAGCGCATCGCCCTGATGCAGGGCAACAAGCTTATCGGCAATGCTGATACCGGGCGGCAATTCAATACTCAGTTGCACAATGCGATAGAGCGGACCTGGATCAACCGAATAGACGATCTGCTGCTCTTTGAGGGCGAAGCTCAGTTCGGCCGCGTAGTAACCTTCAGCGCGCAGATGCGCGGTGAGCAGTTGGATTTCATAGCGGGCGATTTTGTTGGGCTTGAGGTATTGCTGAAGCTGGCGGTTAGTCGCGCGCTGGTGGCTCAATTCAGCAACCAATATCGCCTGCAACGGCTTATTGCCCTGTAGCAGAATACTAATCTCACTGGCGACAAACGGCAGCTTGGGCAGTGACAGCGCCATGCAGCTGGACTGCAGCAAGTAGCCGAACAGGATCAAAAATAGGAGTTTAGCGCGCATAGGATTTAATAGGGTTGGCGTTGGCTGCTGGGATACAACACTGGCTATGTGGCTTGAGCTTAGCTGATTATCCGACACTGGTGCAGAACATTTGCCCTACACATCAGGGTTGGCGCATCAATCACAGGGAACAACTTAGCCACCCAGCAAAGGGCGCGAAGTCTACCTCAATACGCTGGCAGGGGGAGTGACTATTGCTTGCTAAAACGACCTATTTATCGGCAATCACCGAGCGCAGTAGTCGACCCATAGGGATTTTACCCAGGTCATCGGCCAGGGCATTGTTTTCCCACGCGGTGTGACCGCCAATCACTACTAGATTGACCACATCATCAGAGCGATTAACCAGCTGCTCGTGGCTAAATTCTTCCCGGTAAACACGCTGCACTCTGCTCTCACCATCGTATTCGGCGAGCTTTTTCGGATCGATCAAAATCAGGTCGGCGACATCGCCCTGATTAATGGTACCGCCTTCTACACCAAATACATCGGCAGCATCTTTGGTCAGGCGTTTGACCATATAGCTGACATCCCCATCACCGCCCTGAGCAGCGAGTTGCAGGCTGCGCAGGTTGACGTCGTAGAAGGCCATATTGGTCAGATGGGCGCCGCTATCGTTAAAGCCGGGCAGTAAATTTGGGTGCATGAGTAATTCGCGCACGGTTTTCATATCGCGGTTAGCGGTGACGGTGCTCCAGCTCAGATCATTATCAAAGCTTCTCAGCATCTGCAGCATAAAATCGCCCTCATCGGCGATCCAGAGGAAATCCGCTTCGAGCAGGTCGCGCTCACCTTGGCTGAGGGTCTCGTTTAGCTGGCCACTATTAAAGGCCAGAATACGTTCAAAAAGCGCCTGAAAAGTTAGACCCTGCCAGCTCTGCTGCGGGCAGCGCACCACATCCATATCCGCGAGAGTGCGATTAAAGGCGTAGTCCTCAAGATTGATTTTGCGCTTCAGTCGCGCCAGGCTCCATCCCTGCTTGCCCTTCATCCACATGGCTTTAAAGGCTTTTACATAGTCTGGATCATTGAGAATGGCGAGACGCTCGGCGCGATCTTCAAGGTCGGTTTCATTGAGCCGGCGCAGCTCGGGAATCTCTTCCGCGAGGGGCGTTACCGCACCATCGGACCAGACTTTAAACGGCGCGCCAAGGGCCTGCATATGAAAGTCGCCCTGAATTAAACGGGAGTTCAATACCGTCGCCAGGCGCTTAGCCAAGCCAGAGATACGCCAGTTATTGGCAATATCTAATGCCGCCACTACTGTCGTTTTTAAGGGCTTGCCGTAAAGCCGACCGCTGGTCAGCAAGAAGGTTTTCAGGGTACCAATCACACTGTCTTTAGGGGGCGTTGCCTGCCACACCGCACCGGCTTCGCGCACCACTTGGGCCAGCTGTTTGATCTCGCCATACTTGGCAAACTGAGTGGGAATAGTTTTGTCGCAGTGGGGCTGTGCCGCCAGATAATGGAACGGCAGTGCATCGGTAGAAAATCCCACATAGCCCTGTTTTAGCGCATCACGGAGAGTATCTTTCATGGTGTCAATTTCCGCAGCGGTTGGATCACGGCTGACACTGGCGTCAAAGCCCATAGTGTCGATACGCAACATCGAGTGGGGAAATAACACCGCGACATTGGGGCCCAATTTAAGTGTATCTAGGTGGTCCAAATAGTCCTTTGGATTGTCCCAGGTACAGTTGTCAGCACAGCTGCGCAAAACGGATTTGGGAATATTCTCCACCCGAGCATAGCAGCTGACGATGGGATCATTGGTGCCATCGCGCTGGTTACCAAAGGCCAACCCTAAACTGCAGTTAGCGATCACTACCGAGGTAGTGCCATGGCGAGTCGACTCGGGCAAACCAGGGGCCACTTCGAGCTCGAGATCATAATGGGTGTGAATATCAAACAGGCCCGGCATCAACCACAGGCCCTTGGCGTCGATTATCTTGGCGGCGCTGGCCTGATCGAGGTTCTGGCCGCGGGCCACAATGCGTCCACCGGCAATGGCGACATCTTCAATCACGGCAGCTTCGCCGTTGTTAAAGACTTTGGCATTGGTGATTAGCGTATCGAAACCTAAAACCTCGGCAGCAGGCATATCGGCCGCAAAAGCATCCATTTGAAAAGCGTCTACTTGAGAGTCTTGTGACTGGTTCATATTGATTTCTCTTCAGTTAACCCAAGGCACTAATGGCCGATCAAGGTGCCATCTGGCGCTTACTTTGTTTGATACCATGATTCAGCCAGCCAGACTCATTAAGGTTGCCTGAGGCTTTTCGCAGAGCGGTTAATATTTGCAGGCGCATGGCCTGCACAGCACGATTATCAGGCTCGGCATCCAGCGCCGCCTCAATGAGCAGCAGCGCTTTAACAGCATCTCCCGCGTTTAAATTTTCTTCGGCCAGAGCCACAACCTTTTCAGCGCCCCCAGCAAGGGCCACTAGATCCCCGTAAATCGACTGGGGCGACTGGGCATACATGCTTACCGGATCACCATCGAACCAGCCCATATAGCCTTCATAGATGCCACGCACTGACCAACTGACCCAGCCATAGGCTTCACCCACATCCAGTTCGGCGGGGAGTTTAATCTCGCGCATCAGGCTGAAAACATCGCGGCCTTGATTCATGCCCTGCACGGTTTGATCGTGGACATATTGAATGGCATCCCGATAGCGGATCAGCTCTCTGCGTATATTCTCATTGCCGAGAATCGGCTCGCCGTGACTGGGCAGCAGAATTTCTGGTTGCAGCGCCAATACGCGATTGATCGACTCAATATAATCCAGCGCCCAGCGCGGCTTGGTGCCGCGCAAGGTATAGATATTGGGGAATGAGCGGTAAAACAGATCGCCCACAAAAGCGGCTTTATAGTCAGGCATCCACACCGTCAGGGCATCGTAGGTTTCCGCTGGCGTGTGTAAAATCTCAAACTGCTCGCCGCCAAGGCTAAAGTCGAGACGTCGATCGAACAGGGTGTTGGGCAACATATTGACACCGGCGCTCTGACTCGAGGAATCAGAGGGACCAGTGGATGGGACCAAATCAAAACCAAACTGCGCGCTGTTACGCTGTAAAAATAGTTTGCCCAGGCGCTTTTGATAGTTGAGAAATTCAACCATATTTTGCTGTGCAATCACTTTGGTCTCAGGCTCTCGCCACAGGGCCACGCCACCGGTGTGGTCGCCGTGACCATGGGTGATAATAATTGAGTGCACCGGGCCATCGCTCACCGCAGTTAATAGCTGCTTATGTTTTGGCGCCATGGCTGGCAATGAGGTGTCGATAATCACATTGCCTTCATCAGTAACCACCATAAAGGTATTACCAAAGCCGTTGGCCTTGTAGATCACTGAGTTAATTTTCTGCGCTTCGAGCTGATCACTGCCCTGCTGCAGGTGCAGGCTGGGATCGACGCGACCGCTTTTTAAGGCTTCGGGTTGGTAGCCGTCAGCAAAGGACGGTGAAGCTATAGCGGCGACAGACATTAGCAGCACTGCTGCCAACCTGAATTGATTATTAGGATCGAACATTAACCCACTCCCGAGCAGCTATAACTGCTTCTTTTAATATTAATTCATGTATTTTAGCGTCTTTTCGCGCTTTTTGGCGTCATTTTTACGCCATTTTAGCCATTACTGCTGTTGCGTTTCCCACTGGGTAATCAGCTCGCTGGTGTCCTCCTGCCAAGGATGAAAGTCCTCACGGAAGAAATCCTTGTAGGGCGCCCAGGTGCCTTTTAATATGCCCTGCTTACCAAACAAAAACCGTACTCCCGAGAACCAGACTTTCGGACTCCAGAGCTTGCCGTCGCACTTCAATATATGGCGGACCCCATGGAGAATATCCCAGGTCAGGAACAATGTACTGCGTCGCATCGCCGCGCGGCGCATTTTTTCTGTGCCACCAATAGCACGATAGACATCAAAGGCCACCGCCTTGTGCTCCATCTCTTCCACCGAATGCCACTGCCAGAGATCTCGCATGGCGGGCTCGGCATCGGCAAAAATACCGCTATCACCCAGGGCTTTTTCCGCCAGTACGGCAGTTAAATGCTCCACTGCCACTGTGCCGGCAAGCTGTTCCCGTGCCGGTACATTCTTTTTCACCCAACCCATGCGCCGACGCAGTGGACCTTCAAGTTTTTCGAGGTCGTAGCCGCGCAGCTCACAGAGCATTTCGTTGTAGAGTCTGTGCTCCCGCAGGTGCACCGCCTCTTGGCTGAAGAACTGGCGTACTTCTTCGCTTAACTTTGGATCAGTAATACGATCGCGGTAATGGCGCACCGAGTTAATAAAGAACTGCTCGCCAAGAGGAAACGTGATCGACATGGCATTAAACCATGCCGTAGCAAAGACATCCTTGCGCATCCAGTCACCCTTGAGTGCCGCAGCTAAATCATGCTGCCGATTGCGCGGCTTAATGGCTACGTCTACTGGTGTAAACGACTGTGTTTCACTCATGGCAAAACTCCTACATACGTTCAACAATAATTGCTGGCGCCATACCGCCGCCGGCGCACATAGTGATCAGGCCGCGCTTTAGTTGGCGTCGCTCTAGTTCATCGACCATGGTGCCAATCAACATGGCACCGGTTGCGCCGATCGGGTGACCCAGAGCCATAGCGCCACCATTGACATTAACGGTGTCACGATCCAACTCGAGATCGCGAATAAATTTCTCCGCAACCACGGCAAAGGCTTCGTTGATTTCCCACAGATCTATATCCTCTTTCTTCAATCCGGCCTTGGCCAGTACACGCTTGGCCGCCGGCACCGGTGCATTGAGCATCAGTGAGGGGCAGTCGCCCATATTGCAGAAGGCCAGAACCTTGGCCCGGGGCGTCCAACCCTGTTTGGTTGCGTATTCAGGTGAGGCGAGCAGTACCGCGGCTGCGCCGTCCACTACACCGGAGGAGTTGCCGGCGTGATGCACATGTTGGATTTGTACATCGGGGTATTTCACCGCCATCAATTTCGCGTAGGTGGTGCCCTCTTCATCCAAGGGCATCTGCGCCAGCTTCTCAAAGGAAGGATTCAGCTGACTGAGACTTTCGAGAGTCGTGCTCGGACGAGGAAATTCGTCTTTATCCAATGCCAAGGTGCCGTCGTCGTGATACACCGGCACCAGGCTCTTATCGAAATGGCCATTGGCGATGGCGTGGGCGGCGCGCTGTTGGCTGACAGCGGCCAAGCGGTCCAAATCTTCACGGGAAATGCCTTCAATGGTGGCGATAGTATCGGCACAGATTCCCTGATGGGACTGGCCGTGCATCTCGCGTAAATGCAGGTTACCGGAATCCACAAAGGGCGAAACATCGCCACTGAGCAGCCCATAACCGGACATCATTTCACAGCCACCGGCCACAACTAAGTCTTCCATGCCCGACATGATCGACGCCGCTGCCATATTCACGGTGGTAATACCGGAACCGCAAAAACGGTCCAAGGTCACGCCACTTGAGGTTACGTCATAACCCGCATCCAGTGCCGACATACGGCCCATATCGTTGCCGTTTTGTCCGCGCTGCACATTGCAGCCCCAGATCACATCGGCAACGTCGGCAGTATTGACGTTATTGCGCTCGGCCAGCGCTTTGAGCACAGTCGCGCCAAGTCGCTGAGGGTGAATAGTCGTGAGGGCGCCACGGCCCGGCTTGCCAATGCCGCGGGGAGTGCGACAAGCGTCAATAATCCATGCTTCAGTCATCAGATGTACCTTTTGTGAAATACGCTATAAAAGCCGCTGTTAAGAGCACCAAAGTCAGTTATTTTTGCTTTGGATTTAGTATGGTAGACGTCAAGACTATTCGCCATCCCAACCGCATGCAAGCTTAGTTGTGACCGATTGGACATGACACCCGAGACCGATTTCAGGGTAATTCCGCTCTTATCAAGCTTAGGGCTAAGTATAATTGTATTGTCATCAAGACTGTCACTTTAATTATGCTCAGGTATAATAAAGTTAAATAAATGTGCGGAGACACTGATGAAAATCCTAAGAACCCCTGACCACTGTTTTGACAATATTCCCGAGTACCCCTTTGAACCGCATTACACCACCGTCAAAACCGAAGACGGCAGCGATCTTAGAATCCATCATATAGATGAAGGGCCAAAAGATGGGCCGGTGATTCTGTGCATGCACGGCCAGCCGGTATGGAGCTATCTCTACGCGCGGATGATTCCCCATTTAGTTAAAGCCGGCATTCGCGTCATTGCACCGGACCTGCCTGGCTATGGCAAATCTGACAAGCCGGCAGCACGAGAAGATTATAGCTATCAGCTACAGGTTGATTGGATGAATCAGTGGCTGAGGCAAAACGATTTTACCGAGCTAACTTTTTTTGGGCAGGACTGGGGCGGCTTAATTGGTCTGCGCATGGTTGCGGATAACGGCGAACGCTTTGCCCGTGTGGCGATTGGCAATACTGGCCTGCCTTATAATCCGGATGTGCCTCAAGAGGTTGTCGAGGAGGTTGTCGCTTTTAGAAATACGCCAAAAAAATTGACCCTGTTTTCGATGATGAAAGAAATAAAAAAAATGAATGGCATAGGCGGAAAAAGTCACGACGGGGCTAGGCTGTTTGCCTACTGGCAAAAGTATACCTGGCAGACTTCAGATGTTCCTGCCGGTATTATTTCTTCATCTCAGATGGAAAAACGCAATCCATTGGCGGTGGCACTGGAACTGTTGATGGGTGCGATCGGGCTGAGAAAAATTTCACCCTTCCGCACTCAGCTGTCGACTATCTATGAAGCACCCTTCCCCAGCCCAGAATATAAAATGGCGGTGCGCGCCATGCCCACTCAGGTGCCCACCATGCCCGACCCATCACTGGAAGCGCAGAAAAAAGCCTGGGAATTTTTTGAAACATTTGAAAAACCGTTTCTATGTATTGGCGCCGGCAACGATCCGGTTACCAATGGTTTTGAAAAACCTTGGCTGAAAAAAGTGCCTGGCACCAAAGGTCAGCGCCATGCAACAATCGGCGGCGGCCATTTCTTTCAGTGGGCAAAGGCAGAGCAACTGTCCGAGGCGCTGGCTGATTTTATTATTCAAAATAGCGCCAAACAATAACGGATTAACTTATTGGAGCCGTCAGCATGAATCGTTCAATGGATAGCGTTTCTCAAAAAGACCACAGCGGGCCGAAGCAATGGCGCGAGCGCGGCGAGTTTATCGAGCTGCTCGGGCACTCGCTCTTTATTATTGACGAAGGCGCTGACCCAGAGCTTGACCGACCGACTATTTTACTCCTTCACGGCTTCCCGACATCGAGCTACGACTGGCAGCCGATATGGACGACACTGGCAAAAGACTACCGTTTAATCGCGGTAGATATGCTCGGATTTGGTTTTTCCGATAAGCCTGATAAATATCAATATTCCATTCATGGTCAGGCGGATCTGGTTGAAGCCCTGGTGCACGCCAAACAGTTAAAACAGTTTCATGTGCTGGCCCATGACTATGGCGATACGGTTGCCCAGGAATTGTTGGCTCGCCAGCTGGAGGGCAGCGGTGCCGGCGAGTGGCTGTCCTGCTGTTTCTTAAATGGCGGCCTGTTTCCCGAGACCCATCGTGCACTGTTAACGCAAAAACTGCTGCTCAGCCCAATCGGCGGACTGCTCAATAGATTGACCGGTTACACCAAGTTTTGCCGCAATTTTAGTTCGGTTTTTGGTCCCCAGAGCAAACCCTCGCAAGAAGAGTTGGCGAATTTTTGGTGGATAATCAACGTTAATAATGGCAAACATATTTTCCATAATCTGATTACCTATATCCGTGATCGCTTGGAACATCGCGGGCGCTGGGTTGGGGCCATGCAACAGTCGGCTATTCCTCTGGGGTTAATTAATGGCCTAGTGGATCCGGTCTCGGGGAAACATATGGTGGCTCGTTATATAGAACTCGACTGTCGTCTGGACTATCTCGCTGAGCTGCCCGAGATCGGCCACTACCCCCAGGTCGAAGCGCCAACTCAGGTCACTGTCCACTACCTGCGTTTCATAGAGTCTCTCAAGGCCTAATTCACTCCCTTGGACTACAGGCTTGGCGACTTTAATGAGGTGATTGGATCAATCAATCTCGGCTTATGAGGGGTTAATTGACGAAAATATACAGTTTTTTTAGCTTAAATACGCATTACTGCAGGTTTAATCGTGCAATATGCCTGAGATTGCGTTATTTTGAATATCTAAAATCTCTCTAAGCCGATTATCAAATGAAGTCTCAGCCACATACAGCACCCCGAGTGCGTGTACGCCGTATCCAAGAACGCACCGAAGTGGCCAGGGCGAGCATTATTGCCGCGGCGACACCGATGTTTGCTGAGCAGGGTTTTGACGCCATCTCCGTTCGCGATATAGAGATCGCCGCCGAGGTCAAGCGCGGCATGCTCAGCTATCACTTTGAGAGCAAAGACAACCTTTGGAAGGTAGTCGCCGATGAGATGTTTGCCAACCTTATCCGCCAGCTGGATTTGCGCTTGGTGATCCTTAAAGATCTGCCCAAACGGGAAAGTGTCGCGCTACTGATTCGCTTCCATGTTCGCTATTACTCCGAACACCCTGAGCTGAGTCGCTTTATGAGCCAGGAGGCGCGTCAGGATACCTGGCGAATCGAATACCTGGCGACCAAACACCAGCATCCAAGCCTTACCCTGTTAGCCTCTCACATCACCGAGAGCCTTGGCCTCAGTGAGCGTGAGTTTGCCCACTGGTATTACATTATGGTGAGTGCCTCGGCGACGATCTTTTCCTTTGAACCCGAGTGCAAGTTGCTCTTTGGTTTCAGTTCCTACGATGAAGGGGTGGTGGAACAGCATGCCAAGATGATGGTAACCATGTTGCTGGGTAATCCTGAGGATAAGTAACCTCAGAAGTGAGATAGTTAGAGGCATAAAAAAGGGCTGAAAGTGAAAACTTGCAGCCCTTTTTAAGGTTTAACAGTGTGAAACTACCGGGCCTTTTTACAGGCCCTTTTTAACTTTTTTATTCAGCCTTTAAAAGAAGAACACCAACTCAGCACCCATTGTACGTGGCGCAATGGCTCGACCAGACAGTCTATTACCCAACTGCTGATTACCCACCGAGTAAGCATTGGCATAGCTTAGCTCGTCAGTGAGGTTGTCACCGTATACCGAGATTTCATATTGGCCACTGGCAGCCTTCCAGGAAATACGTGCATCGAGCTTGGCATAACTATCAATCGACTCAATATCATCGTTATGGATAGAGACAAACTGCTTATCGATACTGCTATAGGTAGCCGACGTCACCAGTGCACCGGCGTCAAATGGCTGCACATGGAAAGCACCAATAGCGACTTTGTTCTTCGGCGAACGATTTAACGCATTGCCTTTGGCGTCTCTTATGAGCGGTGGGTTCTGAAGGGTAAATGGATTAAAGACGTAGGTCTTGAGGTCGCCAACAAGAAACTCTTCAGTGATTTCAGACTCGTTGTAAGAGTAACTGGCAAGCACTGTTAAGTTATCCGTAGCGGCCCAAGTAGCTTCCATTTCAAAACCGTAAACATCGACCGAAGGGGCATTGGCAAGCATTGAAGTGGAGATACCTGAGTCTGGATTGAGAATATCCAGCTCAACCTGCATATCGGAGTAGTCATAGAAATAGGCCGCCGCATTGACGTTCAGACTGTCAGTAATCGCGCCCTTATAACCCACCTCAAATGAGGTCAGAGTCTCTTCATCAACAATCGACTCATTCACCGCTGTAGCCGGATCATCCTGCATACCGCCAAGACGGAAACCACCCGATTTATAACCGGTAGAGACTGTGGCATAGGCTTGGCTGGAATCATTGATTGCCCAGTTGGCGTTTATGCGCCAGGTAATCGAATCCCACTTGGCACTGTGGTCGGCAGACTTGTTAGTGTATTCAAGCGCGAATCGGTCATTACCATCAGTCGGGCAAGCATCGGCGAACTGACCGCCGGGGTATAGATTGCCATTGGTAACGAAGGCGCTGTAGTCAGCCGGTGCATAAAACGGCAACAGGAATGGATTGCCCGTTCCAGGATAGTAGTTGAAGCCACAACCTAGCGTGTCGATAATAATCTGCTGCTGCTCACTACCGCTTTTCTCATCTTCGCTGTAGCGCAAGCCTGCAGTAATTACCAAATCCTCATTTACCTGCCAGTCCAGCTGTCCGTAGATAGCCGTAGTCTGCGCTTCTAACTCACCCGTCTGAGAGTAAAACGCCTGCTCTGGATTAGCTTTTGGCGCATAGGTTGGCAGCGTGATGACATTGGTTAAATAGGGATTGCCATAGTCATGAAGTGTATAGGGCTGAAGCAACTCACTGTCATAGTAGAACAGACCTGCAACCCAGCTCACAGCACCATCGCCGTTGGAAATAAACTGAATTTCATGTTGGGTGGATTCTTCAATCTGAGTGATTTCTTCAGTGTAGGATACGAGACTGGAAGTGCCGTCGTAGTCCTTCTCACCAGTCCATTCCATTTCAGAGGAGCCATTGAGTATGCGTACAGTCATGCCGTCGAGTTCGATATCCAAAGTGGACTGGTAATTGTAGTTGTCGCTCAGACGCACAGATCCCTGAAAGTCGGAATCTATATCGAAAGGATCAGCGGCACTGGGAG
>Ga0307488_10004774_pt1 | contig 11276 bp, 20 predicted proteins | sample SB02metaG_FD_202248 | JGI IMG/M metagenome (GOLD analysis project Ga0307488, IMG submission 202248) | Sea-ice brine microbial communities from Beaufort Sea near Barrow, Alaska, United States - SB 0.2 | ecosystem: Environmental > Aquatic > Marine > Coastal | place: USA: Alaska | collected...
AAACACCCCTAACACCCCCTTCACACGGGCTACACAACCCCTACGCGCACCCCCTATCCCATACACAGCACTCAAGTTGAGCTGAAAAGTGAACGAGTGTAAGCCCCTGATGGACGGCAGCGAGTACCACGCGGCGACGGCGGTGCCGGCGGGCCCCGGGGTGGCGCCCACCGTGGTGTTGATCAACGTGAGCCCCATCGAGTACGGCCACGTGCTGCTGTGCCCGCGCGTCACCGACTGCCTGCCGCAGCGCATCGACCCCGCGGCAGGGGCTTACACTCGGTCGCTTCTCACCTCAACTTGAGCCGTGTCTGACTCACAAAAACATCCCATACACCCTGAACATCCCCTCACACTCCCTTAACATGGGCTATACAACCCGTATGCGCACCCTCTATCTCATAATTAGCGCTCAAGTTGAGCTGAGAAGTGAACGAGTGTAAGCCCCTGCCCCGCGGTGCTACTGCCCCCGCTGTACATGGCGGCCGAGAGCCGCAACCCTTACTTCCGGGTTGGGTACAACTCGCTGGGCGCGTACGCCACCATCAACCACCTGCACTTCCAGGCCTACTACCTGATGGAGGCGTTCCCCATCGAGCGCGCGCCGACCAACCGCCTGCCGCCCGCCGTGTACAAAAAGCGGCACCGGCAGGGGCTTACTCTCTTCCACTTTTCAGCTCAACTTGAGCCGTGTCTGACACAAAAGAAAACCCTGCACACCCTAAATATCCCCTGTGACCCCCCAATACCCCCGTACCACGGGCTATACAACCTCTATGTGCATCCCCTACCCCATGCAAAGCGCTCAAGTTGAGCCGAAAAGTGGACGAGTGTAAGCCCCTGGTCACCGGCACGGCGCAGCGGTGAGCCAGGTGATGAACTACCCGGTGCGCTGCCTGTGCTTCGAGCTGGGCGACGGCTTCGAGAGCCTGGCGGAGCTGGTGGGCACCGCGTGCCAGCGCCTGCAGGCGCGCGACACCCCCTTCAACCTGCTCATCGCCGACCACGGCGCGCGCGTGTTCCTCATCCCGCAGAAGTTCAGCCACCGCGCGGCGCTGGGCGAGATCCCGGACGACGTGGTGGCCACGGGCATCAACCCTGCCGTGTTCGAAATCTCGGGGCACCTGCTGTACAAGCAGCAGGAGGACTACGACGCCGTGTCGGAGGCAGGGGCTTACACTCGTTCACTTCTCAGCTCAACCTGAGCCGTTCCTGCCACGAAAACACCCCCTGACACCGCCTGATACCCCCTAAACACCCCGCGAACAACCCTCAAACGCACCCCCTATGCCACGAAAAGCGCTTAAGTTGAGCTGAAAAGTGGACGAGCGTATGCCCCTGGTCGGAGGACACCGCGGTGCGCATGCTGCAGTGCGCCAGCCTGTCGGAGGAGGACTTCCTCGAGACCGTCACGTACATGCTGGACGAGGAGGGCCACGACCTCGACCACCGCGCTGGCCAGTCGAGCAAGTACGCCACGGCCACGTACGCGGCGCCGCCCGGGCCCCTGGAGCCCATTCAGTCCATGGATTCGGACGCGCTCCTCGGCCTCCTGTCCAACCGCTCCTCGCTTGACCTGCTCGTGCCTCCTTCACCCGGACACGCCGCGCACGGCACCGTCCCAACAGTGGGCGAAGGCGTGGAGTACGCCCCCGACGCCGACGACGACGGCATCGACGACGCGGCGTGCGTGCCTGAGATGCCGCAGGCGGCGGCGCTACCGGCCATGAGGCCGTCCGACCTGGCGGCCATCTGCGCCGCGCCGTCCAGCCAGTCGCCCACGGGCCCGCTCTCCCCCTCTTTCACGGCAAGGCCTTTTTATCTTCCCAGCTGGCACTTTGAGTTGCTTGTCACTGAAACCACTTGAGCTATCCATCCAAGTGGCATATTCGTGAAGCCACTTCAGCTATCCCATGGTGTATCCCTGCAGCCGCTGTTTAGCTAAAGACCCAAATGCGTCATCCTCATCGCACCGGCATACCCCAACTGCACTCAAGTTGAGCTGGAGAGAACACTCGGGTGAGACCCTTCGCTTCGGCTTCCGACTCATTGGAGGCTGCGAACCAAGAGGTGCCGGACTGCGGCAGCAGCGGCGGCCGCTCCGACTCCGAGGAGGGCGATGGCGTCGTCCCCTAACGTCCCCTAACTCGCCGAGGCGGGCGGCAGCAGGGGCGGGTGGGAGACGGAGTGGTGACGGCAGGGGCGAACCACCACAACGGCTGGCAACATGGCTGCTGTGTGTTTGTCCCACCGACCGTTGGCCATTGTGTCCACCGTCAGACCTGCCAGCGCCAGTGTTCTTGGCAGCGCTGTCTGGTTGTACAACTGCATTAGTCACGTCCTAGTGGACCCGGTTTGCACATTGCAATGCGCGGGGGCAGGGGCGAGGAGGAGAGGGAGAGGCAGCAGCGCGCTGCTCCCTGGTAGATGATGAGAGAGCGAGAGAGAGAAGTGAAGGGAAGCACAGACCGAGTGGCACATCACGCTTGGATGTGAGGCATGAGGTGCTCTCGGTGGCTCCGTAGCCCCTGTGCGTTTTAGAAACGCTGGGCTGAGTCACGCGCTTTTCCTTCCATCGGCGGCCGCCTGCGGGGCGGCACCGGTGCTCGCATAGAGAGAGATGGATGCTCCCGTGTGTATGCCGTGAGATTGCGTGGGGCAGTCCTTACGCGGCATACGGGGTGCAGTATGGGTGACCGAGCGGTGCCGGCGCGGCTAACCATCACAACGGCTTTAAACGAGGCTGCTGTGTGTGACCCGACCGACCGTCAGCCGCCGGCCACTGCGTCAAAGTTCACACGATCCACGGATGATGTTGTGGCGACGCCAAATGAAGTAAACATACTCCGAGCAGCTATTCCATGTGATCTGTCATCCATCATTAGAATAGAATTGCCATATTTTTTGTCTGTGCTACAGGGGCGCCGCTTCACTTCGGTGGCGGAGACCCTGATTTATACTTTGTTCACTCAACTCTGTGCTTCTCGTTCGCCTGCCACCGCGCCTCGGTACCGCGCTTTCCTAGTTTCAGTGATGTTTGCCAGCACCCCGCTCCTCGCACGAAGCCAGCATTAAACCAGCGCTGTCCAAAAGAATGGTATGGCACTCTGACTTTGGCGCGCATTGACTATCAACGGACATTCTAGTATTCGCGCAGGCGTAATCAACAGAGACGATAATCCGTTTGTTTAGTCCAATTCCAACATAAGGTGCGTCTATTAGTGTGTCAACGTGTGCATCATATTGAAGCTGAACTTCCATCAAAACGATGACAACATCCTGTCGACAGATGGCCGGCAGACACACGCCACGGAGAGCCATCTGATTGCTGATGCTGTGGCCCGCGCCCCATTCACGGGAGCCAGTGCGACCGCCTGGTGCCTCCTTGCACGCGCGGGAGCGTCTCTCGCACTCACTCTGAGGCCCGTGCCTATTGGCGCCCAAACCAGCCCCCCCGGCGGTGGTCGGCGCCCACGGCCGCCTCCACCGACGCGAAGCCGTCCTCCGCCAGGCACGCCGCCAGCTCCTCCTTCATCGCCGGCACCATCGCCGGTCCCGTGTGCCAGGGCCGCACACTTCTCCACTTGTCGGCTTAAACTCAGTGTCGGTCTGATATCGAGGGTATGGTGTCGAATCACGTTCGACCAATCAAAACTGTCCATTACGAGAATCCCACCGACCGCCTCGCCGAAAGTCCAGCCAGGTCGCCATCCTTGAGTTAATAGACCCTCGGTTTCTAGGAGATCAGGAGGACATGTCCCTCCGACACTTGTTTACCCTGAGCATCTTTGGTGGGACACGCAGGGTTGGTTTCAGTCGCAACAATGGCTCAGGTTGAGGTGAGAAGTGGAGGAGTGTCCGGCCCGTGCCTGGTACGCGAAGGCTGTGTACATCTGGACCAGCGAGGCGCCGGCGCGGATCTTCAGGTACGCGTCCTTGCCGTCCGACACGCCGCCGCACCCAACCAGGGGAATGCGCCCCTTGGTGTAGCGGCGCAAGTTGATTTTGAAAGCAGAAGTTGAAAGCAGTATATCACGATTTAGATCCAAGCAATTAGTTCCAGGCGGTTTCAACTTGGGTTTGATACTGTCAACCCGCACTGCCCCACCTTGGTCAGCCGGTACATGTCGGATAGCACCTCCGTGGAGGGGTCCATGAGGGGCGCGCCGCTGAGGCCACCCGGCTCCGCGCCGTGCGGGTGCGCGGCCACGGCCGCGGGGCGCGCCACCGTGGTGTTGCTGATGATGATGCCGTGAACCAGGGGCTGACACTCGTCCACATCTCAGCTCAACCTGAGCCGTTTTTGTAACTGAAACTCCACGGATCACCCAGCGTATCCCACAAAAGGCGCTTACGATGAGCCGAGAAGTGGACGAGTGTAAGCCCCTGCCGTCCACCTTGCACGCCGCCGCCGCCGCCGCGATGCTCTTCATGTCATCCGCCGTGAGATCCGGCGCGATCTTGAGCAGCACGGGCGGCCGGTGGCCCCCCTCGATGGCGTCGCGCGCCGCCACCCAGGGGCTTACACTCGTCCACCTTTCAGCTCTAATTGAGCGCATTCTGTGGAATAGGGGGTGCATTGAGGGGCTGTTTAGGGGGTGTTTAGGAGGTGTCAGGGGGTATTAAGGAGTATCAGGGGGTGTCCAGGGTGTATTTTGTGTCAGAAACGGCTCAGGTTGAGCTGGGGAAGTGGACGAGAGTAAGCCCCTGCCGCCAGCACCTTGACGAGCAGGCGCGTGAGGTGCTGCTTGGACTGCAGGTTGCGCAGGCCCGGGGTGTTGGGCGACGACACGTTCACCACGATGTAGTCCGCCGTGTGCCCCAGGCTCACCACCCCCGCCACGTAATCATCCGCCGCCGACTCCTCGGGCGTCAGCTTGTTTTTGCCGAGGTTGACTCCGAGCGGCCCGGGCCCGGCGGCGGCCGCGGGCCGCGCCTCCACCGCCTCCGGCACCTTGGCGTTGGTCGCCCACACCGTCACAGCCTGCGCCTGCGCCGCCGCCGCCGCCTGCAAGGGGACCCCCCGGGCGCGGTAGGCCTCCAGGCGCCCCCGCGCCGGCGCGTGTCCCTCGCTGTTGAACCCGTACCGGTTGATGCACGCGCCGCTCACCAGGGACACCCAGAATAATCGCTGGACCGATATCGGAGCAGAGCATGACTCACCTCCAGGGTGAATGCTCATACATGTGTGCGGAGGAGGAGGAGGAGGTTCAACGTCGATCGAGTGGTTGTTCTGAATGACCCCCTTGCCGTGCTCCGGCAGGCGGAAGCAGCGCGGCTTGGGGTTCCCTGTCTGCAGGGCCACACCTCAGTACACCGGTACACTGTGAGCAAACAGTGAGGGAACGAGTGGCCAAGCCATGCCAGGGAGGAGGAGGCAGTGAGTGTATATGGGTACACCGGTACGCTATGTGCAAGCAGGCAGGAACGAATGGCCAGGCCAGGGAGGAGGATGTGGCGAGTGTGTACGGGTACACTGGTACACTGTGTGCAAGCAGGCAGGGAACGAGTTGCCAGGCCAGGCAAGAGGCTGTGGCGAGTGTATATGGGAACACTGGTACGCTATGTGCAAGCGGTGAGGGGACGAGGGGCCAGGCCAGGCCAGGGAGGAGGAGGCAGGGAGTGTATATGGGTACGTCGGTACGCTATGTGCAAGCAGGCAGGAACGAATGGCCAGGCCAGGGAGGAGGATGAGGCGAGTGTGTACAGGTACACTGGTACGCTATGTGCAAGCGGTGAGGTGGCGCCCATCGGCCCCGGGCCCCCCGGTCCCCGGCCCCCCGGGCCCCGCCTGGCTGCGGCAGCGGGGTGACACTGCCGATCTCCACAAACCCAAACCCCATCCCTATCAGCGCCGCCAATCAGGGCCCCGCCAATGCATATCATCTCAGCTCAGCACATCTACCTCTGATGTATGCCAGTCGGATAACTCAGTAGGTTCCAGGCACGAACGGCTTGAAGTGCCAGCTGGGAAAAGTACTGCCTGCGAGGCCCTGTATTGATGCGGCGAGTGTGTACGGGTACACAGGTACCAGGTACAGTGTGAGCGCACAGTCCGGAGGGCGGGTGCGCGGCACAGGCAGGAGGGGCTCCGGGTGCGCAGCCCTTCCGGAAAGGCCTTGGCATCTTTGTCGAAGCCGGCGGCCAGGCCGATGGGGTTCGGGAAGTGCAGCCCGTGCCCAGGGACTATCCAATAGTGCTCCAGCCTCGTCATTCAATACACTTTGAACCCTCTATGATGAGTCAATGGCGTCGTGTGATGTGGCGAGCCATATCTGCCAGCCAGGCATAAGCAAATGTTGCAACCGCCACCAACGCACTTGGAAACCTCGTTTCGTCGTTTAAGGGTCGGTCTGTGAGGTGGCGAGGTGCATGAGGCAGGCCCTGCCCCCAGCGCGTGACGGCCAGCGAGGGCGGGTCCGGCCGCCGCTCCGTGGGCGCCGCGCGCCAGGGCCCGTGACCACAAGCACTCCAACCCAGATGAGAAGCGTGACTTACCTTCGGGCCGAATGCTCATGCACACGGTGATCGATTAAACGTCGATCGAGTGCTTGTTCTCTATACACCCCCGCTCCCCCGCCAGTGGCAGTTCGTGGAGTCAACGTCGGTCGAGTGCTTGTTCTCTGTACAACCCCCCCCCCTTCCCCGCGGGTGTCAGTTCGCGGAGTCAACGTCGGTCGAGTGCTTGGTCTCAGCCACCCCCCCCTGCCAGGCCGGCGGACAGGAGTGCGATGCCCAGGTGGTGCGCTGTCTCCGCGTCCAGCAGCCGCAGCACCGCCGCCCCGGGCCCCGTGCCACACCGAGCGGACGCACGTCATGGGATGCCATGCCATGTCACTCGATACACGAGGGCTCAACACGCGTGTCGATCGGGTGGCGGGAAATGGGCCTGGCAGACATCGCTCGCCTCGTCTTAGGATGCTATGTGGCTTGAAGCAAGGAGGGTGCTCGTACAGAAACGCGTTGGATGTGAAAATTCTAAGTGCGTTGGTTAACTTGGCGAGCGATATCTGTTGGGGCCTACCGGCGCCGCGGCGCCAAACACGGCGAACTCCGCCTTGGCGCGCGTGGCGTCGTCGACGATACTCAAGGCTGAAGCGACGCCTGCGACGGCCGTCACGGCGAACATCGCGAACTTCGTCCGCCAATCCCCCCTCCAGCCCTCCGGGGAAAAATCGCCCAAACCGCCCCCCCCCGCTCTTCCGGCAGCGGCGGCAGCGGCACCGCCGGCGGCACCTGCGGCCCCCGCGCTCCCGCCCCCACCCGCGCTCCTGCCCCCGCCACGACCGGAAGCGGCCGCGGCGAGACCGCCAAGACCTTGAGGTGGATCATAAGTCGCGGGAGGTGCGGTACGAGGCGCTGACGCGGGGGCAGCAGCGGCGGCGGCGGCGGGAGCGGCGGCGGCAGGCCTGGGGTTGCCAACACCGCTACCGCTGGAGCTGGCGGAGTGCTTTGTGTTGGCAGCCCCCGGCGCCGCGGACGATCTCGCCTGCTGCTGCTGCTGCGCGTGCGTCTGCCTACCCTGCTGATGCTTCGCCTGGTGCTTCGCTTTGTTCTTCGCCCCGCGCACGAGCATACCGGGCGGCACCACAGCGACGGGTGTCACTGCCACGGCCGCGGCGAAGGAGGGGACCGCGCCGCCGCCGTGCGCGCGGCACGCGCCGAGCAGCCGGCGGAAGGCGCTCATCTTGCCGTTGCCGTGCGCGCGAAAGTGGTAGAGGGAAATGTTTTGAAGCATAGGAGAGATGAAGAGACGCTGAGACGGTCGGCGCTTCGGGCTGGTCGGAGGTCGGTCAAGCCCTGACCCGCCACGCGCCAACACCACTCAGCCGGACACGTGAACGTTTCAAGTGCTCCTGTCAGCAATACACCTCTGCCTTCTGCGCCCATCTAGGAACGCGACACCAGGCTCATCCGTCCCTCGCACCCCGCGCCGACTCCAGCCACTCGCGCCGCCGGCCATCCCGGGCGCCCGGGGGTGGGGCACCTCAACGCCACTCAACGCCGTCCACCTCCACTACACAGTAAAAGAAACAAAACAGACGTTACTTTATTGATCGCTCACCATTGCAGAAGAAAGATGGGCGGGTCGTATGGCGCCGCTGTGAAGTCGAAGGCGGGCGCGGGCCCGCCCACGTGGCCCGCCGCCATGACGCCGACGTCGGTGCTCGTCGTCCTCGTGGTGCTGGGCGCCGCGGGCAGCGCGCTCTCGGTCTTCGCGGTGCGCTCGGCGGCAATGGGCAACCCGGGTGGAGAAGCCACGTCGTTGGCGGGGGCGGAGGGAGCTCAAGGTGCGATGGCTGGCGCTGCTGCCAGGGTGGGCGGCGGCGGCGGCGGCGGCGGGCTCGGCAGCGGCGGCGGCACCCGGAACCTGGTGGGCAGCGCGCTGAAGACGTGCTCCCCCCCGGAGCAGAATTCGCAAACGGGGTGGACCCGCGACGGCTCCTGCGCGTGGGACCCCACCGACGGCGGTTACCACGAGGTGAGACCAGCCCTTTTTATCACAACCCTGGAGTTGCGAGTTGGTAGAGCTGATGTCAAATGCTGCGTGGTGACATGTTTGAGACATGCGGGGTTCCCACACACCACACAGTCTTGACAGTCGTAATGATCACCCTGCTCTCACCCCATCCGACCCTTTCGGAGTTTGAGGTGAGACCAGCCAAGTTGTCATGGTGGTTTCCTCTAACGCGCGGCTCTGGGTACACCGGTGAAACTGTGGACGGGTGGCCGGCGTGGAACTGAGCAGCCGTGCGCAATCACACCGAACCAACGCTGACACTGCCACCGCCTAGCCTAATCCCCCCACCACCACTACCCACCGCTGACAGGTGTGCGTGAAGATGGATGACGCGTTCCTGCAGTCCAGCGCGACGAAGGACGGCAACGACCTGTCGTCCGTCGTCAAGCACGGCGAACACTGGTGCATTTGCGCCTGGGCCTGGGCAGGGCCCTCACTCTCACCTCATACTGTACAGCTGTACCCGTGCACCCGTACACACTCACCGATTCCATGAGCTCTTGGGGTGTCTATCCAGACCAACATCTGGCATCATGGATAATGTTACCTGAGACATTATTAAGCTGAGGTTGATGTGAGTGTGTACTGGTGATGAGGCCCTGGATGTGGGCCGGCGCCGTGGCGCGCGATTCCGAGAACTTCGAAGGTCTGGAGCTGGAGTGCGATCGGTCGAACGAGAAGCTGCGCGACGTGTTCCAGCACTTCATCGACGCGGGGGAGGGCATGTCCAGCCCCAGCGGTAGGGGCCGGACACTTCTCAACTTCTCGGCTTGACCTGAGCACTTTTCTTTGGATACGCAGGGTGTATTGCGTTGTTTCATTGACCGAGAATGGCAGAGGTTAAGCTAAAATGTGGACAAGAGTTTGTCCCTGTCGTGCGGCGCGAAGTACGGGCCGACCGCGGCGCTGGCGGCGGTGGACAAACTGTGCCCGGCGGAATCGGCGACCGCGGCTTGATGGAGTGTGATGGAGTCCTGCATCAGAACGCTGCCGCCCTCCTTTCTCAGCTTTAGAGATAATGGTTCCAAGAGCTCCTCATTTAACTGCAACTGACCGCGAACTCCGATTTGACTACCCCACCAAGGTTTAATACAATATGCTGAACCCCCTCGTTTCAATTATGAAGGCGGCTCCTTGGGAGTGCGATGGGGTTCCCACTGCGTGCCCGCGCGTTTCGTCGTCCCACGGGCAGCCGCGTTCCCACGCCCACTAGAGAATTTCAGGTTCGCGGTGGCTGCCGCGTGCGCTCAGGTCGTGGCGTCCCACGGGCACTCGTTATAGGGTAACCACGTGGGTCCCTACCTCCGGATGACGGGTAACCGCCGCACGCGGCTCAGTCGCCCGTGCCGGCGTCCCACGGCGCCCGGCGCTCCTGCGCCCATCTCAAAACCAAGTGACCATCCCCAGCCGCACGTTTACACGCCCACTCGTGCCATGAAGAGTTGCGTTCCCGCATCCACCGCAACACGTCCAGGCGCTCAAGTAATCCCCCTTGGCGGCCTGCGAGATGCGATGTCATATGCGCCCTCAGCGCAACTGTGAGTGACCGGGCATGACGCCGTGCACGGCCCGGTGTGGCGAGTGTGCACCTGATGCATGATGCGCGCACAGTTCCCGCGAACAACGCTATCTGCCCATATTCGCAGACGTCACGGGGACACCGCTGGTTGCCCGTACACATGGGCGGACGGGGAGCCGGCGCCCGGCCCGGCGCGCGGGTGCCAGGCGGCGCACAGTAGCCGCGCCGCACGCCTCGCGCAGATGCGCTCCAACCACAACGAAGCCGCGGCGCTGCACACCGCAGCACGCCGCGTCACGCGGGGTCGCGCGTGCGTGTTCGGATATGATACGACGACCCAAGACCCGTTCACCAACCGTTGTGGCCGGCGCTCTGGAACTGAACAATGATTTTACAATATCACAAAATGTACAAAGAAGAATGTCCTCATTGGCACCCACGGCTCGCCGCCGACCACGGCCGCCGCCCACGCCGCTCGCCGCTCACCGCATGCTGGCGGTACGACGCAGCTACCTACTCAACAGCTTATATCTCTATCTCAACACGAGGGTCAGGGCGAAAGCCTGGTGCCTCCTTATATACACTTATATACACGCGGAAGCGTCTCTGTTTCTCTCTCACGGAAACCAGGGCGATAACCTGGTGAAACCCTGTGCACCACCGCTGGGCGCTCACCGCTCGGTGCTCGACGCTCGGCACTCAGAGTTCGTCCTCCTGGGCCAGCAGGTGGTGGGCGGCCACCTCGTACAGGGGGCCGTGCACCACCCACGTGACGCGCCCCACGCCCCGCATCGCCAGACCCGCCAACCGACCAACATCCCCCACGAATCCACCATCCGCGGGCCCTGCCGACGCCGCCGCCGCCCCCGCCGCCGCGAGGCCCACGCGCGCCAGGTCCTTGAGCACGGCGGCGGCGGTGGCGGCGGTGGCGGGCGCGGGGCCCAGGAGCAGCCTGGCGCGCAGCGCGCCGAGGAGCGCGTCCCGACTTAGGGCCCGGCAGACATTCCTCGCCGCGTCATAGGATGCCATTGGCGCTCAAGGATACCGCAGGAGCTCAAGAGACGAGGGTCTAAAATGTGGAGGATGGCGTGTCGAGCAATATCTACCAGGACCTGCCGTGGATAGCACGTCCCATGGGGTCGTCCGCGGAGGTGAGGCGTCGCAGGGTGGCCTCCATAGCGCCCGCCGCCGCGCCTACATCCGCCGCCGATCCCGCCACCGCGCCCGTCGCCACCG
>Ga0307488_10004775_pt1 | contig 11271 bp, 12 predicted proteins | sample SB02metaG_FD_202248 | JGI IMG/M metagenome (GOLD analysis project Ga0307488, IMG submission 202248) | Sea-ice brine microbial communities from Beaufort Sea near Barrow, Alaska, United States - SB 0.2 | ecosystem: Environmental > Aquatic > Marine > Coastal | place: USA: Alaska | collected...
ACTTGAAATAACAAATGGACGATATAGTTTTTAAAAAAAAGTATATTGATTTAGATAGTATACAAAGCATTAAAAAATTTTTTGATGTAACAATAAACGACAAACTAGATACTCAATTAAAAAACTTTGTTCCAGGAAAAGGAATGTGCTGGGACAGGCCTTTACGATTTGAGATTAAAAAAAATCCTATACACAATATTGTTGACAAACTAAAGAAAGATTTTGGGAAGTTCAATATTCATACGTGTAGTATTAGATACATGGCGTCACCTTTTTTACCACACAATGATATTAGAAATAGTGAATGGTTATTAAACCAAAAAATAAATTATAATCCAGGTTATACTTTTTTGATACCTTTATGGTGGGCAAAAAACTACAAGCCGGGTACTGCTTTTTTATCAAGTCCTGCTAAAAACGAACAACAGCTCTACATTGAACAGCAGGACATATTACCTAAATTTGACAATGATAAGGACGCCAAAAATTTTGGTATTAAACAAGTAGTAAAATGGGAATCTCCTGGCGATCTGATTGCTTGGAAAAATTTTCAATGGCACTGTTCACTTACACAAAAAAACTATCCTTATAATGGTGAAACTTGGTGCAAAGAATTTATTTCAATTGAAACAGCAATTCCTAAAATTTAATAATACGCAAACTTTTCTTTTTTGGCCTGAGACAATAAAATTTTCATATATTTTAAACTACTAGTCATTGAGTTGACCGGCCAACCCATTGCAATTGCAGTTTCATAAACTTCTAGTTGTCTTCTAATTCTTTCACTTAGAGTCAAAGTTGGATTTTTATGATTATACCAAAACTTGTTGTCACCCCTTACACCGGTATGATTGTATTCTAGTCTGTTTTCCATAGCCCAGTGAGCTAGCGGTGTGTCATCTATTATTGATGCATTTTGCACAGATAGTCCTGTAATAGTCCCATAGGCCGCATATCTTTTAAATCGTTTAAACATCTCCAATGTTTTCATATGATCTCCTAATGTTTCTGTAGGATGTCCACTAAACATTAAAACTAAATTTTTTATTTCATATTTTCTACACATTTCAAAATGATATGCTACATCGTCATTGGTGAATTTTTTATTCAAACGCCAACGTAATTCATCACTGCCAGTTTCTACTCCTATTGAAATGTAATCCAATCCTGCTAGTTTTGCTAATCTGTAATGCTCTTCGGACATTTGATTTGAAGGACGCACAATAAAATGTCCTCCAAATAAAGGTCTATGTATTTTTTTATTTTCTATCCCTTTTATCAAATTTAAATTAGTATCTGTAAATGATTTTAATGAACCATTGATCAATGCATCAGCAAACTGGAAATGATTTATATCGTGATCAACAATTTGTTGAGACAGTTCGGCAAATATACTCTCACCTGATCTGAATCTAAATTTTTTCCAACGTTTTCCTATATCACAAAAATCGCATCTTCTTACACATCCTCTACTGCCATTTACCCAAAGACTTTTTCCAGTTTCAAGATGATGATAGTCGTTGATTGTATAGTGTGAATAGTTTGGAATTGGTGTAGCATTAAAGTCTTCCATTTGTTTCCAGCTCCAATTGTTAATTCCAGGGCCCTCTTCATTTTGTAATGCCTTTGCAAAAGTTGTCTCTGCTTCACCTGAACAAAAAACATCGATTAAATTTTTTTCTAAAAGTGCTTCAGCATAACTTTTAGCATTATCAATTTTACTTTGTATACCTTGTCCACCAATAATAATCTTGGCATTGGTTTTGCTTCTTATTTTTTCTAAAAATAGTGTCGTAGCATTTAGTGAATTATGACTGAAAACACTTATTGCTATAAATTTTGGTTTATAAGCAATTATGTCATTTACATAACTGTCAAACAATCTATCTAATTTTATTTTAAAGACTTTTTTTAAATCATATTTTAAATCAATTTGCCAAAAAAGCTCATACTCTCTCCATTCTTCTTTAGAGCTATCTTTATATGTCTTGATCGCAAAATCAAATATTTTATTTGTTACTTTATTGTCATCTGCAATACTTGATAAAATTGCAGGCGCAATTGCTGGCCTAGTAAGGTCCAAGCGTGGAAGTGATATAATTGCAAGATCTATCATTTTATTAATTCTTTTATTTCTTTCATTAGCTGTCTATCAAAATCAGTTAGTTGGTAATCAATAATTGAATCCTCGCTGGGCTCGTAACTATCATATGTGACTGTTTTTTCTAATTTGTGTAAGGTTGCTTTTTTCCTTTCATTAATTAACCAATCATCAACAGGTGTTTCAAAATCTAAACTCCAAACACCATTCGGTCCAACAGTCATACTTTGTTTAAGCACAGTAGGAAATTTTTCTGGCATAGTAAGATGTGTCCAGTCTGGTTTAAGCACTGATTTCAAAACAAAAGTGTAAGGAATATCAAAACTGCAAATATTTAGATTGCCAATTGTAAATTTTGTGTCTTGTAATATTTTGTCATTTTTAAATAATGTATCTCTGTTGGTTTTATCAAAGTGTTCTATTTCTAGTAGGTGTTTTCCGCTGACCAAACTTACTGGAAATTTTACTTGTTCTTTTTCTTTTGTAAAAGCAATTTCTTCATATAAATCACCGTCTATAAAAATTTTTATTTTTGGGTATCTTTTAAATTTGTAATTTATAAAATCAATTGTAATGAATTCAGTTTGCATAGCCATATTTAACTGTTATTGAATTTGGTAAAAATTATTACCAGATCAGCATTGACATAATCAACTTAATGTTATATAGTAATAGTAATACTGAATCATGTTGGGGAAGCAAGGTGAAATACCATGGCTCTACCAGGAACCGTATAGTCGGAGTGCCAACCAGTATAGTCCGCTGTCGAATGAAGGCCTGGGAAAGTCTAATTCTACAATGTAAAGTTAACAGTGGCGATAAACGTTAACACGTTTAATAGGATACTGTTATGAAAAAAACAAAACAAAAATTTGTATTGTTCCTGTACTTTATAGGCTTGATAGCCTTGAGCAGATTAATACCTCATCCACCAAACTTTACGCCTGTTATTGCTATGGCTGTCTTTATGCCATACTTGTCTCGTAATGTTTATTCAGCGATGCTAGTACCATTGTTGGCTATGTTTGTGTCGGATCTGTATTTGGGGTTCCACTCCAGTATGTTTTGGGTTTACATTAGTATCTTGTTAGGCACAACATTGAGTCATTACACAATGTCTATTAAGAAGACGTATGTACACCTAGGATCCAATGCATTGGTATCGTCAACAATATTTTTTGTGATAACAAACTTTGCAGTATGGATGTCTGGTACGATGTATCCACTAACACTGGACGGACTAATAATTTGCTACACAATGGCAATCCCGTTCTTTGGCAATACACTTGCAGGTACTTTGTTTTACGTTTCTCTTTTGAGTCTTGTGTCCTACTCGGCAACAAACATATCAAGGAGATATACGGACGATGAAGAAAATATTGCTAGCAGTCTTAACATCATTGCTTTTCCACACAGGGTTACAGGCAGAGCAATCTAAAACAAATTGTGAATGGAACGACAAAGTTCCATGTATTACAATATCAAATTACGTTTTAAGGGATCCAAGTGCTCTTACAACAGCATCAATGAGTGTGGACTACATTGATCAATACACAATAGAAAACACCAACACCATAGACACAGTACAGGCAATAGCTAGGATCACTGGATTAAATGTTGTGCAATCAGGACCAACAGGACAACAAACATCAGTGTTCATGCGAGGTATGAATTCAAACCATACCATGGTTGCAATAAACGGTGTGGCCATTAAGGATCATTCCACAACAGGTGGATTACACGACATAGGTTCAGACTTTGTAAAACACGTGACAGGAATACAGGTAGTGAAAGGATCACAAGGAACTTTGTATGGAGCCAATGCAGTTGGTGGAGTTATTAATTTTATTACAACAGACAATTATGCCAACAGTATATCAACAACTTTAGGATCTAACAACACAAAAGGCATCACAATTAAAGTACACAGAGACATAGACAATCATTCTATCAGTATTGTAGCAGATGGAACAAAGTCAGATGGTATATCCGTTGCACCTTCAGGTACAGAAAAGGATGGCTTTGATGCAAAAAATGTAACAATCAATACCAAGAGCAAGTACGATGGATTTGATCTTAGAACAACAATAATAAGAAGAACAAATGATTCTGACCTTGACGGCGGAAGTGGTGACGATCTTGACTATACTGCTGAAAGTGATATGAATTTGTATCAATTGTCAAGCAAGATAGACAACAGTAAAGGATTCACAAACTTCACTTTTTCAAGAACAGAATATGACAGAGAGTATGTTAACGGTACGGAAGTTGATACCTATAATTCTACCAGCAACACTTTAATATTGACAAACACTATACAACAAAACAAATGGGATATGACTCCAGGCATAGAGTTTGAATCCTTTGATGGTTCATTTAACAACACAGGAAGTTATACTGCAAAGGTAGACACAGATGGAGACAACACAGGATACTTTTTAAACGGTAACCTAATTGCGTCAGACAAGTTGTTATTGTCAGCAGGTGTTAGACAAGACAATCCAAGTTTGTTTGCTGACTACTCAACATGGAGAATAGGTGGAACTTACGATATAACAGAACAATTAAAGTTCAAAAGTAATTTTGCAACATCAGTAAAAACTCCTACGTTGTACGAGATGCATGGTTCAAACAATTATGGTTACAATGGAAATCCTAATCTATTGCCAGAAGAAGCAGAAACAACAGACCTTGGTCTTGAATACAGTTTCAACAATCATGTGCTTGACTTTACTTACTTCACAACTGATCTAAAAAATCTAATAACATATGGTAGTAACACATACAGCAATGCTTCGGGCACATCAAACAGACACGGTGTTGAAATGAAATTGAATACCATGCTTACGGACAGCATCTATTTGAGAAACGGTTATACATTTACAATAGCCGAAGACAGTGATGGAGATCAAGTTACTAGGAGACCAAAATGGGTAGGACTTACTGCCATTGATTATAAAATTGGAAAATGGACTAACACGGCAGAGCATTTGTATACAGGGTCGCACTTGGACATAGACTCTGCCACCTATGCAACTGTGACTAAACCAGCAGTTGGTGTAGCAAACTTTCATACAAATTATGAAATTAATGATAAGTCCAGCATGGTATTCTCTTTAAACAATGCATTTGACACAACCTATGAAAGACCCGATGGTTACGCACAAGATGGTAGAAACATGTTGTTCACGTTCAAATGGAAGTTCTAGTAGCAATGATAATTACTGCAAATGACAGTCACATTAATTGACAGTATGGGCACAGACCTTTCAGTGGTCAATGCCGCTAGAGTTTCTTATGCTAAAACCAAAGAAAAGTTTGAAGACAAAGACGAGAAATTAATCAAATATCTTGCACAACACAATCACTGGTCACCGTTTGGCCATGCCAGTCTACAATTTAGAATAAAGGCTCCTGTGTTTGTGGCCAGACAACTTGTAAAACATCAAGTTGGTTTGACATGGAATGAAGTTTCAAGAAGATATGTAGATTACCAACCAGAACTGTTTGAACCCAAGGCATGGAGAGGTAGACCACAAAATAGTAAACAAGGATCCGACGGCGAAGTAGTGTTAGACATGAACGATAAGCACAGGCTTCAAACAACAATGGAGCAGTGTTTAATAATATATGATTCATTTATAAAAATGGGTGTGGCACCAGAACAGGCACGTATGGTTTTACCACAGAGCATGATGACAGAATGGTATTGGTCTGGAACTTTGTATGCTTTTGCAAGAGTTTGCAACCTAAGGTGTGCTAAAGACACACAGCAAGAAACTAGAGACATTGCCAATCAAATTAGTAAGATGTGTGAAGAACTTTTTCCTATTAGTTGGAAATATCTTGTTGACGTTAAATAAAATATCACTTATAATAAAAATATGAGAGAAAAAATTATAGAAGCATTAGTTAAACACGCTGAAGGTCATATTGCAAAACACTTGGCTAACATTGAAGTATTGTTACAAAAACAGGTTGGTGTTGCAGAACATCCAGACACTCTTGAAACAATAGAAAAAGAGCTGACCGTTGTTGCACAGTATGATGATCAACTTGAAGTGTTAAACAAATACTTAAAAAACTAGTCATAAAATACTTTTATGAAAAGATTGGGTATTGTTGGACATGGCTTTGTGGGATCTGCTATCAATCAAGGCTTTACCAAAGACGTACAGAAATACATTGTTGATCCTAACAAGTTCAGCGGCAACACAATAGAACAACTGATTAAATTCAAACCAAATGCAGTTTTTGTTTCTGTTCCAACTCCACAACTTGAAACAGGCGAATGCAACACAGAAATACTTGATTCTGTTTTACAAGAATTAAATCAAGCAAAAGACTTACTTGTCATTATTAAGTCTACAGTGCCTGCATACAAACTGCAAGCCATCAAAGAGCAGTGCATTAATCTCAAAATAGTTTACAATCCTGAATTTCTCACAGAAAAAAATTACATTCAGGATTTTAAAAATCCACCAATGCACGTTTTTGGTGGAGCAATTACAGATACAGAAACAGTAGAAAAGTTATACGTAGAATATAGTTCTTGTAAAAAGTGTCCTGTGTTCCACACTGATATGATTAGTGCTTCTTTAGTGAAGTACTGCATCAACAGTTTTCTTGCAACCAAGGTTACATTCATGAATGAAATGTATGATGTGCTTAGAGCGTCCAAAGGAACCGAATGGAATGAATTTGTAAAAATGATCAATTCAGATCCAAGAATAGGCAAAACACATATGCGAGTACCAGGCAACGACGGAGTTAGGGGCTATGCAGGATCCTGTTTTCCCAAGGACACAGCCGCACTAGCATATTTTGCTAGGGAGATACTTAACGTACCATTTACACAATTGGAAACCAGCATAGAGATTAACGACAAGTTAAGAAAAAAGAACCAGTCCTAAACTGTTAAATAGTGTTATGAAACCGTGGTTTGAAAAAGAAGCAGAAATAATTAAATTCCCTGAACCTGAGAAGAAGGTCATATCGATGCCCAATGTAGCATCGTATCCAGACTTCATAACGGGTGTGTCAGACCTAAAAGCGAGAATGGGCAAGGGAGAGATATCACAGGCGTCACACGACAAGTTATATACGGACCTAATACACAGGTTCATGAAGAAGGAGAGTTTCGAGACTCCTTGGTTCTTGAGAGAAGCACCGGATGAATTACAACAGGTTAAAAAATTATTATTAAAACAAATTGGTAGTGAACAAGAACTTGCTGTTTTGAAAAAAATGTTAAGTGTCATGAGAAATGCTGGCGTTGATGATAAAATTGCAAAAGCATTGAAAACTGACGCAGATGCTGAACCATTGGTTCAGAGACTAGTTGCAGACATAATGAATACCGAAGGCACCGTTGCTGAAAAACAACATTTTGCAGAAAATTATACAAAAGGCTTTATTAATCTTAATGCCATATTAACTGCAAACCAAAAAATATCAATAAATCAAATATTACAAAACGAAATGGCTCCTGATCCAAAAAACAAAGATCAAAAACAAACCTCTTTTGTTTATGCTGTATTTGATTTTTTAGCAACAAAATATGTTCCACCAGGAGTTGGCCCAGGAGAAGTTGCTCTTGCTGTTCTCTCACCGAGTATAACTAGGGTTGGCGGTGGATCGTCAGCGATCGGTGATATCAAAGTTAGTTTAGGAGAGAAAGATTATTATGTGGAGATGAAAGGTAAAAACTATAATGCTCAAACCAAAAAAACTGGTACCGCTGGTAGACTGGTTGATGCCAAGATCAATATAGCAGATCCAACCGGAATATCAAACGCATTACAAAAGGTAGGACAAAAGGGACAAAGGATTTCATTAACACCTAGTGCCAGAGCAAGGGCGGCTATACCATTGGTCGGTGCTGAGAATAGTGTTGTTTCTAAACTTATTAAAGCAGGTAAAGACGTCAATGCCTTTGCAAGTGAGGTGGCTGGAGCACTTTTTTCTAAAGTACCAGGTGGACGAGCGAAAGCAACGCGAATGATTGCGGCAAACAGTGAAGATATATTGAATTTCTATACTAGAACTTTGTATGATAGATACTACAAAATAAAAAGCAAAGCAGAAAAAGGAAAATTAGCCGGATTCTTTTTTCTTAATATGCAAAATAAATCTTTCTTTTTCTCTACTAATTTTGATGCTACCTTGGATGCAGGTTCGACATATGATACTCCTGTATACATAACAGATCCAAAAGGTGATGCAAATAATGATGCCAGAGAACTTGCACCGGCTATCGTTTTTAAATAATCAATACACACAATTCACAGTCCAAATCATAATAAATATTTGTATGAACATAGGCAATGACAAACCATTCTTTCTCATACTAGGACCTTGTCAGATAGAATCTCAAGAACATGCTCTCAAAATGGCAAAAAGTGTTAAAGAGATTGCAGATAGACTACAAATAGATTTCTTTTACAAAAGCAGTTTTGACAAAGCAAATAGAACAAGTTTACATGGCAAACGTGGTGCAGGCCTAGAACAGGGTATGGAGATATTTGATTATCTCAAACAACAGATACCAGGATTAAAAATTATCACAGATGTACACACAGAAGAACAGTGTGCCAAAGTTGCGCCTCACGTGGACGCATTACAGATACCTGCATTTTTGTGTAGACAAACTGATTTACTTTTGGCCGCGGCTGAAACAGGCCTGCCAGTTAATGTAAAAAAAGGGCAGTTCTTAGCACCTTGGGACATGGCCAATGTTGCAGAAAAATTAGCTTCAACAGGAAATAAAAATATTTGGTTGTGCGACAGAGGCACCAGTTTTGGCTACAACACCCTAGTGAGTGACATGAGAGGTTTACACGAAATGAAAAAGATAGGTTATCCTGTTATAATAGACGCAACGCACAGTTGTCAACAACCAGGCGGCCAAGGAACTAGTTCTGGTGGTAACAGAGAACACATTCCTGTAATTGCAAGTGCGGCGGTTGCTGTTGGTGTTGCTGGAGTGTTTATGGAAGTGCATGATGATCCTGACAATGCGGCATCAGATGGACCAAACAACTTACGCATTGAAAATTTAGAAAAGTTATTAGTTAAATTAAAAAAGTTTGACACCATAAGTAAAAGTAGTGATGACAAACTACTTGGCAAATAAACTTTTAATCGCTCCCCCAAAAATGACAGACTGGAGATTTTCCAAAAGTGTGGTTTATCTTTGGAAACACGATCAATCAGGTGCTGGTGGTGTAATTGTTAATAAAAAAGTTAATGCGCCAACTTTTGAAAATATTTGTTCTGAAGGAAGTATAAAAAAAAGACCCGATGTTGACCCCATAATTTTTTATGGTGGACCTGTAATGACAAACCTTGTTTGTTGTGTACATACTTTAGATTATAAACTTAACACAACCAATGTTAGCAATAAAAATATAGGATTTACTTTAGACAAAACAATTATTGAAGATATAGCGAAGGGCAAAGGTCCTCGAAAATATTTGCTTACAATGGGACTATGCAGTTGGAATGCAGGACAATTAGAAAGTGAAATAGAATCGTTACCACCTAGACAAAAAACAGGTTCTTGGTTAAAGTTAGATTACTCAGAAGATATTGTGTTTGGACCAAAACTAGAAACACTTTGGCAAGATTGTTTAGGTAGTTGCATTGCAGAAAAAACAAAATCAATCACAAACAAAATTTTCAATAAAAATTAATTTTCAGCAGGTGGACAGGTGCTGACTAGCTTGTACCAAATTTCCGGATATTTAAAATTTAATCCGTGAACTTCTCTCATGTATTTTTTTTGTAAAGGATAGGTTTCTCTTTCCCATTCCTGTACACAGTTGCCTTGGAATCCGTTTTGGTCCTGTACATAGTGAAACAACTCGTGGAACAGCACGCTTTTCTTCCATGGGTCGTGTATGTTAAAATCGTCCTTTAAATAAATGATATCTTTTTTAGTGCTGTAGAAACCCATTAATGCACCACCACCTGTAGTTGAACCACCATATTCAATTTCTAATTCCTGTTGAGCAAGGAAAACCACTTCAGGATGAGGTAGGTTCACATTGTAGTCTGTAGTTTCACCAATCCAAAGGAGCATAAATGCAATTACTGATTCCATAATATACGCATATTTAATTAATTAAGGACTTAAAATAAACACCTATATTATTATAGTGTCGTAGAATAATAGTTAAATGCGCAGTAAATATTGATGAGCGAGGTTAAAGTACTAATGGCAGGTCAAACTGGATCTATAAAAATATCCTACGAACAATTGTCTAAAGGCAAATATGTTCGAGCGGGCGACGACTTATCTATTACTACTCAAGACACACGGGGTGATTCGGAAACGGTTCTGCTCAAAAACTATTTTTCAACATCTCCAGACCTTGTCACAGAAAAAGGATCTACTCTCAAAGGACACATAGTTAACCTCTTGGCTGTTGACAGCCAACCTAGTACGAATGTGGCCTTTGAAGATCCTCAAGCTATAGGTAAAATAACAACTTCAGAAAGTGCTATAAATGTTCAACGCTTGGATCAAACAATCCAGTTGAACGAGGGTGACTTTATATATCTCAATGATGTTATAAAGTCAAACACTAACGCAGTTGGTATAGCTTTTAAAGATGAAACCACAATGTCCGTTGATCCTAACAGTACAATGGTTGTTGATAATTTTGTCTATGATGCTGAAAATCCAACTGTGGGATCAATGAACGCAAACGTATTGGAAGGTAACTTCTCATTTGTTTCAGGACAGATTGCCAAGACAGGTAACGATGCTATGAAGGTGACAACACCAGTGTTAACAATTGGTGTTAGGGGAACACAGGTTGCAGGTAAGGCTAACACAGAGGGTGAAGACAATGAAATTGTACTACTGCCAAACGAGGATGGATCTGTAGGACAAGTAATGATTGCTAACGAATCGGGTGAAGTTTTATTAACTAAAGCATACGAGGCAACTACTATTGCAAACGCATATATGCCACCAACTGTGCCAGTAATTTTACCAAAAATTGAAGTTCTTAAAAAGTTTGCAACTACTATATCTACCACACGTAAGACAGAAGCGAGGGCAGAAGTAGAAAGAGATACAGAAGAAGCAGTCAGAGAAAAAGACAAAGCCGAGGAAGAGAAACAAGAACTTGAAGAAGAGAAAGAGGAACTGGAAGAAGAAG
>Ga0307488_10004776_pt1 | contig 11271 bp, 12 predicted proteins | sample SB02metaG_FD_202248 | JGI IMG/M metagenome (GOLD analysis project Ga0307488, IMG submission 202248) | Sea-ice brine microbial communities from Beaufort Sea near Barrow, Alaska, United States - SB 0.2 | ecosystem: Environmental > Aquatic > Marine > Coastal | place: USA: Alaska | collected...
CATCGTGGGAACGAGCACGCGCGGGCGATTCCCGCCATTGGCACGGTTCCAGTCGCGGAGTTCGGCTACAGTTTTTAAGACGTCCATTTTTTAGGCGAAGAGTGCCACATACATCCTCAGGCCTTCGGCTTCCAAGTTTTCTTTCGGAACAAACCGAAGCGAGGCGGAATTGATGCAATAACGAAGCCCAGTTGGCTCTGGGCCATCAGGGAAAACGTGGCCTAGATGGGCGTCACCAGTTTTTGAGCGAACTTCGATGCGAATGGTTCCGTGGCTCGCGTCTTCTACTTCAACGATTTCTTCAGCTTCAATTGGCTCGTAGTAGCTTGGCCAGCCAGTGCCACTGTCGAATTTGGATTTTGAAGAAAACAGAGGCTTCCCGGAAATGATGTCGACATAAATCCCTTCGTCCTTGTTGTCCCAATACTCGTTGTCAAAGGGAGGCTCGGTACCGCATTGGCAAGCGACCTGATACTGCGTTGGGCTGAGACGTTCTTTCAGTTCGGCTTCGGTTTCTTTACTCATGGCTTCAAGGTCTGCGGGTTTATCTGATTTTTCAAGTCGCTGAAATATCATGAAATATTACGAAATGTTTTTGGTTTTCATACTTTCCAGATCGCTTTATTTCTGCATGATTAATTTTTATGAGTAGGAAGTTTATCAAAATTGCGACTGCTGCGATTATTCTTTTCGCCTTTACTGCGGTGCCTCTCCAAGCTGATGACAGCTTGGCAGCTGCGGCAGGGATTGAACTCTCGACTCTGGAAACCATATCGGGAAATGTTTTCAGAGACGTGTAATTGATCACGGCTGATGAAAACGGGCTGCTGTTTCGCCACTCAAAAGGAACGGCTAAAGTCGATTTTACGGATCTAAATTACAATCTCCGGGAAATGTTTGAGCCGGAACCAGCTCCGGTCGCAGACGTTTCAGGCGGAAAAGGCGATGATATTGTGGCTGATGAGGGCGGATACGAAAGTCTTGAAATCGTCACGCGCACACGAATTTTGATCACGTGGCCGCAGTATCAATCGAACTGCGCTTCCCACTGCAATCCGTTTGATCCTCGTAATGTAAACTGGCGCTTCCATTGGGGGCGCTATCATTATGGCCTTTCATATGCGAATTTTCATTGCCGCCAGGCAGCTGAGCGCGATTTGTTAATTCGTTCCGGCTTTTTGCGCTGACACAGGTCCGTGATGGCATCGGGCGATTTTTGCGTTAAAATCGCGACTCAACCCGTTATGTCAGCAGCTGAAGAAGTCTCCCGTCAATTTCAAGTTCCCGGTCGCCTCGTGGCTATCGAAACGATCGGCACCGGAAATGTAAACGACACCTATCGTGTCATTCAGCGGACCACCTTTTCTGAGGAGCAGTTCATTTTGCAGCGGATTAATCAGGCCGTTTTTAAAGACCCCGCGGCGGTGATGATGAATATTAAGGCCGTGACCGATCATGCTCACCGCCGGATTGAGGCGGAAGCTGATCAAGCGGATCGCATTTGGCAGCTTCCGCGGGTGATCCCGACGCTGGACGATCAGGCTCATTTTTGTGACGAAGATGGCGATTACTGGCGGGCGTTATCACTCATCGCCAGCACGAAAACCTATGACAAAGTGACCAACACCCAAATCGCTTTTGAAGCGGGCGTGGTCCTGGGCAATTTTCAGCGGTTGATCTCCGATTTTCCGATTGATGAACTTCAGGATACATTGCCCGGATTTCACATCACCCCGGGATATTTGGCGGATTACGACTCCGTTTTAGCTGACAATCCTGAGGCGAAAAAGCGACTCGATGCCTCAACTGAAGCAATGCGTTTGGCTAATTTCGTCGAGAAGCGCCGGGACTTTACCCCCGTGCTTGAGGATGCGCTGTCACGGGGCGAATTGAAGTTGCGGCCGATTCATGGCGATCCAAAAATCACCAATATCATGATCGATACCTTCACGGGTAAAGGCACGTCGATCATTGATCTTGATACGGTTAAGCCAGGATTGGTCCACTATGATTTCGGCGACAGCGCGCGGAGTTCATGCAATCCGGCGGGTGAAGAGACGAAAAACTTGAGTCAGGTTTTCCTCGACACGGATTTGTTTGAAGCCCTTGTCAGCGGGTATTTGCGCGAGGCCAAAAATTTCCTGACAGAAGCGGATCGCAATTATCTCTACGATTCCGTTAGGCTCATCACGTTTGAACTCGGCCTACGATTTTTTGCCGACTATCTTGCGGGCGATGTCTATTTTAAGACGACTTACCCAGACCAAAACTTGAACCGCGCACGGGTTCAGTTTGCGCTTTGCGAAAGTATTGAGGCGCGGGAATCGCTCATGCGAAGCACGCTGGAAAAAGTGCAGTAATCACTGCTCTAACGAGGTCTTATTTGACTCGGTTCTTTTTCCACTCAGCCTGGTGATTGACGATCCAATCTACCAATGCGGTATCAAAGCCGATGTCGCGTTGCGCTTCTTCTGACTTCAACCATTTATGGCGGAGGATTTCTTCGCGCTGCGCGATAAACTCTTTGTAGAGTGATGATTTTTCCAGAAGCGATGCTCCTGGTCTTGCCTGTGCCATGTCGAGAGGTGGAGAAAGGGGTTTCGTGTAACAAAATAGTCAAATTCCGATCGATTTTTTAGCAAGGGGAAAAGTGCGAAATCGCTCAGTAGTAGCTCTGTTTGATTTCAGCAATCAATCCGTATATTTATTGAGGTTGGAATTTATTTCTCCCAGCCTAGAATTCGACAATGCAATTGCAGGACACAGTGATTCAAGTGATTTTATTGATCGCGTTTTTGGTTGCGACGCCGCTCTATTTTCGGCATTTTTGGAAACACAGAATCCCTCACACCCCTGATCGGTGGGGGTTTCCGATTGACTATTTTGTTTTAATTTGGATTGTCATGGGCAATTCAACGGGACCTTTCTTTTCTGATTCCTGGTTGGGAAACATCCCTCCGCTGGGGCAAACCTTCATCATTCCGGTCGCAGTCGTGGTGATTCACTTTTGCGGGTGGAGGATTTGCTTGTTTCTGAAACCTCGACAAGAAAAAACAGCGCGTGAAGGTTGATTGAGTGACTTCAAACCTCACGTTTTCGAGTCGTTGCAATCGGCCGTCACGGTGACTAGCTTTTCGCCAATGAATCGTTTCAGATTGATAATTTTAGCGGCTGCTTTTTCGCCATCATTGATGGCTGTCGATTTTGCGCACGATGTCGTGCCCATCTTGAAAACCCATTGCGCGGACTGTCATCTCGATGACAAAAAGAAGGGCGGCTTTTCGATGAACACGCGCGAGGATATTCTCGCGGGAAGTGAAAATGACACTGTCCTCGATCTTGGCCACGGTAGTAAAAGTTATTTGATCGAATTGCTGAAAACGGATGATTCCGATATCCAAATGCCACCAAAAGGCAATCGGGTTTCGCCGGAAGAAATTGCGATTCTGAAGAAGTGGATTGATGAAGGTTTAAAATGGGAGCCGGGTTTTGCATTCGGAAAGGCTGGCTGGGAGCCGCCGTTGAAGCCACGAACGGTGGACTTGCCGAAGGCTCAGAGTGAACGCAAAAATCCAATCGATCGAATTTTGGACACTTATTTGGCTTCGAAAAAAATTGAGGCTCCCAAGCAAGCTTCTGACGAAGTTTTTCTTCGGCGGGTGTTTCTTGATGTGATTGGGATTCTCCCCACCGAGGCAGAGCGGGCGGCATTTTTGAAAAACCCGAATCGCGATAAACTCATCGCGGACGTGCTTGCTCGCGATGTCGATTACGCGGAGCATTGGCTTTCGTTTTGGAATGATTTGCTGCGAAACGACTATGCTGGAACGGGATTTATCGATGGCGGCCGCAAACAAATCACGGACTGGCTCTACGGAGCGCTGGTTCAAAACATGACCTACGATCAATTTGTGAGCGAGCTCGTGGCACCTCCATCAGATGGTTCTTCGGGCTTCATTTCGGGGATCAAATGGCGGGGAACGGTGAATGCGAGTCAGCGCCGTGAAATGCAGTTTTCGCAAAATCTGTCGCAGGTTTTTCTGGGGATCAATATGAAGTGCGCGTCCTGTCACGACAGTTTTATCGATCGCTGGAAACTGGACGAAGCCTACGCGCTCGCCGCAATTATTGCTGAGGAGCCACTCGAAATTCACCGTTGCGACAAGCCGCAGGGCAAAATGGCAAAAGCGGCGTGGATTTTTCCGGAGCTGGGCGGGATCGATGCGAACGCGCCGAAGGCAAAACGGCTAGAGCAGGTTGCAGGTTTGATGACGCATCGTGACAATGGCCGTTTTACCCGAACGATCGTGAATCGTATCTGGCATCGGATGATGGGCCGAGGAATTGTTCATCCGGTCGATGCAATGCACACCGAGCCTTGGAGCGAAGATTTGCTCGATTGGTTGGCCGAGGATTTTGCTGAAACTGGCTATGATTTGAAAAAGCTGATTGCCCAAGTTGCCCAGTCGAAGGCTTACCAATCCAAAATCGCGACGACGCCGACTGAGGTTGGATTGGTAGATGGTTACACTTATCGAGGCCCGATTGCGCGTCGGCTAACGGCGGAGCAATTTCTCGATAATGTGTGGCAGCTGACGAGCACGGCGCCGAATGCCCCGTTCACGACGGTGGCCCGCTACAAGGTCGAGCTCGGCGAATTTGATGACGTAATATTGACTGGGAAATGGATTTGGAAGCCAGGCGAGGGGACTCCTGCGGCGGGCGAAAAAGTGACCTTTCGAAAAAGTTTCACTCTCGAAGAAGTTCCAAAAAAAGCGATCGCGGTCGTGACGGTCGACAACTCATACGAGCTATGGGTAAACGGGAAGAAGCTGCGAGCCGATGACAATTGGATGACGGTTGAGGGCGTGAACTTTAAGCCGGCATTGAAAAAGGGCGGCAATTTTATTCAGATCATCGCGACGAATGGCGGGAGCGGTCCGAATGCCGCGGGAGTTTATTTTGAAGCGGAAATCGACGGGAAGAAAATCATCTCGGACGAATCCTGGAAATGGACTCCTAAGATTCCCGACGCCCGGGGGCGATTCGCAAAACCGCCCGAGGATTTTGCGCCTGTGAAAGTCGTAAATGGTGCGATTTGGCGGGATCAAATTGCCGACGGCGCTCGCTCTGGTTTGGCCAATCGAATCGCACCACCGGTCCGCGCCGCGCTGGTGAAAAGTGATTTGTTGATGCGTTCGCTGGGTCGTCCAAACCGTGAGCAAGTCGTCACCGTCAGGCCGGAAGATCTCAGCACGTTGCAGGCAATCGACTTGGCAAACGGTTCTATTCTGTCGGGTTTGCTGCAACGCGGCGGATCGGCGCTCGATCGTGAGTTCACCGGGAAAAATACGGATGAACTGGTTTCGAGCCTTTTTCTGCGAACGCTTTCGCGCAACCCGACTGAGACAGAAGCGGCTGTTCTGGCAGAAATTGTCGAGGCTCGCGAAAAGCGAAGTGAAGGAATTGAAGACCTGCTGTGGGCGGTCCTGATGCTTCCAGAATTTCAGTTGGTTCAGTGAGATTTGTTTTCCACGATCGGATACGGTTGATGTATCGAACAGACCCTATCAAATCGAATAGTCTTAATTTCGCGACTTTCGGTTTCTGCATTGATCGGACGGCTATTCGACCATACCTTTGCCGCTCGCGATTCGGCTGCCACTGGATTGCGTTAACGAAACACACTTTACGAAAAACAGACATGGCAAAGGAATGGTCGGGACGTCATCTCATCTACGGAAGCGCCGGTATGGCTGCTTCAGGTATGATGCAATCGCAGGAAAACTCCGAAGTAGACGAGGGGGATTCTCCCGCGTTGCAGATTGCGCCGCGTGATGCATCCGGTGCCGGAGGTTTGAAAGCCGCGATTGTCGGCGAAACGGGCGGTGGAAATTACGGTCACGGGTTGGATCGCATTTTTAATGACATCGCTGGAGTGAATGTCATTGCTGTTGTGGATCCTGACGAAAAAGGTCGCGAAGCTGTTCGGGATAAAACGAAGGCGGAACATGCCTACGCTGAATTCGAAGACATGCTGGCGCAGGAAAATCCAGATCTTGTCAGCATTGGTTCGCAGTGGACAAACCAGCATTTTGAAGCGTCAAAGGCAGCTCTCATGTCCGGCGCACATATTTTTGTGGAGGCTCCGTTTACCCAAACGTTGGCAGAGGCGGATGAATTGCTCGCGATTGCTGATCAGCGGGATTTGAAAATTGGGGTGGCTCATCAGATGAGCTGCGATCCCCACATCCTGCGTTTCAAAGACATGGCACATCGCCAAATTGGTGAACTGGTCGAGATGCGTGTTTTTGGAAAAATGGACGAGCATGCCGGAGGCGAAGACAGCCTCGTTTTCGGTTCTCACCTGTTTGACTTGGTTCGACTTTTTGCTGGTGAAGTCGAGAGCTGCTCAGCACGGATTCGTTCCGAGGGACGCCCCGTGAAATTTGGGGATATACATGAGTCTCGCGATGGAAATCTTGGACTGCTTTTGGGCGACGACATCTATGCTCATCTTGCGTTGGATTCCGGGGTGAACGTCACGTTTCAAAGCAGCAAGAAAATGCGTGAAATGGCGGGTCCATGGGGAATTGAGTTTGTCGGCACAAAATCGAAGGCGCGACTTTTTGCGGATCAACCGCCGACGTTTTCAGTTCAACGCGCGCCGGACTTTCGGGCAGTTGAGCGTGAAGACGTTTGGAAACAATGGCCGGAAGAAGAGCCGTATCACAACGAAGTTGATGGGCTCTCCGGACTGGCTGCTGCGAACCGGTTGGTCGTGAAAAATTGGCTGTCTGCCATCGCCAACAATAAGGAGCCGCGCAGCTCCGGTTATCGCGCGATGAAATCGTTGGAAATCATCCACGGCATTTGGACAGCGGGGTTGACCGGTCAGCGAGTTCAGTTTCCGCTGATCGATCGCGAGCACCCGCTGGAGCCAACTGCTTAATCGATCGTGATCGATTTTGGATCAAAATCGACCGGTGGATACTGCATGTTTAATTCGCGCAGGGTCCCGATCACGATCTGAGCCACGGCTAAATTCCGATACCATTTCCGGTCCGCTGGAATGACATACCACGGGGCGAAATCTGTGCTCGTCCGGCTGATCACGTCGTTGTAGGCGTTCATGAATTTGGGCCACAAGGCGCGGTCTTCGAGATCACTCGGATTGAATTTCCAGTTTTTCGCAGGTTCATCGAGCCGAGACTGGAGGCGGGCCTTTTGCTCATCCAACGAAATATTCAGGAAGATTTTGATAATCGTCGTGCCTTCGTCTGTCAGCATTTGCTCAAAATTTTTGACGTGATCGTAACGCTTCGCCCAGCGCTCTTCCGGATAGATGTCCCGAACCCGCACTGCCGTGATGTCTTCGTAATGGCTGCGGTTGAAAATCACCGTTTCGCCATTTCCGGGAGTCTCCTTGTGAACGCGCCACAAATAATCGTGAGCCAATTCCTTACTGCTGGGCCTTTTAAACGAGGCAACGCGAATGCCTTGAGGGTCCATTTTATCGAAGACTGCACGAATTGTGCCGTCTTTACCGCCAGTATCCATCGCCTGAAAAACGACGAGTAATTTGTGTTTTCCCTCGGCGTAAAGTCGCGTTTGCAGCTCGTCGATTTCGTCTTCGAGGCTGTCGAAAAGGTCCTTCCCTTCACTTTTGCTGACGGGGAAAAGTGATTCGTCACGCGTTGGCAGCGAATTCAAATCGACCGGAGCTCCCGGAGAAATTCGAAAAGGGTGATCAGCGGGATTTGGAACTTCGAGCAGGCTTTTTGACATACGAGTAGCAAACGAAATTGCGGGCGATTCGTCGAACGAATGTCAGATCATTTCACGTCAGATTCTTCACGCGCCATTTTTAGAAGCTCGCGAAGGCGCTCTGTGTCAGAAGACGATGTTTTTGCGATGAACCCGCGGTTGTGGGCAAAGTGAACGTCGTCGCAACTTGATTCCAACGCGGAATATTCCATGCGCTTGTTGTCGTTGAAGCGGGAAATGCCGTAGCCTTCGCCGCGTCGGTCGGGGTAAACCATAGCGATAACAGATTCTTGTTTGCCTTGTTCTTCGATGAATTTTTCCAAACCGGACGAGGCTTCTTCGGGCATTGGATCGGTTCGTGGCATGAACAACACTTCGAATTCGCCGGCAGCGGAATCGACCGTCCAGAATTCTGCGTGCTCGCCGATGAATTTCAGTCGCTTACGCAAATCGCGCAAATACAGGACCAAATCTTCTCCGATCATTCGCATGATTTCCCAAATCGGCTCGCCCGGTTTCAGCTCCGTGTGTTTTGCAAAGCGCCGTAGCAACGTGATGTCGATTGGCGAATTCAGTTTCCACAGGGTTTCGCGATCTACTCCGAGCCATTTCGCGGTGTCAACCGGGCCGGTGCAATCAAATCGCTCCGCCGTTTCGAGCCACGCGCAGAAATTTTGCGCATCTTCGTAAAGCCCCTGATTTTGCAGGACAAGACTCAGCGCACAGATTGGGGGGCTGTCTTTTGGAAATTGGTGGTGATCAAAGTTATTGCGCTCGGGATCGTGCTCATGGCCCACGTCGACGATGATTGTTCCGTTGTCGGCAAGGTCTTCTTCAGTCGGTTCGCGGCGGACAATTGGCACGGCGTGCGAGTGAATTAGAACGCAGCAGGCGAGAAAATCGTCTTTGTGGGCGCCGCCAGGGTGGGTCAAAATTTGTTGGATTATCATCGTTTAGTGAGCCTCTTCTCTCACACGATTGCCCGCGCGTCACCCCGATTTTTGAACGACGAGGCCCCTTTGGGAGTCTAAAGTTCCACGACTCATGTTTCCGAAACTTCTTTTTCTTTTTATCGTTGTCCCACTGCTCGAATTGTATTTGTTCATGACAATTGGGGCCAAAATCGGCTTTTGGCCGAACACCGTGGCAATCATCCTAGTGACGGCGGTGCTCGGGGCATGGCTCACTAAGCAGCAAGGGCTGAAAACGTTGCGCAATTTTCAAAAAGCGACCGGTGAAGGCCGGATGCCGCATGAAGAAATTATGGACGGGCTGATGATTCTCGTGGCTGGAGCGGTTTTGTTGACGCCGGGATTTTTGACTGACGCGATTGGATTTTCGCTACTCCTTCCCCCGGTTCGCGCGGTGGTTCGCAAATTCCTTGGCGGGTATTTGAAGTCGCGAATTAACATCGTGGGAATGCCCACCGCCGACAATCCCGCAACCGTATCTCGTCCGAAAGACATTGTCATCGAAGCGGATGCGGAGGTGATTGATATCGATGTTGAAGTCGTGAAAGACCCTCAGCAGTAATTTTCGAACGAACAGGGTTGGTTCATCGAATGTACCTTATTGGTTCGTGGAGCCGTTTCGAAAGAACCCTATTGGATCGTCGAACGTACCCTGTTGGATCGAAAAAAGCCGGGAGCTTATTTTTTAGCAGCGGCGATGACGTCTGCGATTTTTACGGGGGCGCCGCCGTTCTCTTTGCTGACGTCGGCGGCTTTCATGAACGCAAAAATCTCGATGGTTTCTTCAGGCGTGACAGGTGGCTTGCCGGTTTTGAAGAATTTGATCATTTCGGTCATCATTTCGGGATACGCGCCGCCGGCTTTTTCTTCGACCATTCCTTTGGTGCCGAATACTTTGACGCCATACATGGTTTTGCCTTTTCGGATTCCTTGGAGGATTCCAATTTTATCACCTTCCCACAATCCGGTGACCACATCGGTTCCTTCGGTGTGAGTCCGCTGGACGCTCTGGCAGCCGATTCCCATAACGGTGTAAAGTGCTTCGACGGGATGAATTCCATACCAGGCAAGGTCGAGGTGATGCTCTTCAAGTGAAGCGGGACCATAGCTGAAAGCCATCGTCAGTTCACCAACGTCTGCGGTCGCGGCTTTCACGACTCCAGAATTAAATCGGAGGTTGGAGCTGCTCCACATGGGCACGTTGTGTTTTTTCGCGAGATCGAACATTGTGATGACGTCTTTCAACGAAGCGGACATGGGTTTGTCGACATAAAGCATTTTCCCAGCTTCGATGACGGGACGAGCTTGTTCTAGGTGAGGCCGGCCGTCGACGCTCTCGACCATGACCACGTCGACGTGAGGTAGCATGGCTTCGATGGTGTCATACATTTTTACGCCCCACTCTTCGGTCAATATTTTCACATAATTGTCGATCCGCGTGTGGCTTGATTCAATGTCGGGGCTGGATTGAGGGACGCCGGCGACGACTTTTCCTCCGGGGACGTCGCCGCTGTTGAGAATTTTTGTGAACGCCGTTGCATGGGACGTATCGAGTCCAATCAGACCGATTTTTATCGGTTCAGAATCCTGCGCCTTCGCACAAAATCCGATTGGGAGTAAAAAAAGTGCATAAAACCAAAGTGTAAGCGTCTTCATCGTTTAGGGGTTGTAACAGAGGGTGAATCTGTAGAGAATCTGAACCCATGCCGGTTATACGCCAGTGAGCGGCTCCCTTGAACCTGTCTTTATTTTATGAATTTTAGCATTCGCGGAAAAGTTGCGATTCTCGTTGTCATTTCTGCCGCAGCGACTGCCTACCTCGTTGCCAATCGCTTGCTGGATAGCGCGACTTTCCTGCTGAGGGATCATGAGCTGGTCGATCTAGGTGATGAATCGATTTTGCGCGGATGGGAGATTGTGGATCAAGTGGATGGCCTCCGTGAAGACATCACGAATTTGGGGTTGAGTCAGGAGTTTCAGGATGTGTTGTTGAATCCGAATTCGACGGATGAGCAGATCGAAATAACGGCCCGTAAGCTATGTAGCCGTTACTGGAATCGACATTTGCGAATCGACATTGTGCCAGTTCAGGGCGTTAGAGTTGCGAACTCAATGCTGATTGAAGAAAAGGCCGTTTTGGCGGACACGGAGCCCTGGTTTCCTTCGCCGGAAGAATTTTCGAATACACGGCTCATGCTTTCACCGATCATGCGCCGAAAGCTGATTGTGAAAGAATTCGCCAATCAGAAAGACGTTGAAATGGAGGAGCCGGTGGTTTGGGCAATGGTCCCGCTTGGGGTAAATCTTCTCCCTGAAGCGAATGTGAGCGGTGATAAGCCTGCTGTTCAGCTCCGATTTGTCCGGATCATGATGACGTTGTTTTCGGATGCGTCGTCGCGCCATTTGTTCGCGCTGCAGGATGTGAACGGCGGGGAGTTGTTGGCGCGTCCGGAGGAAACATTAAAAAATGATCCTAATGACCAAGTGTTCCTCGATTTCGCGAAGCGACATTACGTCCGCGAATATTTCGATG
>Ga0307488_10004777_pt1 | contig 11270 bp, 12 predicted proteins | sample SB02metaG_FD_202248 | JGI IMG/M metagenome (GOLD analysis project Ga0307488, IMG submission 202248) | Sea-ice brine microbial communities from Beaufort Sea near Barrow, Alaska, United States - SB 0.2 | ecosystem: Environmental > Aquatic > Marine > Coastal | place: USA: Alaska | collected...
CCGTCGAGCTCCACACGCGGGGAATCGCCCGTGGCGTCGCCGGCGACCGCGCACGCAAGGCCGGCTCCGTACGACTGCACCGCGACGGCGTCTTCCGCGGCGGCGGCGCGGTCGGCGGCGTCCGCGATGGTGCCGACGTCCACACATGTGGCCGCCACGCACGCCAGGCCGGCGCCGCACACCCGGCGGCCCGCGCAGCTGGCGCCCGCCGCCGCCGCGCAAGTGTCGCTGAGCTCCACGGGGCGGGCGAGGAGCCTGGCCCGCATGGCTTTGCCGCGCGGCGCGAACGCCCACTGCATGGCGACGTACACGGATAGGACGCCGGTGGGGACGGGGGAGCCGGAGGTGTCCTTCAATGTCACCATGCCGTCCACCGTGAAGACCCAAGACAACTCGCCCACGTCATTCGCGTCGGCGTCCAAGTAGGAGCCAATGAGGGAGATGACCAGGTTGTCGACGTCGAAGCTCAGGCTCTTGGCCATGCCGAGCGCGGCCACAGGCGACTTTCCAGCCGCCTTCTCGTTGGAGTAATCCGGAACACCCATCTTGCCCGTCGTCTTAGGCGTCCCGAGCGCGTCGGCAGCGGTGGCCTGGCTGATGGCGTCCAGCCACGCCGAGCTATCGATCTCGGCGCGAATAGTGAGCACCTCCTTGATCCATGGCTGGCAGTGCTTAGTCGCCGTTACTTCGATATCCGGCAGCGGCACCGGCGTCTCCGGGGTGTAGGGACATGCGGATAAACCCGTGAATTTATGCTCGGCATTTTTGGAGTTTCGAACGTTCCGAAATATTCCCGAAGTTTGCCAGATTTCTCAGGTATTTGGGCACATTCTAGTCCACGTTGTGAGCGTTTTCGGGCATTGACTGGCTGTTGTCTCGGGCACGCTTTTGGAACTTTGTGTCGCGCTCAGGAATTCTGCATTCGAATTATGGGCATGTTTTATAATTATTATCCCGACGTCCCCGCCGCGGTGAACGTCAGGGTCCCGGACATAAACATGCCGTCGTCAGTGCATGCGCTGTTGTAGGTACCGGCGGCGACCACCGTGAAGTAGTCCGTCTCGTACGTCATGGACACCGTGGCGTAGCGGGCGCAAGTTGAACCTGAGAGCAGAACTTGAAAGCAGTTTATCATGTTTTAGTGTCAAGCGAATAGTTCCAGGCGCTTTCGAAATGGGTTTCGTAGGGTCAACCTGCACCTCCCCACCGCGGCGGAGATTTCTAGGGTGTCACTGTTGAACGTCACCGTGCCGGCGACGGATGCGGCTCCCCCCAGCGGCGCCGCGAGCCCGCCGGGTGTCATCGACGGCGCGACGGCCCCCATTGCGGCGGCTGCGACGTCGAATCCCACCTCGGAGCCCAGCGTTCCGATCACGAACCACTCAGTGGCGGTGACGCCGCCGGTGGTGACCATCTTGGTGAACGCGCTCCCGGCCAGGCTCACCGTTCCCATGTCGATCTCACCGATGACGATGTTCTCGAGCTTGGCCGTCATGATGGCCTTGGGCTGGCCGGGCGCCACCGGGTCGGGGAACAGGGTCAGCATCGCCTCGAAGGACTTGACTTGGAGCGGACCCAGGTTGATGGAGCCTGTGGCGGTGCCCACGATGGGCTTCACGTTGGCGGGGACCACCGTGACCGCCACGCTGATTGTGAGGTCGAACACCGGCGAGCCGTCGCCGGCGTTACCGATGTGTACGGGCGCGAGGTGAAATTGTAAGCAAAACATAAAAGCAGTTATCGTATTAGATGGAAGCGTTGGATCCCGGCGATTTCAACATGGGTTTCATGAGTTGAAAGTTGCAGCACCCCGCCGATGGCGACCCCCGCGGTGACGTCGAGGCTGAGCGCCAGCAGCTCGCCCGCGGTGACTTCCACTTCGGATGCGAAGGCGACGTCCAGGCTCATGCTCCGCAACGACGCCGGCATGCTCACCACAGCCGCGCCCGCCGCATCCCAGTTGACGCGCGCGCCACCGGCGAGTTTTGCGGTCCACGTCATGTTGGAGCTCTGCCCCGGCTTGGTGCCGACCTGTTTGCCCACAGCGGCTACCTAAAAGCACGATCTGCACATAGTTCCCGTGGTGGAGTTTCAATCATCTTCTGGGTGTCACGTCATCAGTGGATGCAACGGACGAACGATTCTAATTGAGTTGACAAGAGGACGTGTGAAATCCCGCCTCAAGGTCGTACAGCTCGAAGGCGCCGTCGAAGACTAGCAGCGATGGAACCGACATCTGCGCGGACCACAGGTGGCCGTACCGCGCCATGGCCTCCGCGGGCGCCTCGCAATGCCGCGTCACCGAGGCGCTCGCGCGGAACGCCGCAAACGGCGCGAGGTCCATGGCCACGTGGCCGCGCAAGGCGTACCCCGCCGCCGTGCAGGTGTTCACGGTGAAGGAGCCCACGGCGTCGATGGACAGAAAGTCGTTAACGTACGCCGCCTGCAACAAGGGGCATGCACTGGCTTGTGTGGTAGCGCTCAGCTTGAGCATTTCGAACCAGGTGTTCGGTTGTGAAATCATAAGTGGTTATAGGGACAAAGTGGCTCCGGTTGAGCTCAAGAGGAAACAAGTGCAAGCAAGGCCCGCTTTGTGATGAAAGGAATGTGCATACTATTAGTGTGAAGTCTCGCCTGCAGCAGCACCGTGGCGGACATGTCCCGGGAGTCGAAGGTGACGGAGGCGGCGAGCCACAGGCCGGGGACGGCGCCGGGGATGGACGCGACGCCGCTCACGGTGCCCGTGCTGAACTTGGTGCCATCCTCCTGTTGCAAGATCTTTGCCGCCTGCATATATGGCGGCTCAAGTTGAAAGGATGTTGTTAGTCTCATGCTGATGGGATGTTACGATCTACACGGTAAAGTCGAAGTCTAGGTTCCAGTGGATGGGTGACGAGAGGCAAAGCGAAAGCCTAGTACCTCCTCATATTAAGCGGAAGCGTCTCTCTGTCTCTCTCAAGTCGGTCAAGTGGATGGGTGTCTTACTATGGCGAGGTCGGAGAGGATGAAAAAGTCATCGCCGATCGAGATCGCCTTGTTGGTCGCCGCGCGGATCTCCGCCAGCAGCCCGGCACCCGTCACGCCGCAGTGGTACTTGAGCGATGCGAAGATGTCCATGGAGAGGAATCCGCCGAGGTTGTTGACGGCCAGGCTCCCCGCGGCTTGCACTTCGTGGCCGAACATGCAGGGCACGGGGAACGCGGCGGACGCCAGCAGCAGCAGCGAGGGCGCGGTGACCGGCCCCACGTGAAGCGAGGCGGTGGCCTTGACCATCACCGAGCCCACCAGGGTGACGGGCTCACCGGGGGGCTTACGCCACGCCGCCGCCGCCGTCACTGTCCCCTCCAGCGCCGGCAACGACGCCAGTTCGGACGCGCTCAGCGACACGGCGCCCACGATGTCCCCGTCCCAGAACGCCTCCTCGGGCTTGAAGACGCCGTAGTCCGTCTCCACAGATGCCGCGCGGCACCAGTGGAGTGTGTCGGTGGACAGCAAGAACGTCACGCACCCCGAGCTCGATATTTTGAAGCCAATGCAGCGCTCCTTGGCCTCGCACTCCTTCTTGATGCCGTACGTGTCCACCTCGCCGCCCAGCTGCGCCGCCTTCGACTCTGCCGTCACTTTTGCGTCTCCGTCGCCGTCGGCGTGGGCGTCGGTGCCGGCCTTCCACTTGGCGCGGCGGTCGCGGTGCGCACCCCACGGTCCTGACGACTGCTCGGTGGGGTATGCGAGCTGGGACTGTGACAGGAGGCCCCGGCGGCGGGACGCGCCCGTGCCAGCGCCGGCGCCGGAGGCTGCGCCGGCCTTCAGCGTCTCGCCGTCGGTGCACGGGCTCTTCATAGTACTGTCCGACTTGCACCAAGCCAAGGACATGCACTGCGCGCCCGCTGCGACGAACGTGCGGCTGCCGCGGTTGCAGCAGCCCTGATTGGTGGAGGGGTTGTCGGCCAAGCCGGAGCCGCCGCCGGATTTGCCGCACTTGCAACCCGCGACCATGGTTTCCTTGGAACACACAGCGAGGGGCGGCGGGCTCGGCGGCGAAAACATCGGCGGCGGCGGCATGGGCGGGGGCGAGTACGACGGCGAGGTTGGCGGCGGCGAGGCCGGCGGGCTCGGCGGCGGCGCCGGCGTCGGGGGCGGGGGCTTGCAGGATCCCTCCTCCTCCTCCGCCACGTCGTCCACGACGCTGCAGTTCGACATCAAATACGTACCGCCGCCGCCGCCGCCGCGTTCTCGGCCGCCGCTAGTCGCGTTGTCATCATCGGCGGCAGCGAAGAAGTCGTACACGCGCAGCTCGGACTCCGCCGCCGCCTGGGTGCCGAACACGTTGAGCCGCACGTCCGTCAGTGCGATGGCGCCGTCGAAGAGGCTCAGCTCCGTCACCACCATGCGCAGCTGGACCATGGGAAAGTCGCGATTTGGAACCTCCGCGATTGCGGCCAAGCCGCTTTGAAGAGGCGCAAGTTGAAATTGTAGGCAAGGTTTGAATGTGGTTCATCATGTTTAGATACAAGCGCTGAAACTAGCGGACCAATACATACGGGTCCGAACCTGTTGGGGTCAATCTGCATTACCCTACCGCTTTGATCGGGCGCCGCGTCGCGCAGCGCCTCGCGCCGCGCCGCGAACTCTTTCTGCAGCGCGGCGCCGGAGAGGTTGCCCCAGTTGTGGGAGTAGCGCTCGAGCACCGTCTTATCGGAGAGGTCCACCTCGTGGGGGAACGCGCATGTGCCGGTGCGCGCGAGGCACACCATGTCCGGGTGCCAGCACACCGCGCCGCCGCGCCGGGGCCCGCACAGCGACACCGTGTACTCGTATGACACCGCCTCGACGCCGCTCGCGCCCAGCCGGGGCTGCCCCGCGTGGTGGTACCGCGCATCAGGCACAACTGACACCTCCACCTAGGGCAAGGCAGATATTGCTTGTCACTTCATCCAACTAGGTCTGAGCAAGGTAAAGTGACCTCAGAATTTACCAATGAAGAGGGGTATATGTAGAGGGTCATGAGGGGGGTATCAGGGGGTTCTCCTGGAAATACACCCTAAGACCTGGAACCTCAACCTTAAAGTACTTTTACAGTCTGTTAAGTGGTGAATTCTGAGGTCACTCTACCGGCCCTTGTCCGGACCTACCAACGCATCATTCTGACTCGTTTGTTCAGTCAGTTAATTTTGGGACAGAATGAGAAGTCGCTGTTGCGACGGGCTCTATGCGTCGAGTATTCTGCCACGTGTCAACACGATAACAAAACGACCGTTTTGTTGCTCGCTCGAAGCTCGCTTCGTATCGGTGGAGAGAAAAATCGGGCGGCCCACTTTCGACGGTGTATAACTCAGAAACTCGCGGGTCAGCCCGCTCCGACTCACGCGTCACCACGCCCTTTTCTCGTCGGCCTCTCGACCCCCTGGCGTCTCACCTGTCGAAGTTGATGCCATGGACGTGCCGGTGCCCTATGGCTGCCGCTTCCGTCGTATCGTAGTACGGCCCGCGTTCGGGCAAGCGTCGAGCGCGCCGACGCGGGAAGCGCGTCGTTGTTAGTACCGCTACAGTTTGGGCAAGGCCCTCTTCAGCGCGCGGGTGTTCCTCGCCGGCCGCCGCCGTGGCGCGCCGCGTGAACGCGGTGGAGGGTGTCGCACCCGTCGGTGTGCCGTGCGCTGGTTGGCGTGTGGCCACAACGTGCGGGAAGCGTTGAAGGTGGCGGAAGTGAACACAGGCGACGGCGAGTCGTGGCTTTTCTTGTTTGCGAGTTTGCGAGTGAGGCTGACTAGGACGAAATCTGGAATCGAAGCACACTACATGTGTCGCCTGTGTAGAGTTCCTCCCGGTGAGACGGCCTATACGCTCGCCTGGAATCCTACGTGGCACGCTGCGCGCCCCCCTCTTGATACTCGTTTTTAAGGAACAGATTCATGACGTTGAGAATAATATCTGTCAGGCCTTACCTCCACCGTGCGGCCCAGTGCAGAAGGCCCCGCGCACACGTCCGCCACGACGCGCGCCAGGTTACTGTTCTTGACGGCAGGGAACGGGAAGATGCTGCGCTCGACGACTCCAGCGATGGCCGCCGCGCGTGCCCTAGAGACACACACGTGGCGCCCCACCGGCTTGAAGAACCTGCGCAGATCGAGGTCGGTGGCGACGGCGGCGGCAGCTACGCAGACGTGACCCGTGGGGCACACCACGTGCTCATGCGCGCCCGGCGTGTGCCCGCAAGGCGCGCCCTCGACCGCGGGAGCGCCGGGGAGCCGGGACCCGCGCGCGCACCGCACGTGCGTCAGCACTGTCTCGCCGGCGAACGCCGCCGACGGAGGGTGGCGGCCCCAGAGGTGCTCGGAGACGTGCCCCAGGGCGGCGCGCGAATGGCTCGGGGCGGAGCCTCCGAGTTGCGCCGGCGCCGGCGCCGCCGCTTCATCATCGTCATCGTCATCGGTGGCAGCAACGAGCACGTGGCGCGTGCGCGTGATCTGAGCGGCGACCAGGTCCTGGCGCGAGCAAGCGGCGTCGCGCTCGTCCTCCGTGGCGGTGACGCGGTCCGTGCCCTCCATCGACTCCCACACGTCGAGCTGCACGCAAGCGCTAAGGACTGGTTAATAACGCTCACTACGTCATACAACGCAAGTTGACTCAAGGAAACATGTGTTGGATGTCGCATACAATGCAAGCCGACTCAAGTAAGTAGGGTTTACATGTCGACTCAAGCAGGGTTTACATGTGATGGTGACGTGGCAAGCATGGGTATCGCTCCCGGCCATATGAACTCCGTGGCGGACATGGGGTCGGGAGTGAGCGGCAGCGTCAGGTTGTCGCCGAGGCCCAGCGCCATGAGCGCGGCCACCCTGCGGCCCTCCACCACCACCGGGTGCCGCGCGCACCGCAGCGTACCCGGGCACACTAGCCCGAACCCCTCGCTGGCGTCGCCGCCGCACTCGAACCCCTCGCCGCGCGCGCACCCGAAGCACGCTCCAGCGAAGTTGTTGGAGTACTTCGCCGCGGGCACCACATCCTTGAAGCTCGAGGTCTCGAAGGTGGCCTCCTCAACGCAGGCGCCGGCGACGCACAGCTCGTGGGACATGCACACCTTGAACCCATTGGTGGGCCCGCACAATTTGGTGAGCGCGCACGCCGCATTGGCCGCGTCGCACGCGTCGAAGTTGTTGTCGCTGTGCACCGCGTCGGCGTCGGCGCTCACGGTGCTCGTCGCCATCGCGCCGCAGACGCCGAGGGCGGAGCACTCGAAGCCCGCGGCGCACACCTTGAACTCGTATATGGGGCCGCAACGCTTGTTGACGGCGCACTCGCGCTCAGGGCACACGCCGCCGTGATTGTTGCTGAACGGGAACATGGCGTGCGAGGCGTTGCGGAGGTAGGTCGCGAAATCATCGGGCGCGTCGAGCGAGCTCACGGCGACGCATGCGCCCGAGGCAGCCTCGCAACGGTGCGCGCGCCCGCACACGGTGCCGCCGGCGTCGGGCCCGCACTTCATGTCCGCACTGCAGCTCGAGCACGCGCCACCGAAGTTGTTGGAGAACGCTGCGTACTTGCTCGCGTCATCGTCCGAGTTCTTTGTGTTGACCGCGGCGGTGAGCAGCGCGACGCGCTTCGCGGGGCTCATGTTCACGCACGCCCGCATGACGGAGTGGCAGTATTGCCCCGCGGGGCACACCATGCCCGTGGCGCCCCCGCACACGCCGTCCACCGCGCACGCGGCGGAGACCTCGGCGCCCGACGTGGGAAACATGTGCTCGTTCACAAACTTGGTGTAACTCGGCGCCACCGGCACCGGCTCCGCACCCGCCTCGTGACAGGGGCTGACACGAACTCTTATTCCCGTCAGCATCGTCCGACCAGGTGCGTTACGTGGGAATATCGCACGAAGTGGTCCCAAGTATAACACGGATCACATGAAGCGGAAATGCGAAATTTTGTTGCGATCAGAACCGGCGATATGAAGATGGGATTACTAAGGTGGTCTCAGGAACGAAATGACTCATGCCACGCAAACAAGGGGAACAACCAGTGAAAGGCCTTGCCTCGCGCATGTGCGCCACGTGCTGGTCGACACCCCCGCAGTGCCGCGCGCCGCTCACGGCCCCTACCGCGTACACCCCGCCCACCGCCAGCTAAGGCCCAGCATAACCTGCCCGAAACATGACAAGGTTGCATCCAACTCAAGACACGGGGGTCCGAGACACGGGGGTTCGAGACTTGTGGAATGACAGTTTGAGCAACTAATGGCAGGCCCTACCGCCAGTGTGGCGGCGCCGGAGATCTGATCGCCGCCCACCAGGTCGCAATACTCCTCAGTGTGTACGGGGCAAGTTGGAATTGAATTAAACCATTGAAAGCTGCTCATGAAATTCTGGTTTCACGCTGAAACCATAGGCGCTTTCAGAACGGGTTCTAATACTGTCAACCTGCACCACCCTACCAGTGCCGAGCGCCACGGCGAGGTCCAGCGTCAGGTACTCGGACTCGAACCTCATCGCCACCGTGCCGCAAAGGAGGGCCTTCCACAAGTTTCCGTGGTGGGCTTACCTCATGCATGTTCGATGTCATCTGATTATGTTCAGTCGAGGGATCTCATTGAGTGGGACAAGCGTGATCAAGTGGGACAAGTGGGATCGTACAGTGGGACCAATCTAAGTGACTTCAGGCAAAAATGAATGAATGGACATCACGACATCATTCAAGCCGATAAGGCAGCGTTCGTGTAAAGCCCCGCCGCGAATGGCGTTGGTGAAGCTGTCGAAGTGGAAGGTAGCGAACAGCGCTGCGTCGTCTCCCAGGGCTGCAGCCGCGGAGCTGGAGCCCACCTCGAGCTCGACGCCACCCTCGATGGAGCCGATCAGCCCCATGCCGCGGTCGTCCTTGAAGAGGTCCGCGTGCACGAGGACGTCCGTTAGGAACAGCTCTTTAATGCCGATGCGGTCAATGGCGATGGTCAAGGTGGCAGTGGGGGCGCCGGCGCGTGGGGTGCCGCACGCCACGCTCGCGTTGCCCGCTGCGCCCTCCACGATGAAGACGCCCATCCGGATATCCACTATGGCGGAGAACGCGATGGCGCTGCCGTTGACGCACGGCCACGTGAACGTGGCATCGCCCGTGACGCGCACCGTGGGGGCGTCTACATCCCCCTGCGTGAACGCCATGTGCGCCACCACGGCCACCTCCTTCACCTCCGACGACATCGCGGTCCACTCGAACGCAAGGCTGCCGAACACCGAGACCTTCAGGCCCGAGCCGTCGCCGGCGGCGAGGTCCGGCATGCCGTCCATCGTGTAGCGAAGCAAGTTGACATTGAATTCAAAGGTTGAAAGCAGGTTGTGATAACTCAGTTTCAATCGCTTGGCTCCAGGCGCTTCCAGCACGAGTGTGATCGAGTGAACCTGCGTCGCCCTACCGTGGTGAACAGGTTGATGGTGCCGCTCATCTCGAGGCGGAACGCCAGTTCGCCGAAGGACCACGCTGTAGCGGCCCAAGTTCATTTTGAAAGCAAACACTTAAACCAGTTCATCATATATCAGCTTAGCTCAAGGCGCTTTCAACATGGATTGCATCAATTTAACGTAATCCGCCCCGCCACGCGGTGCGGTCTGTGCCGATCGTATCGGACGCATTGATCCCAAGGCTGGCGTCCACGAAGCCGTACAAGTCCACCCGCAGGTTCTGGATGACCAGTTGAACGCCCGGCACCGGCGTGAAGACGAACTCGTGCCAGGGTCATGCGCGGGACACGCGCTCACCACGTCAAACCAATGGCACTTCACTCGGAGAACGCGGGTAAACAAACGTGGTGAATAATGCGGCATGCGCCATCGGTCATCGCACGTTGGCCCGACCTCACGCATGGTTCCGGAGATGGTCAGTACCGGATCAGTCTCCTCGTCCTCCACCTGGCATCAGGGACTCATAGATAGTGCCCGCCACATCATAGGATGCCATTTTAGTTAAGCAACGAGGGTTCGAAATGCAACAATGATGTGGCGACAACTATCCATCCGGACCTACCGCGCAACGCTGCTGGCCCCGCAACAGCGCCACCGCCTCGGACGAGCTCGGCGTGGTCCACACGAACCGGCCCGTGACAACCTGCGTGTAGGGACTGACGGTTAGTGCTCGCCACATCATAGGAAGCCATTCAATTCAACAACACAGGGTTCGAAACGCATTGGATGGCGTGGCAGGCAATATCGGTCATGCCCCACCTGCGGGGTGGCGTCGCACCCGTCTGTGATCGCGACGTTGGCCTTCATGTAGCGGCGCGACGTTGAAATTGAAAGCGTTGAACTTGAAAGCATACAGTTTCAAGAGATTAGCTCTAGGCGCATTCAACTCGGGTTTTCATAGGCGCATACTTTACCGCCCTACCTTGATCTCCGCGAAAACAAAAGTGGAATCGTACGTCAGCTTTGCCTGCAATCCGTAATCGTTCGCCGTGAAGTAGGGAGCAATGACAAAATGCAAGTTAGCAACAGCCCAAAGACCATCTCACATCACGCACACGCACAGCCGTTTTGTCACACACCACGCACGTCAGTAGCAGTTGACGAATCACCTCGCATCCCCCCCCCACATTGGCGCGTAGTCGGGTCACACACATCAATAAGGACTGTCCCCCAAGTGCCCGTGGCACGCGGTAAGATCACACAAATGCATTCGAGTAAGACACACCGGTGACTCCTTGTCCCGGGTGCCCGCAGCACGCGGTAGAATATCCGCGCATCACATCACACACAAGCACGGGGGCCTGGGCGAAAGCCTGTTGCCTTCTTCACACACGGGAGCGTCTCACTATCTCTGTCTCTCAAAGGGGCCATCACGAAAGCCTGTTGCCTTCTTATACACGCAGAAGCGTTTTTTTCTCATACAGGGGCCATGGCCAAAGCCCGGTGCCTTCTTATACACGCGGAAGCGTCTCTCTCTATTTATCTCTCACACACATGCATTCAGTCAGACACCCCAGCACGACGTCTGCCCCCCGCCCTACCATGGTATCGAAGCTGAAGTACGCGGTGAGGTCCATAGAGGCGCCGCCCCCGGACCGCTCCAGGTCCACGGCGCCGCTGATGGACCCGGCGTACCCCAAAGCCAGGGCCGATCATGTATTTGTTTCTGATCCGAATGAGGCATGTTAATATATATCATAAACACTTTAAAAAGCAAAACCAAGACGCTTCTAGAGCGGCAATTAGAAATTTAGGCCGCCTACATTTTAGGCGCGTTAGGGTATAGGGTTTAGCAGGACGATTACGAGAAACCCTAGCTCGCGC
>Ga0307488_10004778_pt1 | contig 11267 bp, 21 predicted proteins | sample SB02metaG_FD_202248 | JGI IMG/M metagenome (GOLD analysis project Ga0307488, IMG submission 202248) | Sea-ice brine microbial communities from Beaufort Sea near Barrow, Alaska, United States - SB 0.2 | ecosystem: Environmental > Aquatic > Marine > Coastal | place: USA: Alaska | collected...
AACCAAACCTATCTGTAAATTCATCTAATGACATGACTTGATAATTGTCACCATCACCGACTTGAATATCGCCGGGTTCCATAAATACATGAGCATGAAGTTCATTAACCCTATTGTATAAATACTTAAAATCTCGCATGACAAACCACATACGAACATAAATAGATAAAAAGAAAATCAAAACTACTACCTCAAACATACCATCCCTCATAATAGGGGGTTGTCCGAAGGGGTTAATGAACCTATTGATTCTTTTCAAGAGGGACAACTAAACGACGACGAAACTTTCCATCATTTCCACGCTTCATGTCAAGTTTTCCACCCTTCATGTAAGGCTCTTTGAAGACAGGCATTAAGATTCTTTTTGAATCGGCGGAGAATGATTCTGCATCATAAAGAAAATCCGCCCAATCGTCGTCTTCAAAATATGTGCCTTGTTTTATCTGTTTAACCATCGTTTTGGATAATTTTTCGGCAAGTTCATCATTCATTTCATTAACATGAGAAAGTGGCGTTCTCATTAACAATCCACCCATAAGAGGGGTGTAAAACAAAAGTGGTGACAAATCGCCCGCAGTAGGGTGTTCTAATAATTTGAATAATCCAAACCTACCGAATTCCGCCATTACAGTAGGGTCTTGTTCCATAATTCGGTTTGTATATTCTTTAACCTTTGTTAAATCATCATTCTTAGATTCAGCATTTTTAACACTTTCAATGTCCCAATCCACATCATTGATGCTTTCATCACCATTACAAATATCTTCCCAAAAACCCGGATATAATGTAGCAGAAACCTTAATCATGTTACCTTCTGCATCATAAGTTAATTGTCCTTGTCCTCTATTGTATCGTTGAAAATCATCTTCTTCCGCATCTTCTTTGTAACAGGACTTGCATAGCAAATCGCCATAAGGACTGTAAGTAGGTTCATGTGTTTCACCATTACCCAAATTTTCATAAACCATAACACCTGCCCTTTCGTTATCTCGTATGTAAGATGAGGTTTGAAGTAAGAACTCTTTTCCGCAACCATCACACTTATTTTCAATGTGGATTTTGCCTTCATCATCTTTGTCTATTGAAAACGCATTAAATGATTCTGTATCAAAACCCATCTCTTTTGCGATTTCCGACAATTGTTTATGGGGTATTGTAACCATACCATTTTCATCAAACAAATAATCATGTTCTTCATGTAGCATTTTCCAAAACTTATCATTAGTTTGCCAATCGGCATCAAATGATTCTGCATCATAAGGCACTTCGGGAAACTCTCGTTGCATTTCTTCCCAATCGGAACTCCCTACACATCTGCAACATGACCCTTTATGATTACGGCATTTTCCGCAGAATGATTGACTGTCGGAATCGCAAACATTACACTCTCGTTCAGCACCAAATAATTCGCTTTCAGTGTAGCGGGCCATAATCATGTTTGAAACAGTCCAACCTGCGAATGCAGAAGCAGTAATTCCACCCCAAAATACAAACTTATTAGACTCACGATAAGACTTTAAGAAACGATTTCCAATGATTACTGAAAGAGCAAATGGGACTGAACCAATTAAAAATGGAACAGCGATAAGATTCACAACATCACCCTTCATAGGGTATTCTTATTAACCCTACTATCTAAATCCGCCCATACCAATCGGGTCGCCTTGAAGGTATCTTATTCCATTGTGGCCCTTTGCCCTTATTCATGTAGGTTTTACCCTTGCGATAATAATTACGATATGATGCGACCACACCATACCAATTTGCTTCGCCAATTTTGTATTCAAGACCCATACATTTCGGCGGAACAGTCAAAGAACCTGCGGGAATATATTGCTCTCTTAATTCACCACAACGATACAATATGTCTTCACTTTTATGGAATTTTCCGTATCTTGCGGTGTATTCTCGGCATAATGCAAGTGCGTGTGACAAAACCCACTCAAAATTTGCGAGATTTTTTCCTGTCCAAATCGTTGAAGGGTGATTCAAATGTGTTGAGCCATAAATGTATTCTTCACCATCGTAGCCATGCTGTCTAAGACAGGTTGAGAGCATCTGTGCGCTCTCTAAAATCATCTTGATTGAATGTCGGTCACAAGACATTTCTGCGGCCAAGATAGGGTCTTCCGATAAGAAAAATATATTCATATTGGTGGATGATTGAAACGAGTAATTAAACCTTAGTCTTCCTCTAAATATAACCAATTGAGAAGCCTATCCCAAATTTCGCCTAAGCCAAACATAATTGTAAAAATAATAATGATAGAAATTAACGCAACAAAATTACCATCGGCCATAGTGGATATTAAACACTATTACTATCTAAGCCTATTCCCATCGGTCTGCCATTCTTTGAATTGCTTCAATAGGGACTCCATGACTGTTTCGCTCGGCATAGAGAGGAATGTCGTTTATATTCCATTCAACAGTGATGATTTGAACCATGAAACCATTTTTCTTTGCTACTTCAACATACTTTTCATATTCCCATGCTTGAGTATTGGTGTTGTCAATAGCACAATAGGCTTGAGTTGCTACACCTTCATGTTCTCTCATCCAAGCACTCGCATTTTTAAGATTCAAAGCGTGGTTTTCACCAAGTTTGGATGGGTCAAAGTTATAGATGTGGCCCTCCATGAAATAATCGTCTGTTGAGAAAACTGCACCCCAACCATTCGGCGAAGCACCCGCAATCAAATTTTTCGCAAGCATGGATTTCCCCGAACCGGGTAGTCCTCTTAGTATGTAGCAGATTTTCGCCATATTATCACCGAGGGGAATGGGGTTAATAAAGATTTTGGAGGTGGAGAGATGGGTGCAGGTCGGAATTTCACCGAAGCCTATGCTGTATAATCAATTCTATCAACAAATCAAGGTAGGAGGAAGAACCCGACTGTTTTCAATGACCATCAACGGACACCCACCCCATCCTTTGAGAAAGAGGTGAAGTGTGGTGGTGGACAAAAATGTAGCATCCATAGTTAGGCATTCAGTAGGCATAAAGTGTGCATTGAGAAGTAGTGTTAGAATCCTGTTTCCACCAACCAACCGCACCCGAAGGCCGTCTTATGGGTTTGTTTCCGTTCCCCTTAACTACAAGAGGCATTTAGAGGCTTGATAGGCTTATTCCGACAAGGGACTTTTGCCAAATGGTTTCAATCCGAGCGATACAGGTTTCTCACACCGGCAGGGTTTTCACCTACACAGGAAGCGATGACGCTTGCTTGCTCCTTCTGTATCCTTGCGCCAATCTTAGCCCCTTTGGGCCGCAGTATATGGCACTCGGTTTGATAGCCATTATAGCCACCACCATGCCCGCATTCAAAGAAGACGAGCCACTTCGGTCTTCGGGTTTTTACGCCCTAAGACAAACCTTCCTACCCCTAACAGGTTATTAAACTTTTCTATTGTCAAAGTATCTTTTCACATCTTCTATGCGTTTTGGTATCAATTTGGCATAGTCCGGCATCAATTCTATTTGTATAGAACTGCGACCAAGATATTCTGCTACCGCACCTGTTGTCCCACTACCTGCGAATGGGTCAAGGACTATTCCTTCGGGTGGACACCCTGCAAGAATACAAGGTTCAACCAAATCGGGAGGATAGGTAGCAAAATGCGCCCCTTTGAATGGCTTGTTAGTAATTGTCCATACATCTCTTCTTGTCCTCAATCCTTTGCCATCAGTAGTCGGTTCTTTAACTGCTTGATAATCAAAGTAATACTTTTTGGACTTCGTTAATAAGAAAATATATTCGTGCGCTCGCCCACACCTGTCACGCACGGATTCGGGCATTGGATTTGGTTTGGCCCAAACAATATCGTTCCGAACCCACCAACCATCATCTTGTAATGCAATTGCTAATCGGTGAGGTAACATCATCAAGTCTTTAGGTTTAATCGTTGAGTGTTTCCCATCTTGAGGTCTTGTGATTCCTTTACCACCCGTAGCATTGTGATGTGCCTTATTCAAGGAGTTGGTTCTCTTTGCTTGATATTTTGCATCTTTCATACCGCTTTTTCCTTTACCACCCCAAAAAGTATCGCCAATGTTTAGCCAAAATGTTCCCTGTGGTTTCAAGACCCTACGAACCTCCCTAAAAATCTCAACAAGGTTTGCTACAAAATCTTCGGGACTTGGCTCTAATCCTAACTGACCAAACCATGAATCACATTTTATACAATAGGTATGCTCCGAAGGTATATCTCTTCCACCCGAACCACTATTTGTAGTCTGCTTTCGCCCTGCGGAACCTTTATCATTACTTCGGCGTTGATGAGTGATAATATCGCCCTTCTCATGTTCGCAATCAATAATTCCTCCCCACCAACGACCATCTCCACCATAGTTTCTAAGGCCATAGTAAGGAGGTGATGTGACGCAAGAATCAACCGATTCAGCATCCATGCTACGCAATTTGTCTAAGCAATCGCCAACCAATACTTCATGCGACATAACCTTCACTTATTTTAACCCATACTTTAATGCTTCTGCCTCAAATAAAATTAGAAACAACTGAAATGAAATTTTTCCAATCTCCCTGCTTATCATAAATCAAATCGTGAACGGGATAATCCAATTTGGCTTGTAATTCTTTGACATAGGTGATATTCATTCGGTAAAAAGAATCGGGCTTGACTTGAATCCCTGCAACAATCTTATCATTTTGCTTAATAATTAAATCACAAGCACCCGAAACATCGGTTTCCATGTCTGCCTTCTCCACGCTGAACTTCCATATATGCACTTTTAGAGCCTTAATTGCTTCATCTTCCATTTTTTTGCCCTTGAATGAGTTCATGCCCATGAAATTCTCCACCCATTTTTGACAAGTTTCAATATCCCACATCTCTTCACCCTTTTCTTTGAGAATGACTTGGGCTTGTGGCTTGTCTTGTGCCATGTAAAGGTTCTGCGCCATCATCTTAATTGTATTAGTCGCCTTCAATCCACACTCACAGGTTTCGTGATAATGCCTATCAATTTCGGCAAGCAATTCCTCTTCGGAAAATATCTTGTGTTTGTTTTGAAGGGCGATGACGGGGATTGAATTTTTAATACTCAATATGTGGAATTTTTCACAAATGCCATTAAGTGAACCACCCGATGAGTCACCATATTTTACAAAGTAAGGCAACATCAATAAACATCTCCATTGGATTCCATTTTGACATCTTCATATGGACTCGCAATCCTACGATATAATTCCAATTTGGCGCATTCAAGGACACCAACCAATTCATTGATTTTGCGATACTTCGTGCCTTGTGCGGCTAAGGATTTACTCAAAAGTGTGGATATGCAATAATTCAACATACCCGCTTGGTCTGCTTCATCTGTCGCAATAATTCTGCAAGCAATAGAGGTCAAGGCGTTTTCTAAGCCCTCACGATTTGCTTTATCAATGTAAGGCATAGTCTATGATTGTGCCATTACCTATCTATAACTTCAAACGGGCGTGACAGGAATTGAACCCGTATCTTCGGCTTAGAAGGCCAAAATGCTATCCATTACACCACACGCCCATTGAGAAATTACATCATGGATTGTCAGCGAATTGACCAACCCTAAATTGTCTGTTTTGAATGTTATACACCGACAAATAACCCATCTTTGGCTTATATCCCATCATCTGCATGAAGTCTGTTTCGCCTTGAAATGTTGATGATACTACGAGAGGTATTCCTCTATGCCATTCTGTCGCATGAGCGTGGGTGTGGCCTGTGACGAAAATATCGGGAGGGCTTTGGATTACCATTTGGTCTTCCTCTTCGGGACTCAAAGCATTTCGTTCTCCCCACATAGGCGCAAGATGACGCTTTTGAAGCATTAGTTTCATCGCCTCTTGGGGTTTGTCATAAGTAACTGTCTCAACTCTCGGAACAATGTCGTCAATACCTTTTCCATGATAAGAAAGAACATCAATTCCCGATAGGTTAATCCTTGCAGGGTTGCCAACATGAATTGTTGAATTGAACTTCTGTTGAACTCCGGGTTCTAACATTGGTTGTGGTTCGGCAGGTCTAACCGCATCGTGATTTCCGGGTAGTAAAATCGGCGTAATATGGTCGGGCAATTCATCCAATTTCCGAGCGCACATTTCGTATTGGTCAAAAGAATTAGCGATGCAAATGTTCTCTTCGTGGCCGGGATAAATCCCTATGCCATCAATCACATCTCCACTAAGCACCAACCACTTTATATTCTGTGCTGTTTCATCATCAGTATTCATCCAAGCAACCATCTTATCCCATTCACTTTCTAAGAATTTCTTAGAACCCATATGGAGGTCGGAAATAAATGCTATGGAAACAGGGTCAAACTCCATACCACCTTTGTTTTGATGATTGGGTAAAATGTCGGGATAAACCACATTATCAACCCAAAACATTCTGCCATCATCTCCGAATTTACCGGATATGCCAAGCACTTCATCTTTGAAAATTGTAGCACTTGCGGGGTCGTCTTTTCTAACGAAAACACTCATTGTGGAACTTAAATCCTCCATTGTGACCATCTTGCCACCACTTTTTGTCCTTCTAACATCAAGAACAATTCCTACGAGGTTGTAACTTCTCCCTTTCTTTTTCTCCTTTTGAATTTGTTTTATCGTCCCCGATGCCTTAAAACCTGCTTGATTGCGGAGTATTTCTGCAATAGTTTGATAACGGTCATAAAACAAATTGACAATATCATTGAGAGTCCCCTTTGTATTTGATTGCCCAACCGGATTTCCTACTGTATAATCGTCTGTATAATCCGAAGCCTTCGCCGTCCATGATTTAGAGGAATTTAGAATATCCCAATGAGGTGAGCGAATTGACTTCAAGACCCTTCACCTTCACTCAACATCTGCAAGGTCGTCAATGAGAGCATTAACCGCATCTTGAGCATCTTCAAGAGATTGATTGCCCGTAATGACACACTTACCCGATGAAAAGATTAAACAAACAGCAGAAAGACCACTTAAACGGTAAATAAGTCCCGGAAATTGTTCGGGTTCCCATTCTGTGCGAGCCATAGGTAATGCGAGAGTTAAATGTGCAAGATTCAATTCACGATTCAAATCATGGGTCACTACAACATTTCCAATTGAGTAATCATAAGACTCCCACAATTCACAACCATTAGAGGATAGTGCCTTGAAAGTAATAGCGAGAGCATCTTCAATATCCTTGACTGTCTTCGCACCCGTAATCACAATACGACCACTTCGGAAAATGAGCGCACAAACCTTTGGAGTTGCTATCTTGTAAGTCATCCCCGGAAATCTGTCGGGGTCAAAATCTAAACCTGTCTCAATAGAGAAATGGTCAAGGTCAATATATTCTGCAAAGCGAGAAGTCGCCAATAGGTTCACAACATTTAGTGCCATGTATATCTAAAGGATTAACTACCTTCTTAAAGGTTCATATTCAATCCCCTCAAAATTCGGCTCATTCATAGCCCTATCTAATTCGGAAAAATTCCATATCCCCAAAGTTTTTTGAGAGGGAATGCACCGATTTGCCTTCCATTTGCAGTTCCGGTTTTTGCGTGAGTCATGCGTGTGCGAACCTTGAAACCTGCGTTGCGAAGTGTGTCCTTACCTGCGTTGCGAGTATTGATGAGGTCGGATTGAAGGCTTGAAATAATGTAATCCTTTTCATTCTTGCGGTAATTGCGATTCCACTTGTATTCATCGGAAGAATCACGCACAAGTGTTTCCTTTTCTCCGTATTCCCTGTTCTTGCGGTAAGTGTTGCTCATGTTTTATCCCACTACCCACCACTACTTAAACATATGGTCATAATTTGGCAGGGTAATGAGTTTTGTTGGGTTCACTACAATGTGGGCAAATTGGTTGATAAAGCGAATACGCCATAAGACAATTTTTACAAAGAATCAAACCTTGCATTCGCAACATTTCCTCTTCCATATTGTTGTGGTCATCATTGACTTTTTGATTGCGGCCTTTCTTCCACTCTTTTTCTTTCCAACCCATCTTCTTCACCTTTCCAATTTACGAATTCGTTCTTCTAATTCATCAATCTTTTTTGTAAGGGTATTCACAGTCATTATGAGAATCCTAAGCCGTTCATCATCTTTCCAAGAAGGTTCTATAATTGGCATCGGTGGGTCATTGGGATTAGGTATCTTCAATAAGGCCACCCCACAGGTTTAGTGTCTGCAATAGCCTCACAATGCCGTTCATACCACGCATACACAGGAATGAGATAAATGGTGCAAATAATAGAAAATACTCCGAGATTCTCAAAGTAAGAAATGTTAAACATCATACACCAAATAATCGTCAAAGGTTGTAAAGCAATAAGGCCAATTATCGGCCTCCAAAAATCCTTACTTTGTAATTTCATTACTTTCACTCTTCTTCTTTCTTGATGTAATCGTAAAGGGTCTTTCCATGATATTCGGTTGGGTTCTCAATGCCTCGTTGTTTTTGAACCATTGTAAGGAGTTCATCGTTAAAATCCATGATTGCCCTAATCATTGACATGATGTAAAAATAGAACCAAGACAAAGAAATGGTGATTAAAAATATATTTATCAATATGAGCGTTAAATGACTGTCCATAATCAACCCATTCCTCTAACTCGTTGATAAAGGTTCACTTTTCCAACGCCCATTTTCAATCATCCATTTCGTCGGACTTTTTACCTTAACCGTAGTGGGGCAAAATGACTCGCAAAAATAATGTCCAAAAACATAACCGCCCGATTCATACTCCGAGCGTTTTTCCATTTCCCATCCACAGGTCGGGCAAGTCACCATAATAATCAATTCCTCTAAGTAGTATTTTAAGTTTGCGCCCACTTCATCCATGTTTGAACGAATTCAATAGATGAAACAAATCGGTAATCATCTTTACCAATTGCAGAAAATCCTGTCAATTCACCGGCTTTGAAATATACTTGAAGAGTTTTAATCGTATCATCTATGCAATAGCGAATCACCTCTTCATAATTCCCTTTAGCCCATTCCTTCGGGGCATTAGCCGCATCCATGAGTTTAGACTCATCTATGCCAAGCATACTATGAATCAAATGATTCAAACGGTATCTAACCCCTGTTGCTTCGGTTAAAACATGACAAGTATCAACCATCTGCATCTTAGGCCATGTCTTCAATATGGCATCACAACCAACGCCACCATCAATTATAGATTTAGAAATAATTGGTAAGTCAAAACCCAAACCATTATGTGTGAGAATTGTATATCCATCACCAAGCCATTTTGACAAATGATGTTCCAACATATTAAATGGATAAACGAATCCAATTTTGCCACCACATAGGCGTGTCACTTTTGCATAATTTTCCATTGAAACATAAATATAGTTTTTCTCTTTGATATTATCATGGATGCAAACAACCGATGTTTTCCAACCTTTAGGGTCGTCAAATTTCAATTTCTCCTTTTTCATATCCATATTGAGTGTTTCAATATCAAGACTAATTATCGGATTTATTAAGCCCATTTCAAATCATCCTAAGAGTTTCTTGATTCTAAGTTTTAGTCCTTCTTCAACACAATTCCTACAAACCCGATATTCTATTGAATGGCCTTCATCTTCAAGACTATATTCCGTTAAGTAATCATTTTCTTTGCATATTTCACATTCGCTACTGCCCATCTTTAATCAACTCCTTTAGATTATCAATATGTTCCTCATTGTTCACATCATTATATCCATATGATATGGGATGGGTCAATTGTTCAACCACATTCTTGATACCTTCACGCAACCGCTTGAGTTCTAATTGCATATTCAAATAGTTATCAACCAACTTACCGTTAAAGTATTGGCCTTTGTGTCCTTTGTGTTTGTCTGTATCAGTCATTCTTCTTCACCTTTTGAGGGTTCAACTGCTTTCCAAGTGCTTTGCATAATACTATAAGCGCATCATCGCCTACTCCGTAAGCAATAGCCCGTTCAATAGCATCACGCAATCGCAAAACTTCTAATTTGTCTGTTTCAATCATTCGTCTTCATCTCCGTTATTCAGTCCCAATAAGTATTCACATATAAATGTTACTATTGGCATAATCTTTGCCACACTTAACAAGTATAAAAGGATTTTGTTTAAGCCCCATATTCTTCATCATCTTCAATATGTATATGAACGGTGCAATCCTTGTCTTCACGACAACCCTCGCAATCACAAGTGATTTCTAACAAATGATGCCAATGTTGGTCTATAATGTCATTGTCAAATTCCTCAACACCCAATTCTGCAAGAAACTGTTTGCGAAAATTAGCGTAGGCTTTACAATACTCACTAATTGTAAGTTTCCAAAAGGTATCGTTCTTCATAATCAAACACCACTTGTATTTGCGGAAAATGGGTCATCATCGTTTTCATCATCATCGGGATTAACTTCCGATGGATTTAGGAATGGTGAAAGACTTTGGAAAAAGGATTCAAGACCCCCGAAGGCAAGCGGGATTGATGGCTGTTGCTCAAGGAATAAACTAAACAGTATTAGCAAATCATCCTCCCGAATATCACCAATCTCTTGACGAGTGATTTGACGGAACTTTCGGTAGTTGTTAATAAATTGCTTCACTCTTCCTCACCATCTGTTTCTTGAGGGGCAGAAGACAAAATATCCACCTTTTTACTCGCAATTTGATACACACCTGTAATCTTGTCGGTGAATACCTTTACTCGCTTGTCAGTCTTGCCAAGAACCTCACCTTCAATGACACAATCTTTACGAATCTCAAATGATACTCTATCACCTACGGAGATTTCTGCCGACTTATCACTACGACTTTCAAGGATTTCCTCAATAAGAATCATTATTTTTTCCAATTGCGGGGTATTCTCTTTTGCTAATTCAACTGCTGTTAGAACCATAATCCTTACTTGTCCTACGGAGTATCTAATTGTTAGGGTTCAAAGTTATGGTGTATCTTTTGTATCGCTGTCCGGTAGGGTCTTTACGCCACTCACTTGAAAACTCATAGCCATCCTCCTTCAAATCCATGATGCGGCGAGGGAGGGAACGAATCTTGTAAATAGATGCGGCCTCAATGCCCGATATTGAGTCTCTTGATTCAAAATGCTTCATCAATAATTTTCGTTGATTGCTCATACAAATCCTATTGAGGGGCTTGGTATATCAACCTTCGTCTTTTCTTGGTGCTAATAATTATAACAAGTAGCCTTAAATCTGTCTAATACACTCAAATAATTTTCAGTTAATGCCTCATCTGCTTGTTCAGCCCACTTTTCATTTAACTCATCTGCGACAGT
>Ga0307488_10004780_pt1 | contig 11266 bp, 11 predicted proteins | sample SB02metaG_FD_202248 | JGI IMG/M metagenome (GOLD analysis project Ga0307488, IMG submission 202248) | Sea-ice brine microbial communities from Beaufort Sea near Barrow, Alaska, United States - SB 0.2 | ecosystem: Environmental > Aquatic > Marine > Coastal | place: USA: Alaska | collected...
CAGAGTGAACCAGAAGCTGGCACCTTTGCCTGGCTCGCTGACCACACCTATTTCACCGTCCATTAACTCAACCAGCTTCTTCGATATCGACAAACCCAGACCTGTACCACCGTAGAGCCGGGTCGTTGAGCCGTCGCTTTGCTCAAAGGCTTCAAAAATTCTTGATTGTGCCTCGGCGTTGATGCCGATGCCGCTATCGACAACTTCAAACAACAGCTCCTCGCCGCCATTAACCCGTGCGCGGACACCTATGCGCATAACCACCTCACCGGTCTGGGTGAACTTGATGGCATTGCTCATCAGGTTAGTTAATACCTGACGCAGTCGAGCAGGATCACCGAATATTTGGTCAGCAACCCGGTAGGGGATAATGCTGATCAGCTCCAGGCCCTTCTCCTGCGCAACACCCGCAAACAAATGGGCGATATCTTCCACTAACAGACGCAGGTTAAATTCAATGGACTCAACTTCCAGCCTGCCTGATTCGATTTTTGAAAAATCCAGAATATCGTTCAGTACCGTCATTAATGCGACGCCGGAACTATACGCAGTGCCGACGCAATCCACCTGTTCGGCGGTCATCTCAGTGGTTTGCAGCAGATTCAACATACCTAGCACACCGTTCATCGGTGTACGAATCTCATGACTCATATTGGCCAGAAATTCAGACTTGGCCTTCGCCAGTTTTAATGCCTGGTCCCGAGACTGCTCCATCTGCAATCCGGCCAATTTCTGCTCGGTAATATCATTCATTGACCCAACGATTTCCAACGGCTCACCATCATCGTCGCGCACCAGGCGTAATTTGTCCTGGATCCAACGATAGTTACCATCACAATCCAGGAAACGGTATTCGTGAACATGCTCCTCGTGAACGAAAAGCTGGGGCAGACGCTGGAAGATGGCAGGCCGGTCTTCATGATGAATGTGGTTAAACCAGAAATTCGGATCACCTGTTACTTCGTCAGCACTGTAGCCGAGCACGCGGGTGATATTGTCACTGACAAAAGTCAATTTGAAATCACCGGAAGGAACACTGCTGTAGATAATAGTTGGCGTGTAATCGAGCAAATGTTGCAGGCGGGCGCGCGCCCTGATGGCTTCTTTGGCTACAACTGTCTGACTCTCAGCAGGGCGGACAGAGACAGACACATCCACTGAGGTTTCATCACCAGGTCTGGCATCAACTTGCGCATCAAGAGACACAGTATCCTGAACACCAGTTGCCTCGGTCGCGCCAGCACCAATAGCATCATGACCATCAACTTTATGGTCAAATATGATTGGTTTCGACATGACAGATTCTCCAACCAATCAATGTGCCAGGCGCTGATAAATGGACAGCGTGGTCCTGACATCCGCCGCAGCCCGCATTATATCTTCAAAGGTAGTTCCGAACCCTGCCGCCGTCAATCAGGCGGGATTTCACACTAGGCTCTCATCACCCTCAATGGCACAGAATTTTGGTTCTAAATCCAGCACCATCAGCAATCGGCCAAAACCAATAAACTGACCAATCATCATCCCCAACTCAACAATTTGCGCATCAGAAAAGTGCTCATGGAGACGCTCAAAGAAGTTGTCGTCGATATTGTGATGGTCGGTTGCCATGCGTCCGGCATATTCAACGGCCAGGCGTTCTGCCGGCGTAAAATCATTAATCTCACTATCTAACTGCGCGATCTTGCTTTCTGTTAAGCCGTGTTCTGCACCCTGCAGAAGCCGAACATTCAGTCATGTGAAGCAGTTATTGGCACGAGCAATTTTCAGCCTTACTAACTCGATCAGCGCCGCATCAACGGTACGTCCCTCACGGGCCGGCCCGTAGAACTTGAAATAGTCAGCAAAGAAATCCGGGCAGTGCGCCAACCCCCGTGCCAGCGATGAATCGCCGCCGGCCGCCTCGATGGCAGTGACGCGCTCGAGGGTTGGCGAATCCAGTTCCGCATCCGTTTTCAGCGTAATTCGAGCCACGACATTGCTCCTGTTCCAAGGTGAAAATGATTACTACTGTGGACTTGAATAAAACACTTTCCACCGCCTAACGCAAATGGGTGCCTACAGGGGCTGCCAGAAACGGTAGGGGTAGTCAGCAGGCTGTTCGATTTTGAGCGGCTCAAGACCAAGATGCTCAAAATAGCCTACCGCAACCCGTTCGGCCTTGATCAACAACCCCGAGCGCTGCAACTGCCTGGCACGAGCCGCGATATCTGCCAACAGTAACCGCCCAACACCCTGCCCCTGCTCCGCGGGCAAGACATACAGCCCATGTACCAGCGCGCCATCTGCCCGCGGGCTCGCCAGTATCGTCCTGTTGTCCCAGGCTGCCACACCAACAATAGCCTGCTGCTCGACGGCCAGCAGCAGCTGGTAACAGGCCAGGTCAGCCAGGTCATAGCGCAGCAGTGGCAAGGCCAGGCGGCGCAGGCGCTCAGCCAATGGCCAGGCCATCACAGCCGCGGTAATCACCGCGTTGCAGCTGTTGAGATCAGACGGGGCGGCAACGATAATGGTTTTCATGCAGGCTTCCTCATTCTGGCACCGTTACAGACACCCTCAGTTACGTGTCCGCACCAACTTCGGCTCAGCCGCACTGCAGCCCCGCTAGCCTTCGCCGCGCAAGGTTGTCAAGACCTCACCTGAAAGCGGAAAACGCCCTGTGTGAGCCTTCGAATAAATCAGCTCGCCATCAAGCAACACATCAAAAATGCCCTTGCTGCCGGCTATTAGGCGAGCATCAATACCCAGCCCCTGGTTAAGTTCGGCAGCCAAACTGACCGCCTCAGGCTTATAGTTTCATTGTTCACAATAGTGAATTTCTATCTGCATCAGGCGTATTCCTTTGTCCTTGGCGGTGGAATGAATGGGCTGCCGCCAGATTTATTGTTAGGCTGCGCCCAGTGCCCATACCCTGGAGAATACCTGCCATGCCGCGTCTGCTATTGATACTGCTCTGCTTCTGCGCCACGAATGTCCAGGCAGACTACTCTCGCGAGTATATCGATCAACAGGTGACCCTGCACACCCAAACACCCGCTGGCGTCAATATCGCCTATCAGGTGATCGGCTCACCGGCTGAGCCGGCAGTGGTATTGATTATGGGCCTGGGCGCGTCACATGCACTGTGGGGCGACGCCTTTGTGCAGGGCATCAGGCAGGCAGGCTATCGGGTCATACTGCTGGACAATCGCGACGTCGGCGCTTCCAGCCGTTTTACCGCCTGGGGTGAACCAACCCTATGGTGGGAACTACTGAAAAATCAGCTGGGTTTTGCCGTCAACGCGCCCTACCTGCTGGCAGATATGGCAGACGATGTGATCGCCGTCATGGATACACTGGAGATTCAAAAGGCCCATATTGTCGGCGCCTCCATGGGCGGCATGATTGCCCAGATCGTCGCCGCACGCTACCCGCAGCGAACCCAGAGCCTGGTATCAATCATGTCCACGACCGGCGCTCCGCATCTGCCACCACCCAGTGGCGCATCCGCCGACATGCTCAACGGGCTTGCTGACGGCGATGCAGCCGAGGCACAAATAACACTCATGAAAGCCCGGGGATTTTATCCTGAGGCCATACCACGACAGCTGCTGGCCATTATCAAAACCGGTGACAGATCCATGGAAGTGGCAGGCATCACCGCGCCCACCCTGGTGCTGCATGGCGCCGATGACACGTTGCTACCACCCGCTCACGGCGAACATACGGCAACCCTGATCCAGGGCGCAACGCTGAAGATTTTTACAGGCATGGGCCACGACTTGCCAGAACCCGTACTACCCGGCCTGCTAAGCATACTGACCCAACATCTGCAGGCACACGGAAGTTTGCCACCTGCCACAGCGCCCCTGCTGAAAGCCGATGCTCGACCCGGCAGCCGCAGCAAAATCCCGGCCTAAGCGCAGACGCCCTAAAGCCCCAACACTGACTTGGCGATAATATTCTTCTGTACTTCGTTAGAGCCGCCAAAGATTGTGGAGGCACGATTATTCAGATAAACGGCCGTGGCGGTATGCGCCGCTACCGGGCCTACACAATGTTCACCCTGGAGCATCAGGCGATTGTTGTCCGGCAACCCATAGTAAGCAATCACTTCCATTCTAAGAGAAGACAACTGCTGACCCATATTGCTCGACAGCAACTTCAGCAGGGATGACGCCGGGCCGGGATTCTGGTTGCGCGCCAGCCGCGTCAGCACCGTGTCTTCCATTTGTTGCAAGCCGCTGACACGCATTTCCAGGGTCGCCGCCTGGGCCAGCAGATGTGCTACAGCAGCCTCACCAAGCGCATCACCAAGGGCCCGGATCAAGGCACCCACCTCAGCCAGACCCGCCGCCAAACCCGTTGAGGCAGTGCCGCCGCCACGCTCAAACTCCAGCAGGTATTTGGCCACCGCCCAGCCGTCATTCTCGTCACCCAGGCGGTTACTGATGGGGATACGCACGCCATCAAAAAATACCTGGTTAACCTCGTGGTCGCCCGCCAGGGTAATAATGGGTTCTACCTTGATACCCGGCCGGTTCATCTCCACCAGCACAAAGCTGATGCCGGCCTGCTTCTTGACTGCAGTATCGGTACGCACCAGACAAAAGATATGGTCAGCAAAGTGGGCGTGGGTGGTCCAGATTTTACTGCCATCGAGCACATAGTCGTCGCCGTCGCGGACGGCACGCAGCTGCAGGCTCGCCAGGTCCGAACCGGAGCCCGGCTCTGAGTATCCCTGGCACCAGTAATGTTCACCCGACAGAATCCGTGGCAAATAATAATCCTGCTGGGCTTTAGTGCCATACCGGAACAACACCGGGGCGAGCATCCGCAGGCCCAGGGGAATCAGGTCAGGGGCACCGGCACGGGTACACTCCTGGGCGAAAATATGCCGTTGGGTAATATCCCAGCCGGTGCCACCAAAGGCTGTCGGCCAGGCTACCCCGGCCCAGCCGCGGCGATGCAATATGGCCTGCCAGGCGAGGGCAACATCGCGGTCGGCAAATACCGTGGTGGTATTCGCCGCCGCCTGTTTTATTTCGTCCGTAAGCTCCGCCGCCAGCATGGCCCGCACTTCATCACGAAAGGCCTGATGGGCGACAGATAAGCCAGCTGTTGCGGCAGTCTCGGGCGCCATCCTGACTAACCCACCAGCGCCTTACGCGCCCCCGCTATACCACCGGTGTAGATCCCGGTGACTGCTTGCTGGGCCTGCTCTGCGGTCGCACCCTTGGGCTCAAAGGTACCCGTCCACTCAACGGTGCAAGCGGACTCACCGTCGCGGCTGATTTTTACTGTCGCGGAATAGTTTGATACTGGCAGCGGGCAATCATCATTGGTGATCACATAGGTAAAGCACAACGCCGCCGGATCATAGGCTTCGAGTCGCTCGACAATCTGGGCCCCGCCAAGGGTAATGGTACGGACCGCACCCACGCCGGCGCCCTTGATATCAAACGCAGTGATGGGGCCGCCTACCTTAATGCCGCCAAAATCTCCCAGGATCTGCCAGACGGCATCGGCGCTGGCGGCAATGGTTTCTTTCACAGCTACTATAGTCATCAGTTTTCATCTCTTTTAAGTTGGATTTTTTGAATCAGGAATTCCGTTACCGGCTCTATCCTACGTAAGCGCCAGCCCGATTGCCAATAGTGCCAGCAACACCCCTTACGGTCAGTCTGCGGGTGAACCAGCAACCTGTTTCAGGTAGGCTGGCAGATGCAACAACCACACCTTTTTAGCCTTGCAACGGAGATTAACCCCATGGCGTTTCAGCAACTGTCGGTGGATGATTTGAAAGTCCTGATGGCCACCGACACCCCCCTGACGGTGTTCGACACTCGCGATCCTGCGTCATACGCAGCCGGCCATATTGACCAGGCTCAGGCTCTGAACAACGACACCGTCCAGGATCTGCTGGCGGTAACCCCCACCAGCAATGCCGTTGTGGTCTGTTGTTATCATGGCATCAGCAGCCAATCTGTTGCCGGCTGGCTGGAGGAGCAAGGTTATGAGAATGTTTACAGCCTGACGGGTGGCTACTCGGCCTGGTCTGGCAACAGCTGAGGGCGATATTGCAGCGCTACGATTTTGTGTTGGCGGTCAATCTGTAGCACAATCGCGGCTGTCGCCGGCAAAGTTGCCAGGCAATCACGACTAAGGCGTTCATAGTGCTGAATAAAACGTACTAACTGCTCGCCACTCATAACACCCGGCGCCCCGGCGCCCGCCCTGCTCGCCAGTTTTGCTTCCTGCAACTGGCGCCAGGCATAGACCTGCTCAAACCCGGGCACCGCCAAATGCACCAGCAGATCGGCCTGACTGAACAGCTCCTTATGGTAGGCCTGCAGTTGCTGGTTAACATAGCGGCGCCAACGACCATCAGGATCCTCCAGCCGTTCCAGCTCATTACGCGGTTCGGCCAGGTCGGCGGTGCTGCTCACCGGCGCATGGTTACACCAGCCCTCAAACAGCACCACATCTACGGGATAGTCGACCCGGGTCCACGCCGCCCCAGGCAAGCGATCATCCTCGGCCTTATCGAAGCGCGGAATAAAGCAGGGTTTTGTGCTTGAGCAGACTCGCAACTGATCCAGCACAGACCTGGCTAAAGCCAGGTCATGGGTACCTGGCACACCACGAGTCGCTAACAAGGGATGAACATCGCGCTTAAGTTGCTGGCGCTGCTGATGGGTCAGGTAAAAATCATCGAGGGAAAATTCAACCGCCGCCAGGTTGAACAGCCGCGCCAGCAACAGCCGGACAAAATGAGTCAGCGTGGTTTTACCAGAACCCTGGGCACCATTAATACTGACGATCAAGGTCTCAGGCGGTGCCGCCTCAGGCCGGCATCTGGCGGCGTGGGCCTGGGCCAGGAGACTCGCCAGTGGCAGATACCAGCGCTGGATTGTGGCGATAAAGTCTGGCGGCAAACCCTGGACATCAATTTCTTCAGCCAACTCGGCCAGCAGCTCAGGGGACATGGGAGCCGTCACCTTCGGGGCATTAACAGCAACAGTCTGGTGTGGTGTTTTCAAAGGCACAGAAGGCTTATCCAAAGGTCAGGCCAGCATCATACTGCAGCATAACAAAGGGGCGCCAGCCGACGGCCGTCGCCACCATAGAAGTCCGCGGGCTATTTAAGATCCAGGCCCGCGACCCAGAGTTGGTTCAATTGCCAGATGCCCTTCTCATAAAGACTCAGCCGGCCCTGGCGGGTAAGCCCGGCCTGCAGACCCTGCCATGGACCCTGATTGACCGCAATATCTTCCTCATGGATTGCCCGCAGCATGGCCGCAGCCCCGGCCCTGTCATCGTCACTAGCCTCACCGGTGACAGCAGGATTATACAGGGCATGAATTCTCAGGCGCATGCGATCAACCCCCAGGGGCTCCAACTGATACCAGGCAGCACCCGATGCCGAGGCGCCAAACAGCAGTGTCGGAAACACACACGCGGCAATCAGGTCATGGCGTTGCTCTGCTGTCAGGGCGGGGAAGGCGCCCTCTTCGTTAGACACAGCATGTTCGCCGGGCATGCGCAGGAATACCCATGGCTTGTCCTCGTTATCTACAATCCTTGACTCCCGCGCGGGGTAGGCCGGCTCAAAGGTGTTTTTATGGGGTCCGATATGGTGATAAGCCTCCATAAAATTCTCCACCAGAATTTTCCAATTCCAGGGGCTGTCATACTCAATGGTTTCCAGCACCACCATGTCAGAAAAGTCATAATTTTCAATCAAGGCATCTAGTCCCGCCAAACGCGGCGACAGGGGGGCAGCTGTCTCGTCGAGATTAACAAAAATGAACCCCTGCCAGACCTCAAGGCGCAATTCAGGCAGGCACTGGTCGCTGGCAAAATTTTCGACGCCCTCCATCATGGGTGCACTGCGCAAGGTGCCATTCAGTTCGTAGGTCCAGTGGTGGTAGGGGCACACCAGGCGGGTAGTATTGCCCTGGCCCTCAATCAGAGGCATGGCGCGATGCAGACAGATCCGTGACAGGGCATGAAGCACGCCCTGCTGGTCCCGGGTGATAACAATGGGTTGGTCTGGCAGGTCGGCACAAACATAGTCACCCGGTTGTGGCAACTGGTCTACGCGGGCCACACACAGCCAGTCTCGACTGAAGATGGACTTGATTTCAGCGGCAAACACCATCGGCTTTGTGTAAGCGTCGGGTGGTAACGTCCAGGCCTGGGAGAGGGGGGCAGTAACCTTGTCCAGGGCATCACTGGCAATCAATGATTCATGATCCGTCGACATAGGCACTATCCTTTTTTAAGCTGATTTTTATAATACGTCCCGGACGGTGACCAGTGACAATAAGTGCTAAACGTTACCCCGGACGCTCACCTTGAACAATCACCCGGTGCATATGCCGGCGCTTGCCGTGATAGTCGTTCAGGGCATTGTGAAACAGACAACGGTTGTCCCACATGGCCAGCACACCTTTGGTCCACTTGAACCGTGTGACATATTTGTCCTGGGTCAGATGAGCCTGCAGATAATCAAAAATCGGCAGGCTTTCCTCCCGCGTCATGTCCTTGATGCGATGGGTATGGGGGCGACTGCAATAGATGCTTTTTTCGCCGGTGGCGGGATGAGTCCTTATCAGCGGGTGTTCTACCTCACTCTCGGCAAAGGTCTTGGCCGCCTCGCTGGCAGTGCCATAGGCACCCAGGTCAGCAGACTTGGCAGCCAGATCAGCATAGGCGCCACCCTGGCCATGAACCACCTTTGGCGAATATATCCCCGCGTGGCTGCTGAGCATCTTCTGCATGCCTGGTGACAGATCCCCATAGGCGGCGGTGGCATCAGCAAACATGGTATCACCACCCTCGTCCGGCACTTCTACGGCATACAACAAGGTCGCCATGGGCGGCCTTGGCAGATAAGAGGTATCTGTGTGCCAGGCGCCACCAAAGTTCATTTTTGCCCCCGCCTCTTTGATAATCGGTATGACGTTGGGGTGACTGTCCACCGCCTGCATAAACGGGTAGACGTCGAGACTGCCGAAGTTCGCCGCAAACGCTGCCTGTTGGCCGGGACTCAGGTCCTGGCCAGGAAAAAACAGCACATGATGGGTATGCCAGGCCTGTTTGACTTCGGCGAGCACCTCGGCTTTGATAGGTGCTGCCAAATCAATGCCGGTGATGACCGCGCCGACCGGGCCAATAGATGGATCGCAGTGAATATGTTGATAGGCATGATTCATAAACTACCCTCCTGGGTCGTTTATACTAAGTCGCAAACGGGCACGCCCGCAACCTGAGAGACGGCAATGGCAAAAAAACATGTAGTGGTGGTGGATGGCGATGATGCCTCACCGGAAGTCATGTTACCCACCCTGGCAATCCTCGAGTCAATGGACTTGCCCATTACCTTCAGTAAACCCTTGATTGGCCAGGCCGCCATGGACGCCGAGGGCACCTATTTCCCTGACGCTACCCGTGACGCCATCGACGCTTCGGACGCCACTTTTTTTGGCTCTACCAGTGGCGCCAGCACGGCAGCCCTGTTCTACCTGCGCTGGGGCAAACAGACCTACGCCAATGTGCGACCCTGCCAGTGGTTGCCCGGCTTTAACAGCCCCCTGGCGCACCCGGAGAACTGTGATTTTGTGATTATCCGGGAAAATCTCGAAGACCTTTACCTGGGCCTTGAAGGCGACCTGGAAGAACTCGCAGGCCTAAATCTCACTTCCCGGAATGCGCGCATGGCGCTGGGTGATATGGGACCAGGCAAGTTTGCCATCAAAGCCATTACCGAACGGGGCACCCGCCGGGTCGTACGCCACGCCTTTGAATTGGCACGACGCCGTAACGGCATGAAAAAGGTCACGGTTACCTGCAAGTACAATATGCTGCATGTGTCTGACGGCTACTTTCGCGATATCGCCCTGGAGGTTGCCCGCGACTATCCCGACATTGCCTGCGACACCTATATCATTGATGACTTCCTGTGCCGCATGATCACTCACCCGGAGCAGCTGGATGTGGTGGTGATGCCCAACCTGTACGGCGACATCATGTCTGATGGCGCTGCCGGCCTGCTGGGCGGCCTCGGCCTGGCGCCTTCGGGCTGTTATGGTGATGACTATGCCTATTTCGAATCGGCTCATGGCTCAGCGCCGGACATTGCCGGCAAAAATATTATCAACCCCACCGCTACCCTCTTGTCGGCGGCCATGATGCTTGACTACCTGGATTTTGCTGACGCTGCTACTCGCATCAGGCAAGCTGTGCGCCAGGTTTATGTCCGGGGTGATCACCTGACACCTGACCAGGGGGGCAAAGGCACCACCAGCCAATTCTGCGCCGCTATTGCTGCCCGAATCGAAAACGGAGAATGACCACGAAACGCGAGATGATTGTTGCCAATATCAAACTGACCCCAGACATGCACCTCAATGTATTGTCCAAACATGAGGTCAACAAGCTCCTCGACAAGAGCCAGACGGGCCTTTATCACAGCTATCGCAAGTGCTCGCTGGCAATCCTTAACAGCGGCAGCCATGTCGACGATGCCAAGACCCTGCTGGAGCGTCATGCAGACTTTGATGTGCGCCTGATTCAACTAGAGCGCGGCATCCGCCTTGAACTGATTAACGCCCCCGCTGTGGCACTGGTGGACGGCAAGATGATCCAGGGTATCAAGGAGCTGCTGTTTGCGGTGTTGCGAGACATTATCTACGCCAGCAACGAGATCACCGACAATCCCCTGGTAGACACGGAGTCCAGTGACGGTATCACCAATGCCATTTTCCATATCCTGCGCAACGCCGGCGTTTTCCGACCCATGCGCGCACCCAACATTGTGGTCTGCTGGGGCGGCCATTCCATTGGTCGCGAAGAGTACGAATATACCAAAGTCGTGGGTTACCAGATGGGCCTGCGGGGCCTGGATATCTGCACCGGTTGTGGACCCGGGGCCATGAAGGGACCCATGAAAGGCGCCACCATTGGCCATGCCAAACAGCGGATTCGGGATGGCCGTTATATCGGCATGTCGGAGCCCGGCATTATTGCCGCTGAGCCGCCCAACCCCATTGTCAATGAACTGGTGATCATGCCAGACATAGAGAAACGCCTCGAAAGTTTTATCCGCGCCGGCCACGGCGTGGTGGTGTTCCCCGGCGGCGTTGGCACGTTGGAAGAAATCCTGTACCTGCTCGGCGTGCTGCTGCACCCTGACAACGACGATATCCCTTTCCCACTGATTTTTACCGGGCCAAGCACCGCGGCCCTGTACTTTGAGCGCATTGATGCGTTTATTGGCAAG
>Ga0307488_10004781_pt1 | contig 11265 bp, 16 predicted proteins | sample SB02metaG_FD_202248 | JGI IMG/M metagenome (GOLD analysis project Ga0307488, IMG submission 202248) | Sea-ice brine microbial communities from Beaufort Sea near Barrow, Alaska, United States - SB 0.2 | ecosystem: Environmental > Aquatic > Marine > Coastal | place: USA: Alaska | collected...
ATTGCCTGTGTGTGCCTTAAAAGTTTGTGTCTTAGTTTTTGGTCTTGTGCCTAAATGTATACTGTTATTTATTCTGCCAGCCGCCATACGTAAAGTATGTGTTTATTATATCGCCCGAAAGTGCGTTGAGTACCTTCTGTTCCTTGGTTGGTGTGTTCAGCGCCGGCTGTTGCAGGTCCTTTGTGACGAAGGTGTGTATGGGGAAGTGTGCGGTATTCTTGCATTCTGTCAGCACAGGCACAAGGTTGAAGTCTTCTTGCAGTTGCTCCGTGGGGTTACTGGCATTACCAAACACATCCGTCTGCTCTGTTAAGAATGTGAAGTGCCACGATGTGTTGTGTCCCTCGTAGTATGACCCAAACTTGGTCATTGACAGGTCGTGCGTGAATCTCACAGGGTCTTCTTCCCACACGATGTTACCCCTTATCTGTAACATCTGTATCATGGTGTTGAAGTTGCTCTCCTGGTCCCTTGCTATCCTCAGTGTTGCCTTGTCTTCTATCACATCTCCCGCGGGTGTCTCGAACGGGAAGGTGTTCCTGAGGTTACCGTTCTTGGATATGTCTACCAGGGTGTGCATCATGAAAGTGTGCATAACGTCTATTTAAGTCGTAAAAAAAAAGGGCGATACAATTAAGCATCGCCCTTTTGGTATTTTAGTCTCTGTAACTAGAGTTTATGCTTACGCATCACCTCTTTGGTCAAACATTCCGTGGATAGCGTCATCACCAGCAGATGAAACACCTTCAGGTAAAAGTGTTCTGACTTTTACTTGTATGTTACCTGCCGAGTCACCAACTGATAACACAGCTAGTATGTCTGCTTCGATGTCTGCTTCAGCATCAGCGATGACTGTTGTAGTTACATCAATGTTTGTGTCACCCGCCGAGTCCGCCTTGTTGTACTGTCCCGGTGTTCCTTCAACTATGAACTGGTACGAGTCGACTGAGTCATCAGCTTCTATGGCCGCCGCCTCTGCCGCATCGTCGTCAGTAGCCTTGCCGGCCAATCTGTAAGACGAAGCTAGTAGCGTACCGTTCTTGTTGATCACGTTAGTCACTTTGTCGAATGCTGAATCATGTGCTTCTGGCGTCGTAGCCGTAGCAGTGATGTCAACATCAAACACACATTCAATGAAAGTTAAACCCTTACCGTTGAACGCTTGTCTTCCCACATTATCACCAGAGTGTCCACCTGCTGATAAACTTGTTGAGTATGCCATATTATATTTCTCCTATTATCTATTAAACTATCGCCGCAGTTAAGATACCCATTTCGGATGTCGCAACTTGAGCGCCAGTTATATCTGCTGTGATATTTGGGAAATCATCACTTGATTGGTCTAACGCCTGTAGGGCAGTTTCTAATGCCGCAACAGTTGTTGTACTTGAAAGTGTGTCCAAGCTGTCTGATCTCACCATGTAGTTTTTCTGTGATCCAGTATCTTGTAGTGGACCTTCTGCTAAGATTGTTAAACCTTGTTGTTCAAACGTTTTCCTAACAAGATCTAAACCACCAAGTGCAGTTCCGTCACTGCAATCGTTTACTTCAGCTCTCATATCTGATATGAAATCAACAACGATTAGAGTCACTTCATGACCGAACAACTCGTAGTTTTGATTTAATGCAAAGTTATTTTTTGTTATTGCCATTGTATTATTTTCCTTATATTATATTATATTATTAGTCTGCTAGAGTTTCAGTGTCAGATAGGCCTTTGCTTAACGCTGTTGCCGCACTGATAGTTGCAGTGATTTTAGTGTTAGCGTTCAAGGCTCTTATCGCCGCTTGTATCGCCGCGATAGTTGTTGTTGAACTGATTAGGTCTAAAGCATCAGATCTAACCATGAAAGTCATCTCTGTGTTACTGTTCCCTAAAACACCTCTTCCTAGTACGTTAACACCTTGGTTTTCAATTGCTTGTCTGCACAATTCTAAACCTGCTGTGTTAGCCGATGCTAATGGGAAAGTTGTTTCACTGTCCATACCGCCTACATAGTCGATTGATAAGAAAGTGATTCCTACACCTTCTGCTTCAAATAGACCATTTGGTGTACTGAAATTACCCGGGCCACCTGCCGGAATTGCTGTGTCGTATGCCATTTTAAATCCTCCTTGTTCTGTTTAAATGACTAAGATCCCGCTCAGGGATCAAGTTGCAAGTATTTATAGATCTATTTGGTAAATTATGCTGTAATATTACTTTTTTAGCCAAACTTCGTCACTTTTAACCGTTTGAATGAAGTTGTAGCCCAGTTTCTTAAGAATATTCTCACATGCTTCTACAACGCTAGGCCTTTTGCGTCTTTTCATCTCTATGTTCAACACCGGTCTGTTCTGTGCCAATGTTTCTAAGGCTCCATTCAGCAGTGGTATTTCTGATCCATCCACATCTATCTTGACGAAGTCTAAGTTTGTAAGTTCAAAGCTATCTAACGTCCTGCACTGTATGTCACCATGGCCGGCTTCGATTTGTGTGGAGTTGAATTCTTGATGTGCCATGTGCTTACTATCCGATAGAGCATACGGAAACAGTTCAACGTTGCTTTCGTGTATGTTTCTCCTAAAACATTCTCGGAAATTGGGATTTGGTTCGAAACAGAGAACCTTTTCAAACTTCTCAGCAAGTGGTCTTGTCCACTGTCCTATGTTGCTACCAATGTCAACACAACCACGCCAGTTCTTAACATAGCCAAGTGCATGATCTCTCTGGAGTTCTTGTCCACCACCTGCATCCTCAAGGAAAGTTGGTTCAGTGTGCTGTCCGTAAAGCACCCAGTAACTACGTGGATTGTCTAGCATTAGGTTAGACTTTTAATTTGCCTGTGTATGTCTGTGCCAGCAAGTTTAGATTTTAAAAGTTGTAGCAGTTTCGTTGTGGCCAGCTTCTGTGTCTTGCCGTCTAGATTTCTGTAGTCAGCTATGGCTCTTCTGAGGTTCCTGTAATTTGCATCTGTGATACCTAATGCCCTTTCTAACTGTGTTAGGAACTTGTATGGCTCTTCAAAGGATCTTAGATATCTTCTTAAGGCCATAACCGGTACAGGTTGTCTCTGTCTCATGGCTTGTGCCTGGTTCTTGTTCTTGAGTTTCTTTGTTATCTCTGGATCTCCAGTAACTACGGCCAGCATGTTGTACAGATCATTCTGTGTCATCCTCACCTTGTCAAAGGTTCCATATCCAAGTGTCTGATTAGCATATGTCTTGGCAAATGCTTTACCTTGATCCATGTATCTCAACAGTGTCAGAGCAAGGAAACTGAGATATATCCGCTCTGTGACTTCTGGGAATGATAATCTACCCAAGTCACTATGTCTTCTAATGACCTTGGCTTCAGATACATACTTTAAAAAGGGTGTTAACATACACGTATTTATAGAGCATATGCAACGAAACTTTATTCTCACAGACGTAATGAAGACCGGTAATCACAACATGCTGGAACAGTTCGTTAATTTACACAGCTTACCTGATCAGACTTTTGACATGACCGGAGAATACTACACACTACACAACTATGAGTTGGATAGTTATTACAGGAAGTTTGCCATGATTGATTGTAGGGCACAAAATAAAAGATTAAAAGATAACACAGAATTCTATATAGAACTGAGACGACGTTGTGATTTGTTACATAGCCAGGGTTTTGTTTTTATAAAAGCCAACCCGTGGGAATCATTGGACAATATTAATAGTAGTAAACAGTATCCGGAAATAGATTTACAAAACATCAAATGGACAGGTGATGCCAGTTGGTTTTGGTTCTACATGTATAACAAGCACAAGGACAACAGGTTCAGCTTTGATCACACAAATAAAAAATATGACTTTTTGTACCTAAACAAACAACCTAGGAAACACAGAACAAAATTATACAGTAAGCTGACAAAGAAGGACATACTATCTAACAGCTTATACACCAATTGGCCAGCTAGAAAGTTGCCGGGGGCGTATGAACTGCCGTGGGCACAGGACTATCCAAAGTATGGCATGGACCAGGACATATTTGAAAAGCCATATAATGATACCGCTTGTTCTATAGTATCAGAGACCAATGACAACAACTACGAGGTATTCATGACAGAGAAGATATGGAAACCAATCATAGCCAAACAAGTTTTCGTGGTGCATGGCAACCACCTATATCTACAGAGATTGAGGGACATGGGTTTTAAAACTTTTAACAGCTATTTCGAAGAAGCATATGATTTAGATAAAGATCCAGATGTAAGGATCAACACTATTGTAGATTTGTGTGATCGTTTACGTGAAGCACCATGGCAGGATATCTACCTAAACACGAAAGCATTGAGGAAACACAATCATGATAACTTCTTTAATAAGGAAAAGTTAAGTTTGGAGATTGATAAGACGTTGAATCTATTTCTTGAATTTGCTGACAGCAGTCAAGTTTCTTCTTGAGAATCCTAACCTATCTACCAGTTTGACAGCATTACCTGACTTGTCCACAGCAACGAATCCTTCTGGTTCAGTTACTTCTAATCCACCATCAGTTTGTGAGAATGATCCTATAGCCATTGCTTGATTCATTTTCTTTAGTATGAACCCTTTCATTGACTGTACAGCCTTGTAGAAAATAAGCATGGCCTGTAAAGGTTTCTTGGCCTTGGACAGGAACAGAGGCATCTGTTTCATTTTGTCCTGTCTCAACTGCAGGGCCTTCTGTGCTTTCAGTCCGGACATCTGCTGTTGCATTCTGTCTGCGTAGAACTTTTTGAATCCTAGTAAGAACTGATTGACGTTGCTGGGCAACTCACCTTGTTTGACCATTGCGTTTATGTACATCTGGAACATGGGCACGAAGTCTGTGTTCTGTCCCAGCACACTAGACAGGTCTCTTGGCACACTGTTCAACAATGTTTCCAGTTTGTCAATGCTGTTGTAGAACTGTTGTGATTCATCTGCTGTGAACTTGGCACTGCCTGACACATCCTTGTACGATGCGTTATCAAAGAACACATCATTGCTCTTTGCGAACGATGATACGTCTGCTCCACCTTGTGCGTTCATGTTGGCTAAAGAGTCACCTGTGTATGTTGTGTGGAATATGATACCCAACTTGGCTCTATCAATCTGTTTAGCAAGGTCACCACCTTCTGGTACTGCGTATGTTATCGTGTTGGGAGTGAATGTCAGATGAGGCTTACCGTCTATGTTCTTTCTAGTGATGCTATCATCTATAAACAACAGGTCTCCCTGTACTACACCTTGTATGTTTAATTTCTTTAGATGCACTAGACACTTCAAAAGTTTCTGTCCCAGTTCGTCCGTGCCGTGATTCTTCGCTATGTCTTTCTTGGTGTAGTTTATCTTGGCCGCTTTTGCAAACACTGCCTTAGTTCCTACGAAGAACTGTCCGTTGTCTGGATTGGTTCCACACACCACAGCAGGTGCACCGTCCCACTTGACCGACACACTCATGGCTTCAGAGCTCGTGCCTTTAAGTGTCAGTAGTAGTCCCCTGAAGTATTCCACCACAGCCTGTCCGCCCACATAGCCATCAGTGATTATGATGTCCTCTATGTGTTCCAGGTGAGTCCTCTTGAATTCTGTAAGGACGTCTTCTATCAACATGATTAATCCTCTCGGTATTCGCCGTCTTTGATTTTAAGCACGTTGTTCTTGATGTCTTGGTTCTCTTTGATACGAGCGACACCCTTTGAAAACTTGGACGCATCCATGTTCTTAATTGCTGAATTGAACTTCTTCTCAAGTTTGAATGCAGTCTCCTGGTTGAAGTTCTCCCTAATATATGTCATTAGTCTTATAGCTGACTCTAATATATGTGAAGCTCTACTCTCTACCACCTCTTCCTTGTCTCGGTGTAGGGGCATTGAGCTTAATTCTTCTAGTAGGCTTTTAGTACGTTTTTGCATTATAGGTATTTACTCTTTATTGTAGCACAATTCTAGCATAAGTCTACTAGAATTAATGCTTATTTTACTTTTCTATATATGAAATACTTACGTTGGTTGCTATCATCACGTATGTCTAGCACTTTTAGATTAAAGATCTCAGATAATTCTATGATAAAAGGTACGTTCCATGCAAAGAACTCTATCCACTTGGCCTCTGGCTTGTTGTGTTGCACACCTGGGTTGACCCTAAAGAACATTGTGCCTCCGTCTTCTAATAAGTCCACACATCTGCCTATCTCCGCAAGTATCTTGTCCCTGCTACCAAAGTTGATAGAGCCCAAACACATGATCACATCAAACTTCTGATCAGTCCTGTATTCCAGTGTGCCAACTTCGTGATCTGCTTGGCTGTTGTAAGGATCTATTCCTATTAGGTTGTCTATCTTGCCTCGGAATTCATTGTATCCACAACCAACATCAAGCACTGCTCTTGGTTTCAGGCTGTTGACTTCGTCTATCAGTGCCAGTCCAGAGTACTTCCATTTCTTTATGTCATTTTCCCAATACTTGGAGAAATAGTTGTGTAGACAGGCCACATCTATTGCCTCTGCGTATTGTTCCAGTGTGTCGCAACGATCCACTTCGACACCAAATGTTTCCAGTATGTAAGGCTGGGTTATCTTGTCGAGATCATTTTGACTGTGTCCCAACAGTTGTGCAAATATTTTTTTGTTCATACTTTAATAATATATTGAAAGTTTGATTAGGTCTATATCTTTTTCTTGATTGGTTTTGATAGTATGTCTCTTGTCCTGTCTGACATCACACCTGTTATTACCAGCATTGGTCTGGGTTTATTGCTGGCGTTTGCGGTTGCGTGTGGTAGGTTCTGCCAATCAAACTTGTGTATGTCACCTGTACGCCATCTGTCAAACTGCTCATTGCCATACATCAAGAACTGTCCAGGTTCCCAATCCTGTAGCATTACCATGATGCGAACAACATTGTCTGGGTCAGCATCTAGATCATACAGTTTGTCTATGTGCATGTTCAGTACCTCTCCCGTGAACTGTATGTGCAGTTTAGATTTTGTTGTAGTCAATGCAAAGAAGTCTGCCATCCTTTGCAGTGCCGGGCACTTGGTGAAGTCTGCCAGTCCTCTGTATATGGTCATCTTGGGGTCTGCTCCTGCTGTCTTAAGATCATTCTCTTCTGCTTCCACATTGACATTGACATTTTCTCTGCCTGTGCCTTCTCTACGGTTGCCCCAGTTCAAAGGCTTGCCATCTTCTATCACTGCTTGTAGTTCTGTCTGCCACCCTCCTGTGAACTTGCCCAAGTGTTCCACACAGTCTGTGTCCTGGTGCCACTTGTTGAAGTGATAGTTGCTTCTTGCTTTTGCTTCTTCCCAATTACTTGTAGACATATACTTCAATTCCTTTAGTTTCATAATTGTGTAGGGTTTGACGTTCACCTTTCGGCGGTGCTATATTTAAACTTTTACAGAGTTCAACATTGTTTGTTGGTTTTGTAATTCTATCCTTGTTGTCCTTGATGAACTGCATCGTGTCCCGGTTCTCTGCCTGTATGTGTTCCCACATGAGATCGAGGTTTATAAAGTGTTGGTAGTTTGGATATGTGATTGTAAACTCGCCACACAGTTTCCACCACTCCAGGCACTCGTAGTCATTCCTGTACACCATCACTATAGGATGTCCTAGGTCCTTGAGATGATCTAGCTCGTGTGCGAAAGTGTGTGATTTGACGATTCTTTTTCCAGTGCCTGAGAAAGGCAAATCCCAGTTATCTGGTGTGGCCCTGAATTCCATTCCCGGATCCCAGTAGGCTCCAATGTGCATTAAGTGACTGCGTCCAGGGGTATCGGCATCGTGGTGGTAGGTCCTAGCCTCTGAATAGTCTGTGTGATCAATGTCATCACTCCAGTAGATATTCTTAACGACACTACTCCATTTCGATCCCGGTGCCCCTGTAAACAGTATGTACATTATTTGGTCAGCTCTTCTTTATACACAGCATTGTAACCCAACTGATTCTTTCCAAAGTCAGTGAGTGTTTTCAATGCACCTGGTGTGATGAATGACTTCAGTGTTCTAACTGCGGCATCACCCTCTGCACCTGTTCTCCATTCGTACTGTCCCACTTTCTTCTCGATAGCGGCAACTGACGCTGGGTCTTTGATCATCTTGTCCAAAGCGGCAACAAGTTTCGCTCTGTTTGGATTGCCCTTGTTCACCCAGAATGCTTTCTGTAATGCATCTCTCCAACTCTTGACCAGTTTGTATGCATCGTAGAAGTCACCACTTGGTGCAACACCGTACGTGGATTCAAACAGTGCTTCAAACGTTGGCTCTGTGAAGTTAGGATCCTTGTCGTGGTTTCCTGTTTTAACATTCAGTAGTCCATGATGGAACCATGTGTATGCGTCACCCTTCTTGATAACTGGCATCACGTGTTTCTTGTAAGCGGCAGGGTTTTCCCTGGTTGCGTTCAAGTCACCTCTGATGAATGCTAGTCTTCTCTCTGAACCTTTCATGCCTTTTACCCAAACAATCTTATCTTCGAATGTTTTGATTGGATCACCATCTGGTCCTGCGAGCAACATGACAATTGCCATGATCTCTGGAGTCATTCCAGATCCTGATGGAAACTGTATAGGTCCGTTCTTGGTATCCGCTTTGTCTCTTGCACCAACGATGATGTTCAAGTTCATCTGTCCGATTGATTCCCAATCCATGTAGTTGTAGTCCACGGGCTCAACAAGATATGATATACCGTTACCACCATGTGATACTAATATGGTCTTGTCATCGAACCTCAGTTTGTTTTGGAACTCATTTGGTCCTAGTTGATCTCTAGCACCCGGCTTGTAGATCAAGTTGATCTTTTCACCTAGGTGTTTCTCCCATTCCTGTACAACTATCTGTGACCACACAGATGTTCCACCGGATGGTTTTTGTGGCACGATCAAATTGTAATCTGCCATCGCTGTTGTTGTCATTAGCAACAGGGCTATTATTGTTTTCTTAAGCATAGTCTAGTTTACTCCGTTTTGTTAATCCCCAATACAGTAAAAGTATAACACAGATCATTATACAAATAAAGATCGGTCTTGTGATTAAATCATTTACTGTGTGTAGGGAGGTTAATTGATAAGTGAGATTATAAATCCTGTCACTTAATAGATATCCAATAAGCAGTGCTGGCCTGCTCACGTGGAATTTTTTACATAGCAATCCAAATATAGAGAATGCTAATAGTACTGCGAGGTCTTCCCATCCGCCTGAGTACTGTAAGGTTGCCCATACAATCACTGCAAGTATGAAAGGAAAGTAATACACGTATGGTACTCGTGTGACCCATCCTGCAAAATATGCCAAGCCATAACAGATCACAGCAGTTATGATTGTGCCCAGCAAGAATGCGTAGGTCATGCTGTTGAATAGTTGTTTGTCTTCGAACGTGTCTGGGGATCCTAGATCAATGCCTAGGTACAAGAACAGTCCCATCAGTATCGCGGCAAATGATGCACCCGGGATACCAAACAGCACCGTTGGAATAAATGAAGCGGCCTTCTGTGCGTTGTTGGCTCCTTCCGCTCCCACCACTCCTCTGACGTTACCGTTTCCAAATTTCTCATCGGGATTAGATGCAACCGTGGATCCATACGCCAACCAGTCTGCCATGGCACCACCCAGGCCAGGTAGTAGTCCTATGAATGATCCTATCATTCCACCTCTGATGCTGTCCTTCCAACATCTGACTGTGTCCCTAACACCTTGTTTAAGATCCTGCCAACTGCCATGCTCTGCTTGTATCGTGGCTGTTGCTTTCCTTTCAAACCAGCCCTTCCATAGTTCTGGTATTGCAAACAAGCCTGCAACATAAGGCAGTATCTGTACACCGTCTTCTAGATATCTCCAACCCATAGTGAAACGTGGCACGTTGTTCACATCAACACCCACTAGTCCTATGGTCACTCCCAACACTATTGCTAAAGCACTCCTAACATATCTCCTAGTGGATACGAAACCCACAGTGACGAATGCTAACAGAACCAATGCCCATAATTCGGGTATGCCCATGTACATGACAATTTTTGTGTAGTAGGGCAAGAACAAGAATGTCAATGATCCAAAGAACAATCCGTTCACTGTGCTTGATGTTATCGCGGCTGACAAAGCTCTAGTTGCCTCACCGTTCTTGGCCATGGGGAATCCGTCGACCATTGTCGCGGCCGCGGAGTTGGCTCCGGGTATGCCTAGTAGCACACCACTGAACGAATCACCGGTTGTTGATGAGGCGACAACTGCAACACAAAAGATTACACCAAGGTAGGGGTCTCCCGCAAAGTATGGCATGATCCCAAATAGTGTTATTAAACCTGTTGTTGCACCTGCGGCTGGTATTAGGCCAATGATCAAGCCGTAAACAATACCCGCCAATAGTATAGCAAATTCCATATTATCAATGTTTGGGGTTAATGTTGTGAACTTCGCTAGGAGCGTTACAACAAATATATGCAAGTAATTATCATACACTATTAAATACTTTTATGAAACTGAGTCCGCACAAGTTCGCACAGTACAGGACACATCATGAGATCGATGTAGACATGGATGAAGAGTTCTGGCCTATGATGGGTATACTGTTTACCATATGGGGAGGGTGGACAGGGGTCGTACACTTCCTGGATTGGTTGACGTTTGATACCATAGTCTGGTGGGCGGAACCATGGACCATACTTCCTTTCTTATTTTTTTTGGTAATGAAGGAACGATTCAATTCACTCAATCCTTTGCACTGGTGGCCAATTGTATGGGGCTACAAGATCAAACTACCCGACGACGAGAGGATAACAATATATCCAATCAACGGTGAGGACCTCGTCAAGCAACACGGCGGTCCTTTACACGTACACGTAGTGGATTACGAACACATCAAGTTCCGTAGGAAGAGTGATGCTGTGATGTATGCTCTTAGGAATTTCTAGCAGGTTTGAACACTGTGCCGTATTTCTGTTCATAGAGTTTTAGTTTGTCTGACAGCTCTTTTACAATTTGTCTGTACTCTGCTATCTGCACCTCGTGGTTGCCTTGCTGGGTTAACAACATTCTTATCTGATTGTCCTTCTCTTCTATGGCTACAGCCAGGGCCTTGATCTGGTCAGTGTTTTTCATTACTTGCCCTGCCTGTTGTAGGCCTTGAAAGATCTTTTCTTGTGCTTGTTCATAGAAGATTTCTTGACCCTTTTATGAGCATTGCCTTGCGAAGTTTTCTTCTTGGGCGGTTTAGTGTATCCTGTTGCGTTTAACATGTCTTTATAATATAGTAGACAAACACAAAGGTCAACAGTATAATAGTAAAT
>Ga0307488_10004782_pt1 | contig 11265 bp, 10 predicted proteins | sample SB02metaG_FD_202248 | JGI IMG/M metagenome (GOLD analysis project Ga0307488, IMG submission 202248) | Sea-ice brine microbial communities from Beaufort Sea near Barrow, Alaska, United States - SB 0.2 | ecosystem: Environmental > Aquatic > Marine > Coastal | place: USA: Alaska | collected...
TGACAAAATATGCTGCCAATGCAATGTTGGCTACAAAAATATCTTTTATGAATGAAATTGCCAATATCTGTGAAAAGGTAGGGGCAGATGCCAATCAGGTAAGAATCGGAATCGGTTCAGATCAGCGTATTGGGTATAGTTTTATTTATCCAGGTGCGGGCTATGGAGGTTCTTGTTTTCCAAAAGACGTTAAGGCACTTACTAAAATAGCCAAAGAAAATGGCTACACTGCGCAATTGATCACCGCAGTAGAAGAAGTAAATGACTCTCAGAAATTAGTCATCGCTCAAAAAGTTGTAAAACGTTTTGGAGAAGATCTAACTGGGTTTACTTTTGGTATTTGGGGATTGGCCTTTAAACCAGGAACTGACGATATGCGGGAAGCACCAGCCATTTATGTAATTAAAGAGTTGGTAAGTAGAGGGGCCAAAATAAAGGCATACGACCCAAAAGCGATAAATGAGGCAAAAGAGCACTACCTCAAAGGAGTTCAAAATATAACTTACGTGGCCTCGAAGTATGATGTTTTAAAAGATTCGGATGCATTGGTATTACTTACGGAATGGAAAGAATTTCGTTCGCCTGATTTTGAGGAAATGAAAACACAATTGAAAAGTTCGGTGATCTTTGATGCTCGTAATCAGTACAATACATTTAATCTCGAGGAAAAAGGATTTGAATATTATCAAATAGGAAAAAAGTAAATGAAAATATTAGTTACTGGCGCAGCTGGATTCATTGGGTTTCATACCTGTTCAAAATTAGTAAAACAAGGTCATGAAGTTTATGGTATTGACAACATTAACGATTATTATGATCCTAAACTAAAGTTTGATCGATTAAACGAGTTAGGGTTTAACGAAGCTGAAACGAAGCTATTTAAAAAAAAAGCTCAAAGTGCTAAATACAATTCTTTACGTTTTTCTAGAATAGATCTCGTTGATAACGACAGTATTGATAATCTATTTAAACAAGAACAATTTGAAGTAGTTTGTAATCTAGCAGCGCAAGCTGGAGTAAGATATTCTATAGAAAATCCAAAAGCATACATTGATAGTAACATCTCAGGGTTTTTAAACATTCTTGAAGGTTGTCGAAACCACAAAGTAAAGCATTTGGTGTATGCTAGTAGTTCTAGCGTATATGGAGAGAATAAAAAAGTACCGTTTGAAACAACTGATAATGTAGACCATCCAATTAGTTTGTATGCAGCTACAAAGAAAAGTAATGAATTAATGGCACACACCTATGGCCATTTATATGACTTTAAAACTACGGGGTTGCGGTTTTTTACAGTATATGGACCTTGGGGTAGACCTGACATGGCTTATTATTTATTTGCAAAAGCAATTTCTAATGATCAACCTATTAAAGTATTTAATAATGGTCAAATGGAGCGTGATTTTACCTATATAGATGATATCGTGAATGGCGTGACTAAGATCATTGAAAAAAATATTGATTCAAGGGAACACTATAAAATATATAATATAGGTAATAACAAAACGGTGAGTCTGAAATATTTTATAGCTACTATTGAACAAGTTATGGGAAAGAAAGCAATTAAAGAAATGTGCCCAATGCAGCAAGGAGATGTTCCCAGAACATTTGCAGATATTACTGAATTAATTAAAGATTATAAATATTTACCGAGTACAGATATTAAGTTTGGAATTGAAAACTTCATGAATTGGTTCTTGAATTATGATAAAAATAATTAATTAATGAGAAAGAAAATACTATTAATTTTTGGCACAAGACCTGAGGCTATTAAGATGGCCCCCTTGGTTAAAGAGTTTAAAAAATATCCAGAAAAATTTGATACTAAAGTTTGTGTTACAGCCCAGCACAGAGAAATGTTAGATCAAGTATTAGATTTTTTTGAAATCAAACCAGATTATGATCTAGACTTAATGAAGCCAGACCAAAACCTATATGGACTAACTGCCACTATTATTGAATCTCTAAAGCCAATTCTAGAAGAATTTACTCCAGATTATGTGTTTGTCCATGGAGACACTACCACAACTATGGCAGGTTCAATAGCTAGTTTTTATTCTGGTTCTAAAGTTTGTCACGTAGAGGCCGGACTTAGAACAAACAATAAATTATCACCTTTTCCAGAAGAAATAAATCGACAAATTACAGGTAGAATTTGCGACTATCATTTTGCTCCAACTGAAACTTCTAAAAAGAACTTACTTAAAGAAAATATTTCTGAAGATTCAATTTTAGTTACTGGAAATACGGTAATTGATGCATTGATTAAATCTGTTGAAAAAGTAAATGAAAACCCAAGTCAACTAGTTCAAGATCTCTCAAAAAAATTAGGAGATCAAGAAGTTGTTTTAGTTACTGGCCACAGAAGAGAGAATCATGGTGGAGGATTTAAAAGGATTTGTGAAGCTTTAAAACGAATTGCTGAAGATGATCTAAATCGTTTAATTATTTATCCTGTTCATTTGAATCCAAAGGTACAGGAGCCAGTTAATAGAATCTTATCTGGAATTATTAATATAATTTTAATAGATCCTTTAGCGTATCAAGATTTCATTTGGCTTATGAATAGATCTAAAATTATTATTACTGATAGTGGAGGTGTTCAAGAAGAAGCACCTAGTCTAGGGAAACCGGTATTAGTAATGAGAGATACCACTGAAAGACCAGAGGCAGTTGAAGCTGGAACGGTTTTGTTAGTAGGTACTGATGAAGATTTGATTGTATCTAAAGCATTGAACTTATTAAATAATGAGGAAAACTTTGAAAAAATGTCAAAACTTCATAATCCTTATGGTGACGGACTAACATCAAAAAGAATTGTAAATTTTATAAAAAATATTAAATAATGAACCCAGAAGTAGTAACTATTGGATTAGGATATATTGGATTACCTACATCAGCATTAATAGCATCGCACGGAACAAATGTATTAGGTGTAGATATCAATCAAAAAGTTGTTGATATTATAAATCAAGGTAAAATACACATTGTGGAGCCGGATTTAGATAAGATTGTATCTGCAGCTGTTTCAAAAGGAAACTTAAGGGCTTCAACCAAAGCAATTCCTGCTGAAGTATATTTAATAGTTGTTCCAACTCCATTTAAGGGAAATCACGAGCCAGACATTTCATTTGTTGAAGCAGCAACAAAAGGAATTATTCCATTTTTGAAAAAAGGAGATTTATACATTATTGAATCTACCTCTCCGATTGGTACCACCGAGAAAATGCAGAATCTAATATTTGCATCTAGACCGGAGCTTGAAGGAGCTATTCATATCGCCTATTGTCCTGAAAGAGTATTACCAGGGAATGTAATGTATGAACTCGTTGAGAACGATCGTGTTATTGGAGGCGTAGATGATTCTTCTACTCAAAAAGCAATATCATTTTACAGTAAGTATGTGAAAGGAGAATTACATCCTACTAATGCCAGAACAGCTGAAATGTGTAAGTTGGTTGAAAATTCTTCTCGAGATGTTCAAATAGCTTTTGCTAACGAACTTTCTTTAATATGTGATAAGGCCGATATCAATGTGTGGGAATTAATAAACCTTGCAAATAAACATCCTAGAGTTAATATTTTACAGCCAGGTTCTGGCGTAGGAGGACATTGTATTGCTGTAGATCCTTATTTTATAACATCACAATTTCCATTAGAATCTAAATTAATAAGTACAGCAAGAAAAATTAATGATTATAAGAAAGAATGGTGTGTGGAAAAAATAAAAAATCAGTTAATGGATTTTGAATTGAAATACAATAGAAAACCTGTAATAGCAATTTGTGGGTTAGCTTTTAAACCTAATATTGATGATTTAAGGGAATCACCTGCTTTACATATCGCTAAGGAAATAAAGCAATATTATTTAAAAGAATTAACATTATTTGTAGAACCAAATATAGATTCACATCCTGAATTTAACTTAGTTAGCTTTTCCGACGCAATAAAAATATCGGATATTGCATTTATTCTAGTTGCCCATAGAGAGTTTAAGCATATTTCAGAAGAAAATACTAAAATAATTTCATTTGTTAATTTGAATCATCAATAGAGTGAATTTTGACGATTAATTTATTAATCAAATCTCGCTGGTAGTAGTTGGTTATTGTTGAAGTAATGAGAATATTATATGAATTATAAAAAAAAAGATAGGCTGTATGCTATAGCCTATCAAATTTTAAATGTTGTAGGCTCAAGCTTATTTGTAGGTTATCTTGTTTCTTTAATTTCTTATGAAGGTTATGGCCTTTGGGTAAGTGTAAACGGAGTATGTCTGTTAATTTCAAGTTTTCTCTTTTCTGGTATTGGAAACGCAAGTGGAAGGTTTATAGCGAGTGTAAAAGAAATAAGAGAGTTACAGTCGTTATTAAACATAATTTCTAAATATATATTTAGATCACTAGTATATTTAATAATCTTAACATTTTTATTGTGTTGTATTTCAATTATTTATCACAAAATATACCTTCATTACATTTTTCTGATTTTAGTATATGTAACTTTTTATGGTTTAAATAGTGTCCTAAGGAATATATGTACTGTAGATAACAAAAGAAATATTGTTTTCTATGCCAAGTTTGCCGAGTTTATTGTTAAATTTTCGCTATTATTTTATATTCAAAAAAATAGTATAAACTTAAACGTGACATATATATTGATACTTATAAATATAAGTTTCTTTGTTAGTTTTATAATATTTCTCCTTACCACAAAATATAAATTTAATTTTAAAGAAAAAACATCAAAAAAACTAACCAAATCCTTCAATAGTTTCTCCAAACCTTTTTACGTTCAATCGTTGATTAATTGGGTGAGAGATTGGTCTGATAAATATATTTTATTATTTGTAGTTGGTCCCAAAATATTGGGTGAATGGTCAATTTATCAACAACTTATAGTAACCCCATTAATTCTTATTAGTTCAACTTCAATTTCTGTAATTTATCCAACAATTTATAAAGAATATGATAAATTTAAAAAATCTAATTACTTAAATAAAAGTATTAAATATCTTTTAATATTAGTTCCTATAATTTTTATATTATCTAATATATTTGACAATATAATTATATATATATTTGAAAATTATCTAAACAAAGAAATTTCAAATGATTTACCCATTATATTAGTGGTATTGTTAGGATTAATTAGTTTGTTTTTACCATGGATAGATCTTGTGTTTCTTCTTAAGAATAAGACAAAAAAATTAACTAGTTACAAACTAATACTTCTCATGGTTAATAGCTTAAGTTTGATTCTAGTTTTATTTTATCCCAGTTTATACTTCCTTTTAATCATTTCAATCATTTCAAAATTAATTTCAATTATAATAGGATATAAATGGCAACAGCAATTGTAAGATTATATGGAGGAATCGGAAATCAAATGTATCAGTATTCATTTGGTAAGTTTTTACAGAAAAATGGATTCAACGTTTTATACGACCAGTCGGGTTTAAAAGACCAAAATAATCGTAGAAAAACGTCTGAACTATCTTTTTTTTTTAAAAACATAAAACTCCTAAACAGAGAATTTGGGTTATTATTGTGGGTTTTAGCAAAAATTGGTTTTATTAAAACAGTTAAAGAAAATAAACGCTTAAGTTTTATAGATATAAAAAAGTATAATGTTGGTAAACAGGTTCTTGTTTTTAGTGGCTATTGGCAAAATATCAATTACCATGTTCCTAAAGATTTGCCTTGGAAAAATTTTCAATTCTCAATACCTATCAAACCTTATGCTGCTATCCATGTTAGAAGAGGTGATTATGTAGATCACCCTAGATTTATTTGTTTGACGGCAAATTACTACAACCATATAATTGAATATATTCAGAGCAATTATAATTATAAAATTATAATTGTATCTAACGATATAAATTGGGCTAAAGATAATTTAGAAGGCAAAGACATATCATTTTTCAAATCAGAATCTGCTTTAAATGATTGGTACATATTATCTCAAGCAAAAGTTTTATCTATTGCAAATAGTAGTTTTAGTTTATGGGCTGCACTTTATGGAAATGTAAATAATGTTATACAACCTGAAAGATGGCTTAATGACGGATCTAAAACAAATTGGGGGAAATCTTTATGGTTAAGAAAATGAAATATAGAATATTAAAAGTACTTGGTTTTTTCTTCAAAATAATTTACAAATGGAACAACCTACCCATTTTTTTTGGTATCCCAAACATAGTAAATGGTATGAATATAGAATTTGGAAAAAATGTAACAATTAACCCACAAGTTTATTTAAATGCTTCTAGTAAAATAACAATAGGAAAAAATGTTTCATTATCAGTTGGATGTAAATTAATTACTACAACATTAGATTCAGAAAAGTTTCTTAAAGGAAAAAAGTTACACTACAACAAACCTATATTAATAGGTGACAATGTTCAAATTGGTGCTGGTTCTGTTGTGCTTCCTGGTATAAATATATGTAATAATGTTATTGTAGGCGCGGGAAGTGTAGTGACTAAAAATATAATAGATTCAGGAATATATGTAGGTATTCCTGCAAGAAAAATAAAAAAATGAGCGTAGCTATATTACTTTCAGTTTACAAACCACAAGAAGAAAAATTAATCCGAACAATTCAGAGTATAAAATATCAGACATATTCAAATTGGAAACTGATTATTATTTTAGATGGTTGTCCAAGGAAAAAAGTTTTGAATATTGTAAATAAATATTTGAATTCTGATATGGTTAAGGTGATTGAACTTAAACAAAATATTGGACTTACTTCAGCTTTGAATGTTGGGTCAAGGGCTGTTAATGAAGAATTCATTGCACGAATAGATGATGATGATGAGTGGGAATCTAATCACTTAGAGGATTCTATATCATATTTAGAATCAAATAAAAAAACACACGTGATTGGTTCTTCTTTTGTGCTTATAAATAACAATACTAAACAATCAATAAAAATTAAAACTAACAATGCTTGGTATAGGGCACTATTTGGAGGTAAATGTGCACCTCATAGCTCATTGGTATTTCGAACAGATTCTTTTAACCAAGTTAAAGGTTATTCAGAGCATCAAAAAAGAGCACAAGACCGATCAATAATCCTTAAATTATGTAATAAGTTTGGTTTAAAAGCTTTTACTATTCTTATTAGCACTAATGTTAAAATATATAGATCAAATAAAAGTTTGTCATCTGGACCGAATCAAAGATTCTATTCCTCAATTGCAAGATTGTCAATTTTAGGAAAAGAATTATCAGATTCTCAAATACTATATCTTAATAAGAAATACAAGGTTTTTGAAAAAGCAGGATTAAAAAACAAATTTATTTTAGCTTTTTTTTATTTATTAACTCCTCTAAATGATAAATAATTTTCTTTATTTAATTTTATTGATTTTTTGCTTTAAAAGGTTTCATAATCACAAATATTTTAGTAATTATATTTATGATTTGCCAATAATATTTGGTTTTGCGTTGACTTCGATAGGTATGCTCTGTTATAATCTAGATATATCACCAATAAATTTAAATTCTACTAGACAATTATATATCAATTCAAACAGCTTAAATGATGCATTTATAACAAGTTTAATATTTGTGTTTGGACTTATTATCACTCTGAAAAAACCTCAGGAATCGAATTTTTATCAAAGTGGTAATTATTTTCATGTATTATCAATAGTTGTAATTTTTATTTCTTCTTTTATCATTAATGGAACAGAGCTTGTTTTATCCGGTGGTTATGGTACTGAAAACTTTAAAACTGAAAGATGGGGGGGATGGGCTTTATTATTTATACTTAGCGCAGCTAATCTAATTTCTAACATTAATAAATATAAAATCGTAAAGCCTATTTTAATTTTTGTTTCTCTTTACTGGTTTTTTGCTGGAAACCGAAGTGAAATTCTTATGTTAATCGTCTTTCTAGTTTTTTACAAAAAGATGGATAAGAAAATTTCTATGTTAAAAATAATACTGCCTTCAACAATTCTATTGTTTTTATTTGATTTATTAGGGAGATTGAGATCTGCAGGGATAACTTTACAATCTATAATTAATAATATATCAAACCCAACCTATATAAAAGAAGGTACGTTATCCATAAGCACTGTTGGAAGCTCATTTTATACTTTAATAGCAACACAAGCTATAGCGAAAGAAAATGGATTTCAATATGGAAAAACTTATTTAGCTTACCTAATTAACTCAGTACCTTCCTTCATACCTCAGGCTTGGGACAAGGTAAAAGATATCGCATGGTTTACAGAAGAAGCAGGTACTATTGGAGGGTCATTATTGTACAGTGAAGCTTACTTGAATTTTGGAAATATGGGTGTGTTAATATTCGGTTCAATTTTTGGATATTTTTGGAGAATTATTTGGGTTAAAAGTAATAAAAGTAGTTTAACTAATATTTTTTTAATTTCATTAATCATTTATTTTCAAAGATATTTCCTATATGGTTTTGTATATTTATGGAAAACTATACTTCTTTTCTCATCATTGCATTTTCTCTCATTTTTAATAAAAAAAAGCAAATGAAATTAATAGTAAATGTTTCTAGAGTAGTATCAGGTGGTGGTCAGCAAGTTGCTATATCCACTTTAGATTTTTTAATAAAAGATTTGGATTTTAGTATAATTATTTTTGCTCAAGAAAAATCAAAAATTGAAAAAAATTTTATTAATTGTAAGAATGTAAAAGTCTATTCAATCGACAAAGATTTATTCTTGTCAAAACTACAAATGATAAGACTAATAAAGTTTAAATATTCAAAAGCAGTAATTTTAAATTTTGGCCCAGTAGTACCTTTCATTAATAATTATCAGATTGTAAGATCAGTATATAGTAATTTGTTTTATCCTGAAATTGATTTTTGGAGTGACATAAAATCGAATATTAGAAAATTACAAAAGAAAATCAAAGATTATTTTAGACTTCAAGGTACATTAAGAGCTGATTTGATTTGGTTTGAAAACAAAGATATGATGAATAGATGTATTACAATTTTTCAAAAATCAAAAAAAAATGTTTTTTATTGCGCTCCATCTTATTCAACAGATTTCAATTACGAAAATATTAGTGATCATAATAAATTAAGAATCTTTTATCCAGCAACACCATATCCAAATAAAGGAATAGATATACTAAAGGAAGTTGCTCTTGAATGTCAAAAACAACAAATTAACTATGTTAAATTCATATTAACATTTAACAAAAAGGATAAACCTGGTTTTACTAATTTTATTGTTGAACACAACCTTAATTCATATTTTGAATTTACGGGTATTTTGGATAATAAAAGATTAAATACGGAATATAGTAAATGTAATGGAGTATTATTATTAAGTAAATTAGAATGTTTTTCTAGCAGTGTTATTGAAAGTGCATTTTTTAAAAAACCCATAATAGGCTCTGATTTAAGTTGGTTGAGAATGCAATTAGATAATGAAGGTGTTTTTGTCGACAGAGAAAATCCAATAAGTATATTAGCCGGAATTAAAAAATTAAAATCAAAACCAATTATTGATTTCGATAAAATTTTATCTAACTACAATTCACCAAAAAATAAATATAAATGTTTGAAAGAAAAACTTTTAAAAGCATATTCATTATAATATACGAGGCTGTAACATATATAATTTTTGCAACACCAAGATTTCGGATATTTAACTTCCTTAAATCTCTCTACATAAATATTTTAGGAGGTAAAGCAGGTAAGAAAATCACATATTACCCCGGAATCAGATTAGGAAATGTTTCAAAACTCAAACTTGGTGATAATGTGGATTTAGCTTGGGGAGTTATCATCACTACTAAAGGAAAAGTTCAAATTGGTGATAGGACATTAATAGGTTATGGAACTAAAATATTAAGTGCTAATCATAATATACCATCAAATAGAGGGAGAATTTTCACAAGTGGCCATAGCTCTAGTGAGATTATTATTGGGAACGATGTGTGGATAGGAGCCAGTTGTATTATTTTACCAGGTATTAAAATAGGGGAAGGCTCTGTAATAGCTGCTGGTTCAGTTGTTACAAAATCTGTTAAACCATATACAATTGTTGCTGGTGTACCAGCTAAATTAATAAAAAATAGAACCTGATTTTTCCAGTAATTACCTAATAATATTTACATCAAATACTCGATTACGAATTATGAAACAGATAATACAAGATCTTAAAAAAGGAGATACAATTTTAGAAGAAGTGCCGGTGCCAGGAGTAAAATCAGGAAGTGTTCTTATTCAAACTACAAGAACTTTAGTTTCATTAGGAACTGAGAGAATGTTAGTTGATTTTGGTAAAGCAAACTTTATTCAGAAAGCAAAACAGCAGCCAGACAAGGTAAAAATGGTTTTGGATAAAGTTAAGACAGATGGCTTACGTCCAACTATGGAGGCTGTTTTCAATAAACTTGGCCAGCCGTTACCTCTTGGATATTGTAATGTCGGTAAGGTGGTTGCTGTCGGAAAAGGAGTTACAGAATTTTCTATTGGGGATAGAGTTGCATCAAATGGAAATCATGCAGAGTATGTTTGTATTCCCAAAAATTTAGTTGTAAAAATCCCGGATAATGTAACAGATGAAGAAGCTGCTTTTACAGTTATTGGAGCTATCGGTTTGCAAGGTATTAGATTATTACAACCTACATTTGGAGAAACGATTGTGGTTGTTGGGCTTGGTTTAATTGGGCTCATTACTGCAGAATTACTATTAGCAAATGGATGTAATGTCATAGGTTTTGATTTTGATCCTGAAAAAATTAGAATTGCAAAAGAAAAAGGAATTATAGCTGTTAATCCAGCCGAAGGAACTGATCAAGTGAAGTTTCTAGAATCGTACACTAATGGAGTTGGTGCAGATGGAGTAATTATTACAGCTTCAAATAAAAGCAATGAAATTATTTCTCAATCTGCGAATATGTGTAGAAAAAGAGGACGGATAATTCTTGTTGGGGTAATTGGTTTAGACATCAGTCGTGCAGATTTCTTTGCAAAAGAAATTACATTTCAAGTTTCTTGTTCTTACGGTGCAGGAAGATATGACGAAGAATACGAACAAAAAGGACATGATTATCCAATTGGATATGTTAGATGGACAGAAAAACGAAATTTTGAAGCGGTTTTGAATGCAATTTCAAAGAAAAAATTAAATGTAAGCTCTTTAGTTACAGATAGAGTTCCTTTGAATGATTATCAAAAGATATATGGTGATATGTCTAATTCAAAATCTATCGCTTCAATTTTAGAATACTCATCTTCGGAAGAACAAAAAAGTAC
>Ga0307488_10004783_pt1 | contig 11263 bp, 19 predicted proteins | sample SB02metaG_FD_202248 | JGI IMG/M metagenome (GOLD analysis project Ga0307488, IMG submission 202248) | Sea-ice brine microbial communities from Beaufort Sea near Barrow, Alaska, United States - SB 0.2 | ecosystem: Environmental > Aquatic > Marine > Coastal | place: USA: Alaska | collected...
CAAGCGCTGACACCAGGCGCGGTCAACCCGGGGTCGACCTGCGGTCAACCCGGGGTCGACCTGCGGTCAACCCGCACCGCCCTACCGCGGCGGCGGCGGCGCCTGTCACGAGGGTCACTGAGAACGCGCACTCGAGCCGAGATCGGAGCACGAATTACCGGGTACCTTCGCGGTGAATGCTCATCACAGGCACGCGGACTCGATTGATCTGATCGAAATACGGTCTGATGCTGGTTCTCATCAACCACCCTGCCTTGTCGGGCCTGGCATCCGCCTCGCACGTCTGCGGCAGGCCCTGCGCGATCTGCTTCATGGCCCACGCCTGCACAAATATTAAATACAAGGAGGAGACCGCACAAATATAAATAGGCGGAGGAGCAGGAGGAGGAGGAGCAGGAGGAGGAGGAGGAGGAGGAGGGGGAGGGGGAAGAGGAGGGGGAGGAGGAGGAGGAGGAGGAGGAGAAGGAGGAAGAGGAGGAGGAGGAGGAGGAGGATACGGACGAGGCGGCGGCGGCGGAAAAGGAGGAGGATAATACGGTGCAGAAGGCGGAGGCGAGGGAGGAGGAAGCGGTCGAGGATAGGGCGCCGACGGTGGCAGCAGCCGAGGAGGTGGCGGCAGCGAAGACAACATCTGAGGAGGCGGAAGCGGCAAGGATGGCAGCATCTGCGGAGGAGGGGGCAGGGAACGCAGCAGCCGAGAAGCAACAGCAATACACGAACATGCGGTGCTGAATGACGAATGCAATGAATGGCGAAGACGGGTTGTCACGCACGTGGTTGGTGACCATCTTGAACGTGGAGTGGTGCTCGAACGACACGCGGTACGGGTCGCTCTTCTGGCCCATGCCGCAGGGGCGTAAATGTAATTGTTAACAACGCTTGAAGGCAGTCTACCATACTTCAGCCACAGGCGCTGTGGCGAGGGAGAACCAGCTGGTGGTGACCAGGGGCTTACACTCTTCCACTTATCAGCTCAACCTGAGCCGTTTCTATGACTGAAACCACCAACCATACCCCATGAATGTGCTCACTTCAAGCGAAAAAGTGGACGATTGGCAGCCCTGAATCGTTACTCTATTGGGGAAGCCTGTAGCCAGGCCACACTGGTGGCGCCGTCCAGATAAAGCGGGGGAGCCGGTGCCGTGGCCGGGGAGGAGTAATCGAGGGAGGGGGAGGAGGAGTGAAACCATACGCTTTGCAAGGGAGTCGTGCTGTCAACGTGTACCGCCCCACCTTATCGTACAGCACCCAGAAGTTGGTGCCCTGTGCGGAGCCCGGCAGGAGGGTCACTGAGAACACGCACTCGAGCCGAGATGGAACAATGGGCTTCCCTTCAGGGTGAATGCACATAATACCGTCGTGCGGAGGAGGAGGAGACTCAACGCCGGTCGACTGCTTGATCTCAGCAGCCCCTCAGTCGGGCTGGCAGGTGAAGGGTCATTCATAACATGCACTCGAACCGAGTCCGGACTACGACTTACCGTAACCTTCAGGGTGAATGATCATACAGGCGCATCGGTTCATGTAGTCAACATCGGTCGAGTGCTGGTTCTCAATAAAACCACTGCCAAGGCTGGAGGGTCATTGCCAACGAGCACTCGAGCCGATATCATAGCATGACATACACTGGTACCTTCAGAGACAAAGCTCATACAAACCACGCAGTTCTGGTGGCGGGGGCAAACGGGGATTTGCATTTGCTCGAGTCAATTGACGGTCGCTCATATAAATTACATTAAAGATCGATCTCCGAGATTGGGATGTCGATCTTATATGGACGAGGGTCTATTAACTCAACGATCGTGACCAGACCGCGCAACGCGCCAATCCCTTTTGTCACCGCCACCAGAACTGGTAGAACGCCGTTGGGGATCAGGAGGAGATTTAACATCGAGTTTAGTGCTTAATCTCAATGCCCCCCCTGCCATTGGAGCTCGCGGACTTTTCCACCATCTTGTAGACGGCGTTGAAGAACTTGTTGCGAACCTTCATGCTCCCGTCCAATAGGGCCACGCCAGTGGAACTTGCCACGTCATAGGATGCGAATCAATTCGAGAGAGAGACAGCGCGCATGAGGAGGCACCAGGCTTCCGCCTTGGTCCCCGTGCGAATTGTTTCGATAGACGCAGGTCTAAGGTGTGGTGGATCGTGGATGACGCGGCGGGAAATATAATGCGGTGGATGACGTGGCGTCTGAGCACCGGTGCACCATGTGGTGGATGACGTGTCGAGCACCTGTGACAATGTAGTGGTGCAGTGGAACGGTGACGTAGCAAGCACCGAGCACCGGTCCACTATGTGGTGGTGGGTGGTTGACGATAAGCAGGGTAAGTGCCGCGGCGAGCTCCGGAGGTACACAGTGCAGTGAATGATGTGGCGAGCACCAGTACACTATGGTATTCCCACCGTCGACGCTCTCCCCTTTCTCCAGCCCGCCGTCCATCAGCGTGGTGCCGTTGATCTTTTCGCTCAGCTTCGCCGCCGGAATCGCCTTGCCAAACTCCTCAATGATGAGCGGCTTGCCCGTCAAGTAGGGCAACAAGTTGGATTTGAAAGAAAATCATCAAAGCAGCTTCTCGTATTTGACTTTCAAGTTCAGAGACCATGCGCTTTCAGCACGGGTTTCTCAGGTTTCAACTTGCACCACCCCACCAGTTTGTCAGCGTCCTCGATGTGCGCCGCCACCCACCGCTTGGTAGGGCCTGGCATAATTTGCTCAGAAAACTCCGTCAACACATTCGAACCCTCGTGTCTTGAGTCGAATGTCATCCTATGACGTAGCGTGCAATATCCGCCAGGCCCGTTGCCCTCCGCCACGTTATTCAACGCGTTTTGGACCCTCGTATCTCGAGATAAAGGCCGTGTTATGACGTGGCGGGCAGTTTCTGCCAGGCCGTACCGCTTAAAGAAGGCGAGCTTCTCGCGCCACACCACTTTGCCCGAGGTGTACGGGCACGAGTTGAAAGTGAAAGCAAAACTTGAAAGCGTCCCATCGTGTCTGAGTTTCAAGCGCTTAAGTGGAAGAGTGCTGCGCGAGCTGCAATTGATAGCAACCAACCCACCGAGGTGTAATCGAACCGGATGTTGGACATCAAGGGGCTGTAGTCTGCGTAGCCGATCCAGCTGGTAGGGGCGCAAGTTAAATTTGAAAGCACCACTTGAAAGCGGATAACCGTATTGTTGTTTCAAGCGTTGAAAACCAGGCACTCTCAGCATCGTTGCAGGAGAAGAGATAGAGAGCAGGGAGTGTGGTCATTCAAGCGGGCGGGAGCTGGGGCGATGTCACCGTCGATGACAGGACGGGGACAGGGACGGCCGGGTTTAAAGTAGCAGCACCCCACCAGTTGTCGGGCCACACATGAATCGTGGCAAAGTCGATGTCCTTAACTGCGTGGTTCTCCATGAAGTCCTGACCCTCCATCTGCGCCCACAGCGAGGGCCACAAGCCTCCGGATACACATGCAGTCAATGGCATCGGTCTGTGTGTTGGTTTGCCTTTGGCGGGAGGACGGGGCGCCCGCACAAGGGGTGTGGTGCACACTTAGACGGTCGTGTGAGTGGCGGTGAATGCCATGGCGAACATTGAATGATTTTGCGAACATCAAATGACGTGGGAGGCGAACATTGAATGACGTGGCAGATATTGAATGACGTGGCGAGCACCGGTAGACTTCCTACCCAGTTCGAGGATGCGACGCCGGCGCGGCGAACGCCTGAGCTGGGATTGATGTGCACGCGGGCGCATGTCTTGCTGTAGTACCCCTCCTCGCCCACCGTTACCGGGGTGTAGGGTACACTGGTGCAGTATGACCAAACAGTCAGGGGATTGGGCTCCCTCTGTCGGTCCAAATGGGGGTACACAGTAGGATTCTGATCGTTAGACTTGCAGTATAAGACGGACAAATACATGAACAGTCAGGGAGGCGGATGCGGCGAGCATGTACGGATACACTGGTTCACCATGAGCAAAAAGGCAGGTTGGGCTTGTCACTCTCCAGGGCACTGCCGGAGACGAGACAATCCATGCAAGGTGCCAAATCCCCCCACCTCCAGCATCTGGTGAGCGGTGCAATTCATGAGAGTGATTGGTCACACGGTCACAGATGGCGCAGGCGACTGGTGTGGATTCTGGGTCAGGTTGAGCTTCTGATCCGCCAGGCCCTGCCATGTGCACGGGGTCGATCGACTTGGCAAACAGACTCATCTCCTCGATCCAGGCCTTAGGGCCAGGAAGTGATCGCTCGCCACGTCATCCAACGCATTTGGATCCCTCGTCCCTTGACCTAGATGGCAACCCACGACGTGGCGCGCAATATATGCAGATATTGCTCGCCACGTCATCCCACTCATTTGGAGCCCTCATCCCTTGATTCATTTGGCGCGCAATATGTGGCATGCCCTACCAAGCTTGCAGCGCCCAGCCACAGTTGGTGCAGCGCGGCTCGTTCATCAGATTCCTTGCACGAAGGTCATTGCTAACAAGCACTCGACTGACGTTGTACCGTGCTTGTATCCTCCTCCTTCGCGCGTCTTTATAAGCAACCACCCAGAAGGTACCCAGAAAGCCATGCGGGCAAATAGCCTGACTAAGGTTTGAGTGCGTGTTCTCAATACCCCCCATACCAGGCGAAGATGGTGGGGTCGTTCTTGTAGCGCACGCCGGTGTACTTGTTCTTGCTGTAGGGGCGCAATTTGACATTGAAAGCAGCACTTGTGTAGTGAAATGGGTCTGAGCTTACCATGAACATCCCCTAGTTCCACCGAAGGACATTAATTTGACTTATGCTCAGACCAGCTGGGCTCTTTTCGCTTCAGGTTATGGGCCCACCACGCTTCCATGGCAGGTGTGAACGGTCACGCAGGTTCTTCTCGTTTCAGCCACCCCACCTTGCGGTTGAAGAAGACGCGCATGTGGTTGCGGTAGGCGTTGCGGCAGAACCAGTCTGTGAAGAAATCCGACCGCTCACCGTCCGACGTCGGGCTCCGTTCGATAGGGCGAGTTACACGCAGTGCTTGTCTCATCTTTGTAAATTAGACGAAGGCCCTGAAAGCCGCAGGCAGAGGTTGTGGTTATCCAGGCATCGTGGCGGAAAGCGGACCTAAGCCGGAAAGACGGTTACCTCCATTCAAGGTATTGCAGGAGTTGGAGAGCATCGACGTTCAACTTTCACTCCCCCTGCCATTCGATGTAGCGGTCAATGCTGAGCCAGTAGTCCTCCAAGGCGATGATGAGGTACATGCCGCGCTTCTTGGCAGCGGCCAGCGCGTAATCCATGCCTGCGAACACCTCCTCGTCGTACGTGTCGGTGGTCTGGCAGTAGAGTCATTGAGAACACGGAATCAAATCGCGATCTGACGTGCCCGCGCAATTTGCGTTCAAGTTGATTGCTCATACAGACCCGCGGAGTAGAAGGAGGAGGAGCAGGAGAAGGAGCGGGAGGAGGAGGAGTAGGACGATTTGGAGGAAGAAAAGTATGAGGAGCAGCAGGAGGAGGAGGAGGAGGAGCAGGAGGAGGAGGAGGAGGAGGAGGAGGAGGATTAGGCGGAAGAGGATGATGATGAGGAGGATGAGGAGGGGGAGGCGGACGAGGCGGAGGAGGAGGGGAAATGCGACGCGTGCTTGTTATTAATACCCCCCTGCCACGTGCAGGCGCTTGGCACGGAGCTCCGGTGTCGAGCCCTTGCCGAGCGAGAAGCCCCAGGTGCGCACGATATTGATTCCCCTCTCCGTGATGTAGCGGCGCAAGTTGAATATCCAGCACACGTTGAAAGCATTGTATCATATTCTAGTTTCAAGCGCTGAAACTATGGGCGCTTTCAGCACGGGTTTTGATACTGTCAGGCTGCACCTCCCTACCTTGAGCTTGTCGAGGCTGTTGTCCACGCGTCCTCGCAGCAGGGCCTGGCTTACGGTGCCTGTCACGTCACGTTCCACATCCTAGATCCTTGTTTCTGGAGTCAGCTGGCATCATATGACGTGGCGAGCATTGTCTGCCAGGTGCCACGTAATTTTCCATATTCCAGACCCTCGTTTCTGCACTTTAATTGGCATCACATGAAGTAGCGAGCATTATCTGGCAGGCCAGGGCCTGGCAGACCGTGCCTGCCACGTCATCTTCAGAATTATGGACCCTCGTTTCTGGAATTAACTGGCATCACATGCCGTGGCGAGCATCCCCTGGTGCCTGCCACGCCATTTTCCACAGTTCGGACCCTCGTTTCTGGAATTAAGTGACTCACATGATGTGGCATCTGCCGAGCCCTACCCCGCCGTTCCACGTACCGCGATGTATTGGCGCAAGTTGAAATGGCGCAAGTCGTGATTGAAATCAACACTTGGAAGCACTTTATCTGAATTTAGGCTCAGGGACAGGCTAAGGGACAGGCACTTTCAAGGAGTGTATCATCGGGTCAACCTGCACCGCCGTACCGCGAGGTGTCCATCAGATCCCACGCGTTGACACCGGCATACGCGAAGGGCTCGCACATCGTGTCGTCCACGCCGCGTAGCAAGGCCGTCGCCACTCGTGCCGGGTATGTAAGCTAAGTAAGTTGAGTCATAGAGAAAGTGATATGACTCGTCCGAGTACTTACTAGCCAAGTAATTATTTACGCTCACAGACCAGGCACTCGTGTCCCCTGATAGGGATCTGGCGAATGCGTCTCATGCGTGCGGATGTGCACGGGTACACTGAAACACCATTAACCCACAGGTGGTTGGAGCTAGAAAGGGGACGCCACATCTGGCCCTGCCGCCAGTGACGAAGCGCATGCCGGAGGCGCGAACGACGCGCGCCGCGAGGGCCGGGTCCGGTGCGGCGTCGAAGCCGGGCTTGCCGGCGCCCGGGCGAAACGCGGCGCCATCGCAGAGGTTCTGAAAGATGATGCCTGTCACGTCAGTTGCCAGATTGTAGACCCTCGGAAACTGGCATTACTTGACGAGGTGAGCATTTTCTGCTCAGCCGCCACATTTCAGACCCCCGTTTCTGGATTTGAAACGCATCAATTGAAGTGGCGAGCATCATATCCTAGACCGTACCATCGCGGCGCGTGATGCGCACTCCGGCGCCGCCGCGGATTGAACCGTAGGGGAACCCATGCTGTGCGTCCACCACCACGTGGTACGTCCGACCAGGCGTCATGCGCAGGGTAGGGCCCGGCATGTATTGCTCGCCACGTCATATGATGCATCGGCCTGACATATACATCAATCTCCACGTCATAGAAATTGCATAGGTCTGACAGATATTGCTCGCCACGTTATAGGATCCATTGGCCAGACAGATATTGCTCTCCACTTCATAGGAATTGCATTGGTCTGGCAGCTAGTGCTCGCCATGTCATAGCATGCCATTCAAATCTAGAAACGAGGGTTCGAATTCGTGTTGATGACGTGGCGGGCGACATCTGCCGGTCCCTGCCTGAGCGCGCCAATGGTGTCATCGACAAGGTGATCAGCGCCGACCGACTGGCCAACCGATCGCACCTTGGCGCCGTCCTCGTACACAGTCAAGGTCTGCGCGTAACCCGATGAACAGGGTAAGCCCACATAAGCACTCGAACCGAGATTGGACGTGCCCGCATGACTTCTGTCATTTAGAAACTTATATCTTGCCCATTATGAAATCGATGTTCTGCAGTGAGTCTCAACGTCGAGTCGAGCACTGATTCGCAAGAGTCCCCCTGCCACGCTGCACAGCTTGATGTCCACGTCAAACGCCTCTTGATCCGAGCCCTCCGGGGTGTAGCGGCGCAAGTCGAATTTGAATGTAAGAGTTGACAGCAGATTGTCATGTGCTGGAAGCATAGGCACTTTCAACACGGGTTTTGACACTGACAACCTGCACCACCCCACTGGAGTGAAGGCGTAGATGACGTCGGGCGCCACGGCCGGGTCGATCTGGCACGGCACGTATTCCGCCATGCAGGGCCTTGTCTGCGGGCTAGTAAGTTCAAGTAAGTGGTTTGTTTGGTGAATCACAAAATACATATCCGACATTTGGCTAATGGCCAAATGGGCCAAATACTACCGGCGGTAGTATCAAAATGCTACGGGTAGTAAGCAGTACAGACAAGGCACTGAGGCCGCGCGCTTGTAAGCGAACGGCGTGATTGCTCTAGCATGCATGACATATTTGGCGTGGTGGGGGGTTCCAAGACGCTCAGACGTGTATAACCATTTACTCGTAACCTTAGCATTGAGAACATGAGGTTTCGACATGTTTCAAGTTGCACCGCCCTACGTCAGCCTGTTCCGGGTCTACATCCGCCGGGCTCAGGATCTGGAGATCCTTGGCCTCGATGGTGTAACCCCGCTCAATCACCTCGCGGCAGGGCCATTCGGACCAGGTGCCCAGCCTGTACTGCTTACTACCCGTAGTATCTTGTTATTGGAGCATGAAGTACCTCCTCGGTGAATGCTCTTACAGAGGTCAGTCGGATTCAACGTCGGTCGAGTGACTGCTCTCAACAAGCATCCTGCCAGGGCAGGAATATCATTGAGAACAAGCGCTGGGAGATTGACTTTCCCTTCAGGGTGAATGCGCATACGTTCGCGTGAGGGAGGAGGTGGAGGAGGTAAGTGCCTGGAATCGATATCCCCCTGCCTCGACATGGAGCTCGACGGGGGAACCAGCGTCAATGGATGCGTCGAAACCCATAATGTAGCGGCGCAAGTTGTAATCGAAACCAAAGCTTGAACGCATTTTATATATTATATTTTCAAGCACTGCACTCCAGACACTTCAAACGTGGGTTTCATCGCACCGCCCAACCATGACACCCCGCAGCGTCGCCCACGACAAGGGCCTGGCAGATGATGCCCGCCACGTCATCGACATGCAGTTTGAGACGCCGTTTCTTGGGATCTCAATGCCGGGCCGTGTCCTCACCCAACTACGATCACCCGCTGCACCAGCAGCGACTGCACTGCCCCCGCGCGCCACCGGGCACCAGACGGAGGTCCACGTATAGAGCATTTGTAGTGGGTTCCCACTCCTCCACAGTGTGTGATGCATGTCCGCTCTAGCCTGCGTATCCACACCCTGAGTACAATGGCATTATGTGACGTGGCCAACATATTCTGCCAGTCCCTACCCACTCGCCGCTCTCGGGCGCCACGCCGATGGCCAAGGTTTCGTAGGATAGTAGGCCGCTGCCGTCGCCGCCGCCTAGGACCTGGCGCACTATGAGCAGACAGTCAAGGGACGGCTGCACAGGCCAGAAAGGAGGAGTCAGCCCAGGACGTGGTGCACTATGAGTAGACATTCAGGGAACGCGTGGACATGCCAGGGACATCTGAGATCTTCTCTGCCCACGGCCTGGTGCACTATAAGCAAACAGTCGGTGAGCAAGCCAGACCAGCGAGGAGGACGCGGCGAGTATGTACACACCAACTGGTACACTATGATCATGGGGTGAGTGCACATGTTAGGGAGGATGATGCGGTGCGCGTGTACGGGTAAGGGATACGGCTAACCGGCAGGGAGCCCCATCATCTTTCCAGGACAACACCGCGATGATGTCAGGCCCATACTTCGCATTTGCTTGAGTGTGTACCGGTACACTGGTATTCTATGAGCTAGCGGGCAGGGAGCCCTACCATCCTTCCAGGACACCACCGCAATGACGTCCGGCCCAAGCTTGACGCCGCTCGATTGCTTCGCCTCCGGATTGGGCCATGCGGCGGTGGCCGCATCGTCCTCGGTATCCTTGGTGTAGGGGCAAAGTTGGAATAGAAAGCTGAACGTGAACATCTGAAAGCACATTATCATATTTTACCTTCAACGCTGAAACCAGGCACTCTCAACACGGGATTCAACTTGCACCACCCCACCTTGGGTTTTTCGGCCTTGCTTCCGCCGACGATCTTCTGGCATGAGGGTCATTGAGAACACCACTGTAACCGAATTTGGAGTATGACTTATCGACAGGGTGAATGCTCATACAGACACATTGTGGATGAGGAGGAAGATGAGGACATTCAAAGTCGGTGTCGGTCTTGACAGGGGACTTGTGGAGAAGAAGCACTCGAACCGATAGCGGTGCATGCCGTATAGAGGTATATACAGGGTGAATGCACACACAGACGCGCGGAGGAGGAAGAAGAAGAGAAGGAGGAGGAGGAGGAGGAGGTGGATGAGCAGGAGAATATTCAACGTGAGTCGAGTGTATGTTCTCAACACCCCCCCTGCCTCGTCTGCCGCCGCCTTGAGCTCGCTCTGAAACGACTCCGTGTCGTAGCAACGCAAGTAGAAATTGAAAGCTAAGCTGGAGAGCCATATCGTAATTTCGTTTCAAGCGCATAGTTCCCGGCGCTTTGCACACGAGTTTCATCGATTCAACCTGCACCGCCCCACCGTGTGCACCTTGTGCCCGTGTTTCCAGCCGTTCTCGTGAAGCATCGACCGCCCGCGGCGCCTGTTGCCCTCGTCTTCGGGCTTCGCAGCCACGCTGTAGGTGCGCACGTTGAAATTGACAGCACGATGTGAAAGCAATTATTCGATCAATTTCAAGCTGCCGGGTCTGAAACTTCATAGGTGACTACAAGTAGTTTTTAGTACTGCCTGTAGTACCACGTAGTTAGGAACTCTGGCACAAGGTCGAATGTGAATGTGGTTAAATCATACAACCAGCTACTATAAAGGTACAATCAGCGGACTGGGCACTAAGCGCTTTCAAACACGGGTTCCAACTTGCACCGCCCCACCACGATTTCGCCGCTGCCGCCGTCGCCGTCGCCGCCGGCCTTATTCACTCGGACCTTGCGGGAGGATATTCGAGAACAAGCACTCGACGGACATCAAGTGGACGATGGAAAATCAGCCAGTCCATTTTGTTAATTTGGAATTGTCGGAAAATTGGGTTCTAGTGCCTGCTTCTCATCAAACACTTGCCCACACGTAGTAATCCAGAATGTAATGAAAAAATGGTAGCCATAATGACGACCTCCCCTTTTACCACACAATACAGAGCACCGATCTATGTAAATATCCCCCCTGCCTTGATAGTGATGACGTACTGCGTGCCGCGCTCGATTCCGGGCAACACGCCCATGCTGTAGGGGCGTGAGTTCAATACTGAAAGCAAAACTTAAATGCGTTTGATCACATATGGTTCCAAAGCGCAGAAATCAGGCCCTTGTCACACTGATTTCAACAGTAATGGGAGGGGATTCGGTGCTTTGTATGAGAATTTTTAAAATCACGACATGGGATTCGGTGATTAGTTGCAGCACCAGGTCAGCGGGAATGCTCTTGTATTA
>Ga0307488_10004786_pt1 | contig 11261 bp, 11 predicted proteins | sample SB02metaG_FD_202248 | JGI IMG/M metagenome (GOLD analysis project Ga0307488, IMG submission 202248) | Sea-ice brine microbial communities from Beaufort Sea near Barrow, Alaska, United States - SB 0.2 | ecosystem: Environmental > Aquatic > Marine > Coastal | place: USA: Alaska | collected...
ATTGGGCGAGGTTTATAAAACACTGCCCTACGTAATGCGATTTTTATGATTCTATATTTTACGAGTAAACACTATGTTGCAACTTAGGCTAACAGGAAAGCTCCAAAAAGAAATCGGTATTAAAGCCGCAGCGCTTTCTGATATATCTGATAATGACACTCTTTTAGGTAATTGGTATGCCAATATTTTTACCTTGGATAGGCGCAAAACCATTATTTTTGTTAATGAAAAAACACTGTATTCTTTTATTATCTATGGCATTAAAAAGACAAACATTGAAAAATTAAGTGAAATTTTTGTAACGGGCTTAGAGCAATCGTTATTTTTTGAAGGGATCACTAGCAGTATTATAAAAAGAATGTCGCTTGAATATGGCCTGTGTCAGTTTACAAAAACGGAGAGTAAAGCTGTGCTGGGTAATATGAATAATTTGGTCGATTTGTATTCTCATTGGGTTTATCACGACGGAGGCCTAAAAAAATGTGACCTAAGCGAAATAATATTAAGAATTAATCGTACCCCGCAGAGAAACATAGGGTGGGAATATTCAATTAATGTGTTAAGAGCCTTGTTGGGTTTAGAGGCGACCAAAGCCACACTGTTATCCGAATAAAGGGTCTTAGCTGAGCAGTGAAAAATAAATAGTTACAGGTCCAATTCTTTGTCTGTGATCCCTACTTTATTCGGATCGTCCCCACGGATTTTCACTGCCTGAGGTGTTATCAGAGGTAGTATTTTTCCGTTTTGATGAACGTTTGGGTGCTTTACTTTTACGCACATAATTCAATATCGACACAGGTACCACTTTTCTCACGGGAAAGCCTGCAATTTCTTTACGCTCAATCACATGGTCTAAGCGGCTTTCAATGGCGCATAGGTTTTTAAAGTCGCCCATGGCCACAAAAGAGATGGCTTCACCGGTGGCACCCGCACGGCCTGTTCGACCAATGCGGTGAATGTATTCTTCTGGCTTAAAGGGTAAGTCGTAATTAACCACACGGCTCAGTTCGCCAATATCAATACCGCGTGCGGCGACGCCGGTGGCGACTAAGTATTTGAGTTTTCCAGATTTGAAATCGGCTAGAATTTTTTCACGCATGGCTTGGCTTCTATCACCATGAATGGCTTCGGCTTCGATGCCGCGCTTTGCTAGCTGGTCGGCGAGTTTGGCGGCACCGTGTTTTTTCTCGATGAAAATTAGCGCCTGATCCCACTTCTCTTCGATAATTAAATGGCTCAGTAATGCAGATTTGGTATCTTTATCTATGGTGATTAACCACTGGTTAATAGTGGGCGCGGTGGCTTTGGGTGAAGTGTTGATCTCAACGGCGTCATCGCTCTTTTTGCTAAAAGCAAAACCACTGGCGAGGGAGCGCACGTCGTCGGTCATCGTCGCCGAAAACAATAGGTTCTGGCGATCTTCGGGTAAGCGATCAATGATCTTATCGATATCACTACTAAAGCCCATATCAACCATTCTGTCGGCTTCATCTAAGACCAGCACTTCGAGTTCATCAAAATGCAGCGCACGCTGATGCGCCAAATCAAGTAATCGTCCGGGTGTTGCCACTAAAATGTCTGCGCCTTCAATTAAACGCTGTTTTTGCGGCTCGACATCTACACCACCATAAACCGCCATAGAGCTTAAGTGTAGGTATTTACTGTACTCAGCCACATTGGCTGCCACCTGAATCGATAATTCTCGGGTGGGGGTAAGAATAAGCGCACGTATGCGCTTGCCGCGTAATTTACGCTCTTTATTCCGCTCATTGTTGAAAGTTTCTAGTATCGGCAGAACAAACGCGGCGGTTTTACCGGTGCCCGTTTGAGCGGTAGCAATGAGGTCTTTTCCCGATAGAATAATGGGAATCGCTTTTTTCTGGATAGGCGTAGGGGTGGTATAACCCAGTTCGTTAATGGCTCGTACAATAGCGGGTGATAACCCAAGATTTGAAAATGGCATATAGGCTCGGACAGCTTGTCATAAGAAAAGTAGAAAAGTACAGAAGACAGTACAAAAGTAGGGTGCAGTATAACGTAAAGGCGCCCACAATAGAGATGCTCTGAATAAGGATGTTCCGACACGGATCTAAACAACATTACGTCAATAATATACCCCAGTAGGCCCTTTATTTACGAAGAGGTAGTATCGAGTAGACGCGTTGAATTTTTTTGAGTCAGGGGTAAGTCAGTGGTAAGTTAAGCCTTGACTTACCACTGACATAATGTTCGTTTAGTCGTCATGTAATATTGGCCCAGGAATCACTTGGCGCTCACTTACTAGGGGCTTTATCAATTAAGCCTTTAGCAACAGAATTTACTGAGAGGAATAACATGAGTACTTATCCAAGAACATTTTCTCATATCGGGATCTCTGTCCCAGATGTAGAGAAGGCAGCAAAATTTTATAGCGATGTTATGGGCTGGTATCACATTATGGAGCCCACGGTGATTACCGAAGAATCCAACACGCCGATAGGGCAGATGTGTATTGATGTGTTTGGCGCAGGTTGGGGTTCTTTTAAAATAGCGCATATGTCCACGGGAGACAAAATTGGTGTTGAAATGTTCGAGTTTAAAAACAATGAAACACCAAAGGATTTTGAGTACTGGAAAACCAGCACATTTCATTTTTGTGTCCAAGACCCAGATATTGAGGGGCTAGTAGCAAAAATAGTCGCTCATGGAGGAAAGCAAAGAATGCCTATACGAGAATACTATCCAGGTGAGAAACCCTACAAAATGTGTTACGTGGAAGATCCATTCGGTTTGATTTTTGAGGTGTATTCTCATAGTTACGAATTAACCTATTCGCAGGGGGCTTACTGATAGATGAAAATGCCATAAGCTTGTTTTTTTTGCTGGCGGCTAATCCCTATGATTTCAGGATGATGCCATCCTTTCTAGCGTCCCTTCCTTGTACTTTGAATGTTGCCCGTCATGCGCCTTGATAAATTTATTTGTAAAAGTACTGATCTCGCAAAAGTGGATGCGATTCAGTGTATTAATGATGGCGCGGTGAGTGTTAATGATGCGGTGGCAAGGAATGAATCGACACAGGTTCATGAAAACAATACGGTGTTACTCAATGGCGTTAGGCTAAAGGCGCGCGACTTTCGCTATATGCTGATGCATAAACCTGCGGGTACGGTTTGCTCAAATATCGATGAGGTGTATCCATCGCTGTTGAATTATATTAAAGTTGATAAAGTATCGGAACTGCATATTGCGGGACGTTTAGATGTAGATACCACCGGTTTGGTGTTGGTCACCGATGATGGACGTTGGACATTTGAAGTGACGGTGCCCGCTAAAAAATGCCCTAAGGTGTATCGTGTGGGCTTATCTACTGCATTGACGGATGAAATGGCGGTAGATGTAATGTCTTGCTTTGTAACAGGCGTGAAGTTGCAAGGTGAACAGGTATTAACGCGACCTGCTGCATTGCAGGTCATTTCACCCAAAGAAGTTCTGTTGACCATCACCGAAGGCAAGTTTCATCAGGTAAAGCGTATGTTTGCTGCCGTGGGCAATCGTGTGGTGTCGCTCCACCGAGAGCAGATTGGGGATGTTTGTCTTGATGTTGAGGTCGGTCAGTGGCGTTATTTAACCCTCAATGAAGTAAAGTCCTTTACTCGGTAAATCAAACTGCTGTAGTTTGGGCATAACCCACGCAACTCACGCAATACTCACGTAAATGCGTCATTCTGGCATAGCCTAAACCTATAATAAATATGGCACTGTTGTTTTACGTGTAGATACCGGATGTTATCGGTATGACGAAATGGGTAAATTAATGAGTTGATTAAGTCAGTAGCTTCAGTAAGTATCATTTATAGTGTTTGTAGCAGTGATTTTAGGGATAGGGAAGATGCTTTCTTGTCTTTTGTATGACGGCGATCACAGCGTAAGTGGGTGTTACAGCAGAATAAAGCAACAGGGTAGAGCCATGAACGGAGTGATAATGAAAATACGTACCTGGGTATTACTGGTAGTAACACATTGCGTTGTAGGTGTAGTAGGGTTTGGTATGGGTATTTACACTTTGCCTATACTCATTGCGCCGCCTGCACCGAGCCAGTCAGAAGTAGTGGCATTGGCTGCGCAGGCAGAGTACAGTGCAGAATTTATTAAAGACCTAAAAGATAGCGATAGGCTGCACTGGGGTGAGGGTACGGTATCGGTGAGCGCTACGGCGGTGACTTTTATGGGCAAGCTTGCTCCGGGCCCCGATTATAGGCTGTATTTTTCGCCTGAATTTGTAGAAAGCGAAGCCGACTTCAACCGATTAAAGCCGACTATGGTTCAAGTGGGCGACGTAAAAACCTTTGACAACTTTGTGGTTAACCTTCCACTAGACACCGATTTATCGGCATTTAATACGGTTATCATTTGGTGTGAGACCTTTGGCAAATTTATAACCGCTGCTCAATATCGTTAATTAAAACGCGTTCATAAACAGCGCTGCCATAGAAACAATACACATCACTATGGTGTGGCAGTGAATTTTTTTGTGCCGAATTAACCACCAAGTATCACTAGACCAGTACATTACACGGAAGAGCATTATGTCTCGTATTTTTATCGCTTTCATCTCATTTTATTGCTTGTTATCGGCTTCTGCTTTTGCACAAAATGACACACTGGAAAAGTCACAAGAACAACAAAAAGAACAGAAACTACAAGAAAAGTTGCAGCAAGCTGTCGAACGTTTAGATAAACCACTCTATTCGGCGTTTATTGAGCGGTATGTTTTAGATGAATTAAAACAGTTACGCACTGATCAAGCGACCACTAAAAACGAACTTATTCAGCAGATTTTGGATAGAGAGCACAAGTCTGTTGATCGTGCCGTAGCCTATGCGACGGATACAGTCACTTATTTTTTCTATTTGATCGCCGCGGCAACGTCGGTTTTAGTGTTAGTGGGGTGGACATCAATAAGGGATATTAAAGAGCGGGTTCATTCTTTAGCCGACGAGCAAATATCTAAGCTTATTGACGAATACGAGCAGCGTCTAGCAACAATAGAAAAACAGCTGCATCAAAAATCACAGCACATTGAAGAGAATCGTGAAGAAATAGAGCTGACTCAAGAAGTGCAGTCCATGTGGTTGCGCGCTCAACAGGATGCGTCATTGGCCAATAAAATTAAAATTTATGATGACATTTTAAAATTACGCCCCGATGATTGCGAGGCGCTGGCCTATAAAGCCGATGCAGTATTAGACTTAAATGAGCCGCAGTGGGCGGTTAATTTATGCTATCAAATTTTAAAAATAGACCCAGAAAACAGTCACGCATTTTACCAACTTGCCTGTGCTTATACCGCGATGGAGCAATTTGATGAAGCCATGCACTTTTTAGCGGAGTCAATTAATAGAGAAGAAAGTTATATCGCGTCTGTTCTCGAAGACCCCGCCTTGCAACCCTTGGTCAACGACGAGTGTTTCAAAGAACTCAGCAGCTTAACCAACAAAATGATGTCAATCCCAAGCGCCGAATAACCCTCTCAACTTTTTTGAGAGTTGAGAGTTGAGAGTTGAGAGGTGAAAGGTGGAAGGTGAAAGAGCATTAACTATTGACTACACTCGTTAGGATTAATCACATTATGTCTTCATTGTTCGAAGAAATTGATAGCCAAGACTCTCCTTTAGGTGAGATTTCTCTGCGTAGGCGACGTATGCCGGTGTTTGGTGATAGAGATATTTATGAAGTGAAGCTGGGCGACGAATTTTTAATGTCGAGTATGTTTGTTGATGCCGAAGAGGCGCTAGCTACCCTTGGTTTAGCGGCAGTGCAGGGCGATAAACTTAGTGTGGTGGTAGGTGGCTTGGGTTTGGGTTACACCGCCGTTGCTGCCTTAAAAGATGAGCGAATTTCAGAGCTGTTAGTCGTTGATGCTTTGGCTCCCGTCATCGGCTGGCATAAAGATGAGCTCGTGCCCCTCGGTAAAATACTTAACGCTGATATTCGCAACCGTTATGTGTTGGGCAGTTTCTTTGATCTGGCCACCGACGCTAGTACGGGTTTTGATCCCAGTAACGCAGATAAGAAATTTGATGCCATTCTTTTAGATATCGATCACTCGCCGACGGAATTTTTAAACGCTGCCAATGCCAGTTTTTATACCACTGAAAATCTAGCACTCATGGCTGAGCAGCTTAAACCGAACGGCGTGTTTGCTATGTGGTCGCAAAATTTACCAGAAGCCAGTTTTGAAACTTTACTGAAAACGGTGTTTACGCGTGTTGACTCTCACGTGGTGCCTTTTTTTAACCCATTTCAACATGTTGAGTCGACTAATTCGGTGTATGTTTGCAATAAGTAAGGTCAGTCTGGCTATATTTATTGTTTGAATATTTATGCTAATCCTTTCCTACGGGACTAAGAAACAGCGGGATCAGGAAGCAGCGGGGTCGACGTAGCAAGGTGAGGGTGACTGATATTTCTATCCGGATTATTTTTTTACACAAACAAAAATCGCATTGCCAGATTTTTTATCCCAAGGGATGATTTTTTCATAGTCGGACTCAAAGATATGCACGTCGAAGTGAGGTGTTAATAGGCCTACCAGCTGATCAAAATCGACAGCCACCATGACATGTTCGTCGTGCCATATTTGTGTTTCATTACGGGGGAATGCAGTGGTTTTTTCAATACTAAGTTGTAGTGACTGTTGTTCGCCTTGGCCGCTGTAATGCCAGCCTGACTGAAATGTAAAAGACGCATCATTTTTGTTAACGGTATGCTTTACACATAAATCATTATCGATTTTATTTTTGTCGACTGCGTTAAAACAAAAAACACCATCGCTTGTTAAGGCGCGGTGTACGCTGGCGATGCATTCTTTTAGTTTTTCAATGCCCTGATTGTAGTGGATGGAATACAGGAAGCAGGTGATCAAATTTAGCGGTTCGGCTACAGTAAATTGACTCATGTCTTGCAAATAAAAGTGTGCTTCGGGGCATCGAGTAGCGGCGATGTCTAGCATGGGCTGATGAATATCAAGCCCGTTACTATGGTAGCCAAAATCAATAAAGTGACGTACATGTGGGCCCGTTCCACAGCCTAGATCGAGATGTGTCTTTCGGTCACTCCTATCACTACTTCTATCATTACGATCACTGTTATTATAGCCACCGAATATTTGATGTAGCCGTCGAATGCCATTACTTTGCGCGTGGTAGTCGATATCAGCACAGAGTAAATCGTAATAGCCAGAAAGATCGGTATAAAGCTGAGTGTGTGAGGCGTTGGTGGACATAGTGAATAGTCTTTAGTGAGCGGCCTTAGCTGAAGTTTTCTGTGGCGGCGAGCGTGGGCATAATAAACTAATCAGTAGAGTTTGCGAAGCAGGTATGATTAGTAGACATTTTATTACCCTTGGTCTTTTGGCGGCGTTGACGAAAAAAAACTACAGCGCTTTACGCCAATCAATGTCAAAATAAGGCTCTACGTTCAGCGGATTTTATTTGTGTCTCAACCACCTTCCCCAAAACCATCTCAAGTCCCGTCAGTTGCCACCGCGCGTGCTAACTCTGTACCTTGCTCTCTACCTCGTGCTTTACCGATAGAGGCTTACCTAAAGGATATTCAGCAAGCATTAGCGCTACAAAACAATCTAGTGTTACAAGCCGAGCCGGGCGCAGGTAAGTCGACGGTGGTGCCCTTAAATTTATTAAATGCCCCTTGGTTAATCGACAACGAAAACACGCCACAAAAAATCATTATGCTTGAACCAAGGCGCGTAGCGGCAAAGTCTATAGCGCATTTTCTCGCTGGCCAATTGGGCGAAAAGGTCGGCGGGCGAATCGGCTACCATGTTAAAAATGACCGTAAAGTTGGCAAAGACACCCAATTAGAAATTGTGACAGAAGGCATTCTAACGCGACGCTTACAAAGTGATCCTGAGCTTAAGGGTGTGGGGCTGATTATTTTCGATGAGTTTCATGAGCGATCATTACAGGCAGACTTGGGGTTAATGCTGGCCTTAGAAGTACAGCAAACATTACGCGATGATCTAAAACTTTTGGTGATGTCTGCGACCATTGATACCACGTTTATTGCGGCCTATTTGAATAGTGGTCAAGCGCGTGATGAGCAGGATTGTTTAGGAGGGCAAGACGGCGCGGCTATTATTCAATGTCCCGGTAGAGCGTTCCCTGTCGATGTGAGTTATTTTGGCAGTCCAACGCATCAACCCAATGGCAATAAAGGGGGTTATAAACTCAGTGATCATGTGCTGAATGCATTACGCCAAGTCTTTGCTCATGATGATAGCGCTAATGCTAGAAATGGTACTGGCGACGCTAAGAGCGGTGATGTATTGATTTTTTTGCCGGGCCAAGCGGATATTAACCGTTGCTTGAAGAGTGCGGCAGACGCTTTTTCTAGCCTGACGCATATCGTCTTTTTACCGTTATTTGGTGGCCTAAGTATGGCCCAGCAAGAACATGCGCTGCAGCCTGATGCGCAAGGGCGTCGCCGAGTAGTGTTGACGACTAATATTGCTGAAACCAGTTTAACGATCGAGGGTGTCAGCTGGGTCATTGATAGTGGTTTAGAAAAGCGTATTCAATATGATCCTTCAAGTGGGATGACACGCTTGGATACAGTAGCTATTTCTAAGGCGTCGGCAGAACAGCGTAAAGGCCGAGCCGGGCGCTTGCGTAAAGGCTATTGTATCCGTTTGTGGAATGCGTCTAAGCAGTCCAGCCTTATTGATTATCAGCCCGAAGAGATAATGACCGCCGAGCTGGCCGGTTTAGTGTTAGAGCTTTATGCGTGGGGGCAAACGAATTATCGTACAACCCCGTGGCTAACGGCGCCGCCGCTAGGGCATTATCAAACGGCCGTGAGCTTATTGACATCGCTGGGCTTAATTAACGGGAATACGCTCACAGAGCTTGGCCAGCAGGCGGCTAAGCTGAGTGTTCACCCTCGCTTAGCGTCGATGCTCTTACGCTGTCAAAACTCACTAGAAAAAACCATAGCCTGTGATTTGGCCGCGTTACTCACCGAGCAAGATATTTTTAGTCGTAGCCATAACGGTAGCCAAAGCAGCAACGAACACAGTACAGATATTGCTGAACGGTTTTTAGCGCTGCAAGAGTATAAGGCGGATAAAAAAGCGGCGACGACACGCTATCGCTTAAAGCGTAATGTGGTCGACCAAGTACTCAACTTATCTATCAGCTTGTTTCAATCAGTTCGGAATAAAGCAGAGAGCAAAGCAGAGAACAAAACAGAGAACAAAACAGAGAACAAAGCAGAGAATAAAGGGGCGGAACAAAGACACCACAACCTGACGTTAAGCGACTGGCAACTGTCTTTGCCGCAATGTTTACTCTATGCCTACCCTGATCGACTAGCGAAGCAGCGCCAAGGCACTCCCCGTTATGTGATGGCGAATGGTAAAGGCGTGGTGTTAGCAGAAGACGATGCCTTGCTGGGTAGTGAGTGGTTAATAGTGAGTGATTGCGATGCGCAAAAGCGCGAAGGCCGAATTTACTTGGCGGCAATGATCGATAAACAGCAAGTGCTTGAGAGCTTGTCGGAGCAGTTCACGCAAACATCAACCTATCAATTAGATGCTAAAAAACAAAAAATTATTGGACGTGAAAAAACCCGCTATGGTTCTATTACCGTCTCTGAAAAAGTATTGAGCGACATTCCTTCAGAGACGTTTCAAGATTGTGTTCTAGGTCTGTTAACAACAGAAGGTGTGAGCCTGCTTCAATGGACATCGCGTTGCCAGCAGTGGTTAGATCGAGTGCAGTGGTTAGCGGCTTTTAATGATGATTTTCCCGAGCTATCACTTGAAACCTTACAGAAAACAGCCGATAGCTGGCTAATGCCTTATCTAGAACGCGTCACGAGCTTAGCGGCATTAAAGCAGCAAAATATTTATGATCTACTCGTTGCTAATTTAACGTGGGAGCAACAACAAGTGTTAGAGCAGCAGGCTCCTACCTGTTACACCAGCCCTAGCGATAAAACAGTGGATATTATTTATGATAAAAACCAAGGGCCTACGGTATCCATTGTGCTGCAAGAAATGTTTGGCCAACTAGAGTCGCCGAGTCTGGCTTATGGAAAGGTACCGCTGCGGTTTGAGCTGCTATCGCCTGCCCGTAGACCTATCCAAACGACCAGTGATTTAGCGAATTTTTGGGTGTCGTCGTACTTCGAAGTCGCCAAAGATATGCGAGCAAAATACCCCAGACACCGATGGCCAGAAGAACCGTTATTGGCCGAGCCAGGAAAATCGAGAAAACCCTACAAGAAACGCTAGCAAAAAATGCCAGAAAACATAAGTAGAGAGATATAAAAACGAGTAAAATTGAGTGAAACAGCTAGAATAGTCCCACTTACTCGCTAACGGACAGGCTGCTGCGACAATAGCTCAAGCTCTGCCCATTAATGAATTATTATCAATTGGAACACATATGAAATTATTAATACGTAACTTAGATCGATTAACCACGGCAGATGAGATTAAAGCCCTACTTGAAAAGTTTGGTAGTGTTCAGTCGTGCACCTTAGTGATCGACCCAGCGAGTAACGAATCTAAAGGTTTCGGCTTTGCTGAAATGCCAAACCCAGGCGAAGCAAAAGCCGCCATTAAAAGTCTCAACAATAAAACGGTGGGTGGTAACAAAATACGCGTTAAAAAAGCCGAAGATAAAAACGCTTAAAACAGCCAGTAAATTTGGCTCTATTAAAGCCCATTATCTGTGGGTTTTAGGCAACGTAAAGCAATGACATTACTTGGCGGTTAACTATCAGTGGGAAGAGTAGAATGCTGGATGAAATGCTAAAGCTACTTAAGTATAAGTCTTGGGCAAATGAGCTTACTTTTACTGCCTTGTCTGAAGTTGCTGCTGCTGACCTTTATAAGCAAAGGCAGACTAATTTTAACAGCCAAGGTGTAAACCAGAAGGCCCTCAACGCTTAATCATGTGTATGTTGTCGATGATATTTTCAAGTCGCACTTATTAGAGATAACGCACAGCTACACTAGTAGGAATACCGAAGTCGGCCCAGACTTTTTAGCCCTATGGGATAAGCAAAAAATAATGGACCCGTAGTATATCAAAGTGGTATATCGAGTTTGTTTCTGGCCTAACAGAGCAAGCGCTTGGTAAGCGGGTTACGTTTGAATTTGTGGGTGGTGGAGCAGGCGAAATGTCTGTGAGTGAAATCATATTTCATATCGTTAATCACGGGACTTATCACCGAGGCTTTGTGAGTGACAT
>Ga0307488_10004788_pt1 | contig 11258 bp, 5 predicted proteins | sample SB02metaG_FD_202248 | JGI IMG/M metagenome (GOLD analysis project Ga0307488, IMG submission 202248) | Sea-ice brine microbial communities from Beaufort Sea near Barrow, Alaska, United States - SB 0.2 | ecosystem: Environmental > Aquatic > Marine > Coastal | place: USA: Alaska | collected 2017-05-06
TAGTTGTCCCGGAAGAACGACATCACGCTCTCCTCGGGTGTGAGCCAGGCAAACATCTCAAACACTTCCTTCTCGTCGAAGATGCCGAGAGAGTTGATTCGGGCTTTCTGCGCCTCGATCGAGCGCTCGGAAACAAACAAACCAAAATCGCTGTCTTCGGGTCGATTGTCGAGGATATTCACGAACAGAGCGTGCGAATTGATAATATCCCGGCCCTGAGCCTGCAGCAGACCCACGGCTGCACCGGTGGTAATACCGCCAGCACACAGACCCATCAAGTTGATTTTATCCATACCGGAGATATCCCGGATAACATCGACGCACTCGATGATGGCTTCCGCATAGGTCTGCAGGTCCCACTCACGATTTTCTATGGTGGGGTTGCGCCAACTCACCGCATACACGGTGATGCCCGCAGTCATCAGCTCCTGAAAAAGGCTTCTGTCCGGGGTTAAGTCACCCAGGTAGAAGCGATTGACCTGACTAAACACATACAGAAAAGGCCGTTCATGGACCTTGGGGGTCACAGGTGAATACTGGAGCAGTTCGAGAACTTCATTACGAAAGATCACGGACCCCTTCGATGCGGCCACGTCTTTGCCGATAACAAAGGCATTACGATCAGCCACTGCGGGATAGCCATAGTTGTGCCGCAGATCATCAATGAAGTTTCGAGCACCGTTGACCAAGCTTTCGCCACGAGAATCGATCAGATTCTTCATGGCCTTGGGATTGCCAAACAAATTGTTCACGGGTGCGGATAAGTCACGCATGATGTGTATCAGGAACCTAGCCCGCTTGTCATTCATGGGCTCCAGATCGCTTTTATCAAGCCAGTCCTCAAGGGCATGCCCCCACGCCATGTAGTATTGTGCGATGCGTTTATAATAGGGGTTCTCAAGCCAGGCGGGATCAGAAAAGCGCTTATCTGCACTCGGGTCTAGCTTGCTGAAACCCATCATGATTGATACGGTTTCAGCGGTGAACTGTTGCCACACTTTGTTCAATACCTGAGGGCGGGTGCTGAGGCGCTCAAGCATATCCTTGGCGGCGTCCATGATCTCTTCCCGGTCTATGCCCATGGCCATATTGAGGGCCACGCTGATGCCCTTCGTTCCTTTATCCGATAACTCGTCGATGGCATCTACCATGATTCTTCCTTAGGCGGGTTCGTGTCCGGTCAATAAGTCCGACATGCTTGTGTTGCGTGTCAACACAGCAATACGTTGTTGTTTTGTACATGAATCAAGCCAGCGGCGCAATTTGATTTGAGCCTTAGCAAGACTAATATCATTGATCACGTTCAGCGGCAGGCAATGGTGGCTCTAGGTGACGTGTCTCATTAAAGGACAACAATTTCCAAGCGCCATCCCAGACCAGCGTACTGACGCCGGTATTACTCATGTGATAATCATCGAACGGATAGGGGGTGCCCCGTAACAAACACGATAAGGCTATTGCCATGGCCGCGCCGTGGCTGACCACCACGATACTCTCTCCTGCATGGGCCTGTATTAACGCCTGCAAAGTTGTGAGCATCCGGTCTCTGACCTGATTGATCGACTCGCCGCCCGGTGGCGTGTGGTCCTGATCCTGATGGTTTCTTGCGTAAAATTTATGCTTAACCGCCAGCGTGTCGAAGTGCAGACCCTCAAGCTCGCCAAGCCCGTATTCCCGTAGACCCGCATGCGTAGTCACCGGCAGACGATCACCACTAAGGCCTTCAGCCGTGCTAACAGTTCGGATGAGAGGACTACTATAAATCGCTGAAACTAAAGGAAATAACGCGTCGTATTCACTGCCTAATTTAGCCGCCTGACGCTGCCCTAAGGGATTCAGCGCCTGATCAGTAGAGCCAAACCAACGGCCCTCGACATTGGCGTCGATCTGACCATGGCGTACTAGGTAAATAATAGTCTTCGCGTTGTCGCTCACATTGTCGACAGTACTCAACTACCAATGTCCGATATTTGGCATAGATGCCCATGGCTCGGCCACTGCCAGCGCGGAACCGGCCTGTAATAGCTCGATAGAGATACTGTCCGGTGAGCGCACAAACGCCATATGCCCATCTCGTGGTGGCCGAGAGATAATCACCCCAGCGTCCAGCAAACGCTGGCAGGTGGCGTAAATGTCATCAACTGCATAGGCCAAATGGCCAAAATTACGACTACCTTCGCCTAGTTCGTCACCGTCCCAGTTATAGGTGAGCTCGACCTGCGCCGCGGAATCTCCTGGAGCCGCTAGAAAAATTAGGGAAAACCTGCCCTTCTCATGATCGACGCGACTCAATAACTCGAGGCCAAGGTGCTGACAGTAAAATGCCAGCGATACGTCAAGATCTTTGACCCGCACCATAGTATGGAGATATTTCATAACGACTGTCCTCGTACGTAACATTGATTTGGTGGATAAATGCGTCGCAGCTTAAATACCTGTTGCCCCAGACACAAGAGAGAGTCTGTGGTCTGGGTGATATTCGCGACGGTAGTCGTCATATCTTTGACGTCCTGGCGACGAAGCTTCGCTTTCGAATTAGAATTCATATTAATTTGACGACGCCATAATATAGTCTATAACTAAGTGATATGAAGGCGAGTAATTGACACCGCCATGTCTGTCCTGGCCAGACAGACAATGCCCAGGCAAAAATCTGGCGGTAATGAGTACTGATCAATCGATCTGGCGCACGCAGGTTTGATTGAGCAAGTGAGACAAAGCGATGAAAGATAGATCCGAAAAAGATACGACTCAAACGGCGCCCCAAAAAGGCAGCAACAACGACCGTAAAAGCTCGCGTAAAGCCCTCGAGTATCGAGTCTTTTGGCTTGAGCGCAAGCTGACCCTGCAGCAGAGTGATCAGCGACGATCAGAGAATGCGGCAAAGATCGAGAATCTGCCCGCCTCGCCAATGAAAGAACTGATGCACCTGAATAATGAATTCCAGCGCGCCAATGAGCAGGCGCGCGGCCTCAAGGATCTGACTCAAGAGATCAATAATGATGCGCTCAAGACAACTGAGCGTACCCAGCGTATCAATGAAGTTTCTTTAGGCAAGATCGCTGATGCGGAGCGTATCAACCAGCAATCAAAGCGATTGCAGGAAAGAACCCGAAAAATCAATAACGAGACAGTGAGAACCACGAATGTTGCTCGTCAAATTAATCAAAGCACCAAGGCTGCCATTGAAAAGAGCCAGCGAATCAATGAAGAAACCCAATATTTCAATGGCTTGAGCCAGGCGCAGCACGATGCTACTGACCGACTCAATCGTCGCACAGAGCAAGTTAACTTGCATGGTATTGCCGTCGCGAATGAAGGACTCAAGCTCAATGAAGTCCTGGTAAAGACCCAGGCCCAGAACGAGACCCTTAGCGGTCAGTCTGTTGCTCTACACACCATTATGAAGCGCACGCGTACCGAGTTTATGGCCCTCAACGAGGAAGCCCACGTGCTGCGGCAAGAGACCGACGCGCGATTTGAGTCGATGGACGAATTGGCCCAAGTTTGCCAGCAAGCCGTTGCTGCCGCCTCCCAAATTGAAACCGACGGGCAGGCGATGCTCGACCGCGGTGATGCTTTGCTGACGACCACGGATGAATTAAATCAGGTCAGCACTGCCAATGTGCAGAAGTTCGCAGACCTGGCCCACGAGACCGAGCAACTCATCAACCAGACTCAGGTCAAGACCAGCGCTTTGCTTGACCATCAAACCCAACAACTCCATCACTTGGAATCCGGCGTTCGCGGCGATCTGGCGTCACTACACACCGAGACTGACGCCGCCCTGCAGGAATGCTTGAAGCAGGCCGATCAGTCGCTGCTGGAGCTCGATTCAGATGTGCGAGCCACAAACGCCAGCGCGGTAGATCAGGCTATGCGTGACCACCAGCAACTCGGACACCATTTACGCGAGGCCGCCGAAGTACAAAGCAAACACATTGACGCACTGGCCGCCAAGACCAACGCACAACTCACCACCCGTGTAGATGCCTTGGCCCTGCAGAGCGAAGGCCGCGTGGCGCGGGCAGTCACCGAGTCTCAAGTTGAGGCAAGCGCATTTGATGCAGTGGCCCGACGAAGTATCGCCGACTTGCTGGAGAAGACGGATACCGATGGGCGCCTGAGCCTGCAGCGCTTTGAAGCCCAAGCGGATAAGACGCTGCGCGTCGCCGATGATCGCATCGCCGGGCTCGAAAACCGGGCGCTACACGCGCTGGATGAAACCGAGTCCTTTCTGAATGCGACGACCAAAATTAATGAAGCAAGCCGCCAAATTCTCGATAAAGGTGATGCACTGAACAGCAATAGCATCGATCTTCAACAGCGCTGCACCACAGCGTTGAATGAGGTTGATGTGGCCATGGCCGAACTCACCGCTGCCCAGTCTGTGATGCAGCGTGATGCGCATTTACTGGCACAAGCGTCCAAAACACTCAACCAGGAGAGCCAGACCCAGCAAACCCAGACCGAGCAACTCAATGAGCAAGCGCAACTGATCCAGCAAGACAGCATGCATACCCAGGAGCTATCACAAGAAATCAACGAACACTCCCTCGCACTACATACCGAGAGCCGTAATATACAACTAGCGTTTGACACACTCAATGATGACAACCAAACCCTATTGCAACATTTGACGCGCTTGCGAGACCAGCTTGAAGCGCAACTCAACCTGACCATCGAACACCAGGCACAATCTCAGGAAACTCAGCAGAGTGCGATAAAGATGAATGCTGACTCATCAAACCTGAACGCCGAGACACGACTGCTAAATGACCAGACCCTCAATATTATTCAAGATGCACGTTCAGCGGTGCGCGAAACCCAAGGGCTTAACAAGGACGCCCTACTCCTGTCCCATGAAATTCGTGACGCACGACGTGAGCTGGAGCAGATTCGGGACGCAACACTCAACGCCAATACGGAATCCAGGCAAGCCACCGCCGAAGCGCGCCAGACGATTGTCGACAGCGATGCCATGCGCCGTGATCTGGCGTCATCAGCAGACCATGTCAGCCATCTGCAGACCGAGGCCAGCCTTGAACTGGATCGATTACAGCAACTGCGCGTTGAAACTATCAATGTGACAGACCAGTCCAAGCAAGCGTTTGTGCGTCTTGAGCACTGTATCGAGAACGCTGAGCAGATTAACGATGATTTTCTGCGAGGACTGCAAGCGGCCAACCAACAGCACTCTGAGACAGAGGTTCAGGCCCAGGATCTGCTGAGTGAAACCCAAAAACTGCAGCTGGAAATGCAAGACATTTTGTCCCTACGTGAAGGCATTAACGAGTTTAGAGCTAACATCGACCGGTGCCAGACACGTCTCGATCAATACGCCGACGCCCTGTCATCATGCCAGCATGCCACGACGACCCACAGCGAGCTATTCAACGAGTACCAGAATCGGCTAGAGCAGTATCAGGCGGATACACAGGGGCATCGAGATGCTGTGTTGCAATTCGATGGTCGCACTCGGCGCCTAGAGAGCTTCTTCAAAGATTATGATCAACGGCTCGATGCCTTGGAGCAAAAAATCGAGGCGGACGGGCTAGATGCAGGCACCGCTGCATTACAAGCCACCACCGAGTCTATTGAGCATCAAACGCGACTTGAGATGGCGCGCATGAGCAAGCAGTTGCTGCAGCAATTCAACGAGGCACTGAAGGGTTCTACCGATGTCTTGAATCAAGACGCATCACGCCTCGACACACAGATTCAGACACTGAGTACTGGGCAAGAGGCGCAGGGTTTGCAAATTCAGTGGCTTCAACAGCAAGCCCAACAGGACGCTCAACAGCTAGCCCGGCGGCAGGAACTTGAGACGGGACAAGCGGAAAGCCATCGCGAATCACCCGACGTTCGCGATCAGGTAGCCGATATCAACCATCGACTCAGCAATTACCAGCTACTCCTCGAGACCCAATTAGAATCCACGGCTGGTGATCTTATGACCCAGCGCATTGGTGCGCTTGAGGCGCGCATTGATGAACAGCAAGCTCAGCTGAGAGCCCAGGCAATCCTATCTGAAGCTCAACCCCAAACTCAGGTCGGCAGCGAAGACATACTGAAAATGACAGCTATGATCAGCGAGTTCAACCAAGCCATGGATCAGTCTGTGGCAACCAATGAGGCGCTAAAATTGAGTATCGGGGAATCGGCCGAGACCAGTGAGCTTCTGCTGAATACCAACAAGCAACTCCAGGCCCGCCTCAACCAGTCTGTTAAAGAACAAGCCCGATTGACACGCGACTATGAGTCCCGAATTCTCGCGCTAGTGGCCCACGAGACTAAAGTTGCGCATACCGTCGCGGAGATCAAGGTCAAAGAAACCGATGCCGACCAGACCATGCAGCAGATGCGCCTGGCTATGAAAGAGTCAACTCGGGCCATGCGCGACACCCAAAAAACCTTAGAACGCCTGCAGCAACCCGCTGAGTTATCACCTTTGAACGCAGCACAGAAGGCATCAAACAAACCCCGACGATGGGCCGATTCGCCCCGTCAGGCGGTGTTGAGTTCACTGGCTGCCGTAGTCCTGACAGCCGCCTCCATGTTCAGCATTCTTGGCTACCAGAATGTCGACGCCGCCTTGCCATTGACTGGCCAACTGATCATTCCGCAACCCGCTGCGTTGGTCGGTCTAGACCCACTTCTCCATCAGACGGCCCCGAATCTCGCAGCCACCATCGGCACCGATCCGATCAAGCAAGCCAGTTTCGTCGAGCCGTCTCTCGACAGCCTGTATCAAGCCAGAGACAGCATCAGCCGACTCGGTGAATTTGCATGGCCACTAAACTCCGGTATCGTCGACGCCGCCACCGTGCAGTACCGCCCTTATCACCAAGGCATTACCATCCGCGGCGAGCTTGGCGACCCTATCGTTGCGGTCAACGATGGACAAGTCATCTACAGCGCTGATGAGATCCGAGGCTACGGCAATGTCATCGTGATCCAGCATGACGATAGCCTACTGTCGGTATATGCGAACAATCAATTCAATTACGTCAAACAAGGAGATGCAGTGCGCCGTGGTCAATTAATCGGCGATGTCGGTCAACTCTTTGAAGAGAAAACTACAGGCCTATACTTCGAGATGCGCTATGAAGGCGCCGCTCAGGACCCTTTCAACTACCTCGCCGAGAGTTTGCAGGCTGACTCTTCTAGCTAATTGCTAGAGCAGAAGGGGTCGGAGTGCAAATAGGACTTAGTCAGAGGTTCCATAGATACCCGACTCCGAGTCGATCTGGGTCACCACATAGCCACGTTGCAGCAGGCTGAGCAGCCCTTGCTCGCCACCCAAGTGCAACGAGCCGACAATCACCAGCGTTGTTTCTGTTCGCTCAAGATAGCCTTTAATGTGGGTCACCATTTGCTTATTGCGATCGTTAATCAGGCGCTTAAATTGTTGCTCCAAGAGCGGATCATCGCCCTCCGCTTCTAGGCTCAGTGTCAGCATCGCGTCAACATCTCCCCGGTGCCAGACGTCAATGAGTTGCTCGAGTTGTGCCTCCAAGTTATCGGCGGTTGTCAGGGTCGATCGCAGCGACAAATCTTGAGCTTCAGGCGAGTCCGTAGCCAACAGGAGAATCTGTGCCTCAGCAGTTTCTAGCGCACCGGTAGGCTTATTTAGCTGGCGGGCGCGGTCGAAGTAATGCTGATCAATACCCAGCGCAGGATTATAGCCCGCGTCCTGGAGTTCCTGCATGCCAAGCACCAGCGATAAATACCACGGACGCATCTGCTGCACATCAGCAAGACTCAATGACGACGGGCTTGCGTCACTTGCAGCACGACGTAACAGATAGTCACGCAACCGTTTCAACGTGATTGTACTGAGCTCATCTTCAATGTGCTGCGTTGGCGGATACAGGCCCTTGTCGTGGATTAGCGTGGTGATTGCCACATCATTAACACGCTGCAAGTCAACTTCGAATACGACCCGGTCAGCCGCTTCGAAGGCGCGATCCATGGCCACGGATAAGGGGTAGAAGCTCGGTTTGGCGGCGTGAATTGAACCGAGCAAATAGACTGTAGATTCACCGTGACTGACCCGCCACAGACTGATGGGTGCGGCCGTCGAGGTGAGAGGCCAAACCAGCAAATGGAGCGCGAAGAGCCAACAAATAGGTGCAATCAAATCATGTCCCTCCATAGGTGCTTAGCGGTCTTTGACAGTCAATCACGTCGCTCTCCTTGCCAAGGTTAGCATCAAGCGTCGACCCAGCGTGACAAGATCCCACCCAAAACCCCGCGCCTGGAGCGTCGTCGCAAGATTATCGGCAGGGTAGATAAGCGCAAACTGTGGTGTCGCCCTACAGATTCTCAGGTGCGAGATGGGTGACGCCTCGCGCCATACGTCCTCGTCGTTGCCGAAAATGACTTCATGTTGACGACGCTGCAGAAAGCTACCCAACTCTGCCATGACCCGCGAAATATCGAAACTGAACGTATCGATGGTCACAACCCCTTTGACACCCTTGAGGTCCAGATTAGCCATCGCCAGATAGGCGGGGTTTGTCGTCACTAATGAGGCAAGGTGCCCGCCCGCGCCATGGCCTATCAACGCAATACGCTGGGCATCGAGATTATGGGAGTCATTGTGGGTATGGATCCAGCGCTCAGCGCTTCTACCGCAATACCGGTTGTGGGAAACTGGCTCGCACGCTGAAAGAGACGAGTACAATCAATGGTGTGCGGGACAGTCAAACGACACATCCTAATAAATAGGACATTTAAACGATAAAACTCAGCAAACGCAAGAATCAGGCAGCAAGAATCAGGACGCGATAGCCGGCGCTTAGGGGTTGGATTTAGGTATGTGGCAAACGCGCATATTTTATGAGATAAAAAAAGGGACACACAAACGTGGCCCCTCTTTTTTAGTAGATTGTCGCGCGACAAATCCCGCTAGATCAACTTCTTACCAAGCACTCGCCAACTGCTGATCAACTATCGACCAACAACGCAACAACTACTGGTACCTCTTGAGTTCTTCACGAGCAATCACGCGGCGATGGACCTCATCAGGACCATCGGCCAGACGCAGGGTTCGTTGACCCGTCCACATGGCGGCCAGCGGTGTATCTTGTGATACGCCAAGGGCACCGTACATCTGGATAGCAGCATCAATGACCTTCAATGTCATATTCGGAACAGACACTTTAATGGCAGAGATGTACTTGCGCGCTTCCTTATTACCGATCGTATCCATCATATAAGCGGCTTTGAGTACGGCGAGTCGACACATATCGATCTCAATGCGTGAATCAGCAATGATGTCGTAGTTGCCGCCAAGTTCTGCCAGCGGCTTACCAAATGCCGTTCGTGACAAAGCGCGCGTGCACAATAACTCAAGTGCTCGCTCTGCTACGCCGATAGAACGCATGCAATGGTGAATACGTCCTGGCCCAAGACGACCTTGAGAAATCTCAAATCCGCGTCCCTCGCCCAGTAAGATGTTTTCTTTAGGTACACGGACATCATCAAACGTAATGTGCATGTGTCCGTGGGGCGCATCATCTTTGCCGAAGACATACATAGGACGCACGACAGTCACGCCTTTGGCATCCATAGGCACCAGAATTTGTGATTGACGCAAGTGCTTAGGCGCTTCTGGGTTGGTGACAACCATGGTGATCATGATCTTGCAGCGTGAGTCGCCTGCACCAGAGATATAGTGCTTGGCACCATTAATGACCCACTGGTCGCCATCGAGTACTGCCGATGTGGCGATGTTCGTGGCGTCTGATGACGCGACATCAGGTTCGGTCATAGCGAAGGCCGAACGAATCTTGCCCTCGAGCAATGGCTCTAACCACTGTTTCTTCTGTGAGTCAGTACCGTAGCGCTCCAGGACCTCCATATTGCCGGTATCAGGCGCGGCGCAGTTAAAGACTTCAGAGGCGATAGGATTGCGCGCCATGACTTCCGCCAGATGAGCATACTCTAGATTACTAACACCGGCGCCACCCTGACTTTCTGGCAAGAAAAAGTTCCACAAACCAGCGCTTTTGGCTTCGGCCTTGAGGCCGTCCATAATTTCTGTCTGCCGTGCACTCAGCGCCCAACGATTGCCGTCAGCACCTGTCTGGCCAAGAAACTCTTCTGTCAGAGGATCAATCTTGGACCGAACGAAGGTATCAATCTTGTCACGAACCGGGACCAAACGTTCCGGCATGTCTAAATCCATCATCAGCTTATTCCTCTTATTTGTTCTGTTTTTAAAATCATGTCTGCGATTCTGGTCATGCATTCAACACTTCTAGAGGCTTTCTAACTCTCCTTCCTGCTCCCCCATTAGCATGTAATATTACCTTCTAGCCTCGACCTTTACCTACCTAAATGTCACAAACTTATAGGGTGGTATGTGATGCATTGATAGCTGCTTGCCCGCCTAATCCTTGACGTCAGGCTCGATAAAGCACCAGCCGACAACCGGGTGTTCGGCTTTGATTCGGACCTCCAATAGATTGATATGTTCCACCGCCTCATCGATGCTCAGCCCCGATGTCATTTTTATTTTCGCCGCCAGCATCACCTTCGGACCCAATTGCAGCGTGATGGTATTCAGCAGAGTCTCTATGTGAGGGTCAGCTTCGATGGCGCGAATAATCGACGCCTGCAGATCTGGCTCTGCTGACTTGCCGACCAGTAAGGCCTGCACCCTGATGGCAATGAAAATGGCGACGACAATCAATATCACACCGATGACGATCGAGCCGATGGCATCATAGACCGGATCACCTGTGATGTAGGTTAGGGTGACAAAACCGAGCGCGAGCACCAGACCGATAATCGCGGCAATATCTTCGCCGAGCACAACGACGATCTCCGCATTGCGCGTATGCCGCAGCCAATAAAGCAGTGTGCGCTCGCCCCGCATCAGGTTAACCTCACGCAAAGCACCCAGCAGGCTAAAGGTTTCCAGTACGATGGCGCCCGCTAGCACCAGCATGCCAACCCAAAGATCGTTCAACTCTGCCGTTGAGCTGAGCTTATGCAGCCCCTCATAGATCGAGAATAGGCCACCGACACTAAATAGCATCAGGGCGACGATAAAACTCCAAAAGTAACTGAGCTTGCCATAACCCAAGGGATGATCTTCGTCAGCTGGTCGCTCCGCACCTTTGAGGCCGATATACAACAGAACCTGATTGCCGGCATCTGCCAATGAATGGATGGCTTCTGCCATCATGCTGCCTGAGGAGGTATACAGTGCTGCTGCCAACTTGGCAACGGCAATACCTGAATTG
>Ga0307488_10004789_pt1 | contig 11255 bp, 10 predicted proteins | sample SB02metaG_FD_202248 | JGI IMG/M metagenome (GOLD analysis project Ga0307488, IMG submission 202248) | Sea-ice brine microbial communities from Beaufort Sea near Barrow, Alaska, United States - SB 0.2 | ecosystem: Environmental > Aquatic > Marine > Coastal | place: USA: Alaska | collected...
CGGCGGCAGCGGCGGGCGGCTGTCGACGGTCTCTCCGCCGCCGCCGCCGCCGCCTGAGCAGCCCCTGGCCTCGCACTTCGGCGCCCACGGCGGCGCCGGCGGTCGGACCAACTCGCCGCCGCCGACCGAGCACCCCGAGAAGAGTTCGCTGTACGTGCGCAACCTGCCGTCGGCAGGGGCTTACACTCGTCCACTTTTCAACTCAACTGAGCGCTTTGCATGGGACAGGTGGTGCGCGTAGGGGTTGTGTAGCCCGTGTTAAGGGGGTGTTCAGGGTGTGTAGGGTGTTTTTCTTGTGACAGACACGGCTCAAGTTGAGCTGAGAAGTGGACGAGTGTAAGCCCCTGGCAGTCGGACTCCGACGACCTGTTCCTGTACCGCACCTTCGCCCCGCACGGCGCGGTGCTGTCCGTGCGGGCAGGGGCTTACACTCATCCACTTTTCAGCTCAACTTGAGCGCTGTTTATGGGATAGGGGGTACGCGTAGGGATTGTGTAGCCCGTGTCAAGGGGTTGTTGGGGGTTGTTCAGAGTGTGTAGGGTGTTTTTGTGTGTCAGACACGGCTCAAGTTGAGCTGAATAGTGGACGGGTGTAAGCCCCTGCGTGCGGGTGATGCGCGACGACGACACCGGCGCCTGCCGCGGCATCGGCTTCGTCAATTTCTCGAAGCGGGCCGAGGCGCTGGCGGCCATCAACGCCCTCAACGGTAAGGGGCCAGATGAATATATTGTTCCGTCTTATATTTCAAGTTTAACGATCAAAACCCTACAGTCAATCCCCCATCTAGACCCCCAGATAAATGCCAATCGCCACGTCATCCAGCACAGTGCAGACCCTCATTTCCTGATTTAAAATGACATTCTGACATGGCAAGCCACGGGGGGCAGGGCGAAAGCCGGGTGCCTCCTTATTATACATGCGGAAATGTATCTCTCCCTAGATCTCTGAAGCGGCAAGCGTGATTGACCCGGGTCATCCCCAAACCCATGGTCATCCCGTGGTCATCCCTAGACCCTAAACCCTAGACCCTACACCCTAGACCCTAAACCCTAAACATCGGGCGCGTGGCGGCGGTGGGCTCGGACCGCGTGCTGCAGATCTCACTGCAGTCGCCGCGCGACAGCCGCGGGTCGGACCGGCCGGACGGACCGCCGCGTGACGGCCGCTCCTCCGGCGGCAGCGGCAGGGCCTGGCGGATATTGCTCGCCACGTCATAGGGCGTCATTCGTCTCAAGACACCAGGGTTTACCGTGCGTCGGATGACGTGGCACGCAACCCTAAACCTCAAACCCTAAACCCAAACCCTAAACCCTAAACCCTAAACCCTATCGGTGAGGCCCTACCCACCGGGTCGCAGCACCGGTCATCAACCGGCTCCCAGAACTCCCAGGCAGGGGCCTTCACTCGTCCACTTTTCAGCTCAACCTAGGCCTTTTGGTCACACCTCCCCGTCTCCCCCTGTCTAATAGACTGGGGGAAAAATCATGCGCCCAACGTATTCCACGAAATGTGCTTACGTCGAGCAGAATAGTGGAGGGATGTAAGCCCTTGCTCCCAGGGCGGGCTGTAAACACCGCCGCGCTCACACTCTTTGCCCATACACGGGTTTAGGGTTTTGGTTTTAGGGTTTTGGGCTAAACCCTAAAACTCTAAGCCTTACACCCTTGCCCATACATGGCTGGGCCACAGCAAGCTCGCAGTCTGCAATGCAGACCGCCGCCGCGCTGCTCAGACTATTTGCCCATGCCGGCTTTCTGCCAAACCAATACAAAACGCAGGCAAGACGTTTCACAAACGCATACAGACGTTTAAACCGCATACCGATGTTACGAACGCATATATACAGACGTTACAAAACAAAAAATGTTACGAACGCATATAAACAGACGTTACAAACACAGACATCACGGACACAATCAAACAGAAGGATCGGGGGAAATTGGAAGCCGCTAAACCCCGAGTGTACACCATCAAACATGCCCCATATTGTTCCATCATTCCACCACTACATATTAAGATAATCCGACTACCTATTGTTGTCGCGTTAATTGGATTTTAGGCAGCGGAGCGAGCAATATATTACCTCATTCATTCTATAAACACATATTCTTTGCTGACCAAACCGCAGTTACCACGCCGCGACGCGCGTTCGCCCGCTTCGCCTCAATGAACGACATTGCTTCATTTTTATTAAAATAAACCCCCTTGTTCCAGCATCTCCCTCAGCTCCTCCCCCTGCAGCACCTGCCCCCCCGCAATCGCCGCCGCCGCCTCCCGCAGCCGCGCCCGCTGCTGCGCGTAAAAGCTATCCCCGGGCACGCCCCCCTCGCTGAAGGGCCGTACATGAGTACTCGTACTTTTTCAGCCCAACTGCCAGCGTCTGGAGGCGTGCCTGTGAGATGACTGCAAGCATCTGTGAGACATGCCTGTTGAATCACTGTCAGAATAACTGCCAGAATCTTCAAGCCATGCCAGTGGGAGAAGGCTAGCATTGGAGGAGTATGCCGGTGGTAAAAGTTGAACCCAGTCTCCGGGTCACGCGAGACCCTGAAGGCCCTCATATGATTGGTCGAGAGAGTGATTTACTGTCATTTGATTGGCTGGATTCTTTGCACGTTTCGCGCCAATTCTGAACGTAAATGTGTGTGGTCCCTGGTTGGTCAATGGACAGTCCATCATTCGCCAGCGTCCCTGATTGGTCGACAGGCTGTGTTTGGGGGGGTCAGGTTGTATTCAAACCGGAAACTGGGTTTAAGCGGTATCAGGGACAACAAGGTTAACACAGCAAGGCCCTGCCTCGTCACCACTTTCATCGCCACTATCGCTGCTGCCCCCGACGCTTTCAGGATCGAGCCCCGCCGCCTTGACTATGCTGCGCGTGCGCGCCGCGATGGTGCCGGAGGCGCCGGAGGCGTACGCCGCCGGGTCCGCGGCCGCCTTCTCCAGGACGCGCACGGCGCGCATCAGGTCCCGGGGCGACGCGCCCGACGCCACCGCCGCCGCCGACTCCGCCGCGTGCTCGGCGCGCCTGCCGTCGCGCCGCCTCTGCCGCCGCAGCCGCCGCCCCTCCCCGCGCCGCTCCGCCGCTTTCTTCTCCTCCTGGGTTGAATCGTTGTAATGCACGTATTTCTGATATTGCCCGGGCTGCAACAGCGCAGGCCACTCTGCAGGGTCTGGCCACTCATTCTCGCGGCACCTCAATTTGAGCAACTTCGAGGTGTTACGTTGGGGCCACTGGCTGAGTTGAGTGGCTCCAGACACATGATGATTCGAATTAGAGCTGAAGTGGGAACGAGTGGGCGTCGCCCTTGTCCCACAGTGTACCGGTACACGTCGAAGGATCTTCGCCGAGATAGGTTCAAACCCCCCACCGGATCGGCACCGAGATAGGTTCCCCCCCCACCGGATCGGCACCGAGATAGGTTCCAACCCACCGGGATCTGCGCCGAGAGAGCCAAGGAGGAGGATGCAGCGAGTTTGTACGATACACGCGTACACGGGTAGACTACGAGCAAAGCGGGTTGAGCCGAAAGGGAACGAGGGACGAGTGTCAGGCCCTGCCGCACGTGCGACGCTCTGGAACAGTCGGGGCAGCAGAAGCCGCCGCGTTTGGCGAGGCAGGCGGCGCACACGAGGAACAGGCGGTTGCAGTCCACGTTGGGGCAGTTGCGGTGCGGCGCCGCCGCGCGCGCCGCGCCGCAGCAGTAGCACGGTAGCACCGCCGCCGCCGCGCCCGCCTCCGACGACGGCCTCCCGTCCGGCGTCATGGCCAACCGCGAGTCAAACACAAACAGCTGGTTCTCCCACCGCTGCTCCTCTGTTTGTCCAAACTCCTCAAAATAAGCCTGGACCCCCCCCTCCAGCGTGTACACATTTTCATACCCCTGCTCCTTGAGCGAGGGACTGGTATGAGTTGCTCAGGTGCTCTGCACCGGGCACCTGGACCACTCAGAGCACCTCGAGCTGTCGTGTAACATGCTAGGTCCAGATGGGACTCTAGCGCTGCCCCCCTTGTTGGCGCAAACATACAGCAGAGAGGACATTGGACAGCCCATTCGACAACCCTCGTTTATTGAGTTGAATGCCATGCCACCCTGCGATGTTTTGAATACTTTTCGCTGGTCCCTGCCTTCAGCACCGTGGAGTAGACGTCGCAGCGGATGCCGCCCGTGCAGTACATCATGATGGGCCGCGCCTTGTCCACGCCCGCCAGCGGCCCGGACCCAGGGGCTTACAATCGTCCACTCTTCAGCTCAACCTAAGCGCCTTCTGTGTAACAGGGGGTGTAGTTAGGGGTTGTTTCGGGGGTGTTTAGGGGTGGGTAGGGGGTATTAGGGGTGTTTAGGGTGTGCCCTTGTGTCAGAAACGGCTCAAGTTGAGCTGAATAGTGGACGAGTGTAAGCCCCTGCCCCGACCCCTCCTGCGTGTTGGTGTCCACGGTTTCCCGGAACGATTCCTGCACCGGCCGCACGGCGCCCTGGAAGTGCCCCACATCCCACTCGTACCCGTTGCGCACGTCGATCAGAACCGCCGTGTCGGGCCTGGCCGACATTGCTCGCCACTTCAGCGACACGCTACTGAGCCCTCGTCCTTGAGTTAAATGTCATCTTGTGACGTGTCGGGGAGTATCCGCCAGTGCCTGGTCTGTGAGTAAGTAAGTTCAAGTAAGTCATTTCTTTGATAAATTACCAAAATTCGTATTTGACTTTTGGCCAATGGCTGCACGGGCCAAATACTGTATACAGAACAATATACAACCCACAGTAACCTCACAGACCAGGAACTAGGCCCTACCGGCGCGTCGTCGCCACCCGCGATGACGTCGGCGAGGCGGTGGTGCCACTGGTGCGGGTCCAGCGACTGCGCGCGCCGCGCCGGGTCTGTCAGCGGCAGGTGCCGAGTGCCCCCCTCCAACCAGGGTCTACCAACTCGCTCCCTTGTTCAGCAGGCACTTGCGCCCTTTTGTCCTTCACCCCACTTTATAAAGTATCCCTCAACCTCACAATTTGCTACAGTACACCGTTGTACCCCTTCTCACTCGCCGCATCCTCCACCCTGGCCTGGCCACTCTTGCCCTCTTCAGCTCAACTCAACTCGGCCCACGTTGTCCGTGAAACCACTCAGACACCTCAAAGGGGCAGAAGTCGAGTAAAAAAGCGAACAAATATATACAAAAGCCAAGGGTTGAGCGGCCGCACCTGGAGCTGCACGAGCTGCGGCTTGTAGCGCAGGCTCAGCTTGGGGTGCTGCTGCGCGTCCACGGGGTACACGCTCACGCGCATGCCGCCGAACGGCGCCCGCGCCGTCACTCAGGGCCAACCAAATAAAGCAACGCTCTACAGCGTTCAACTCAACACGAGGGGGGAAAAAGCGGTGGTTTGTTATTTTGTATAAGTCTACTCTCGGCTCAGTGAAACCACTGCAGTTATTCCTTGCAGGTGCTTAAGTTGAGCAGAGATGAGGGGGCGATTGGAATGCCCTGGTGGTCCCTACCTCGACCCAGCGCGCGTACTGCTCGCCGTCGGTGCCCTTGCCGCTCATCTGCGCGTTGATGCCCTGCTCGTTTATGTAAATGCGTCCGCGAATTTCGAGGCCGTGCTCGGCGACGTAAAACAGGTGCGCCTCGACCCATGGGCTTACACTCGTCCACTTTTCAGCTCAACTTGAGCCGTGTCTGACACAACAAAACACCCAACACACCCTAAACATCCCCAACACCCCCTTAACACGGGCTATACAACCCCTGCGCCCTGCGCGCAGCCGCGCACCCCCTATCCCAAACAAAGCGCTCAAGTTGAGACGAAAAGTGGACGAGTGTAAGCCCCTGCCTCGACCTCCGCGGCGGGGTCAGCGACCTCGGCGAAGCGGAAGAATGTGACGAGCTGGTGGGAGGATGCGGCGGGGGAGGAGGCGGCGGGAGCGGCGGCGGCGGAGAAGGAGGAGGCGGCGGTGTCGGAGGAGGGAAAGGAGGGGTCGGCCGAGAAGGAGGATAGGGTTGCATCGACATTATCGGAGGAGGCGGCGGAGGCGGCGGTGGTGGTGGTGGAGGCATCGGCGGTGGCGCGAGCGTGGACGGCGCGGGGCCGGGCGCTGCGCAGAGTCGCGAGCGCCGGCGGCGGCGTCAAGCGCCGAAGCCCGAGCCCACGCGCGGGCGCGTTGAGAGCCGCAGCCGCCATCGTGTGGGGGCGCCAGGTGGAATGAGTACAGTACAGCATAACGTAATAATTTGAAACCGCCAGGACATCAGTGTTTTAGTTTCAAAAGCGCCTAACTGGTATCGGTACCGATGAACGTTAGTTTTAAGAAAGCGCTGAAGCCAGGCGATTTCATATCGTCAAAAAAGAATCATCCAGACATCACCCACCGTTGTTGGATTCGGGTGGTGGCGGCCGCGTGCTGCGAGCACCGGTACACCACGCGCCGACGTGTTGCCCGAGTGCGCGCGCCGCGCCATAAGCGCGACGGGCCGCATGGGCCCTGTCGCCGTCGTCATGCCCCGCGCGCCGCGCAGACAGGCCGCGCGCAGCGGTGTACAACAGACACTGACCTGGAGGCCAGCTGGATTCAGATGTGGATATTGTTGCTTCGCCAAGATTCGCTCCAGCTCCAAGGATTCGCTCGGATGGTCCGATGAAGAGAGTGGAAAGCTGGAAAGGCGGAGGATGCCATCCCTGCAACATCAGATGCCCCCGCTCGCCCCCCCCGCCTTCACTGTCATATTGCCGCCTCTCCGTGTCACCACGCGCACAGCTGTAAAGGTGCACACATGACCGGACAAAGCTCCGCCGCCGCCGAGTCTGCGATCGTCCGCGACGTTGCCGACGCATCGCCTGGCCCGACGTCTTTCGGGAGGAGGTGCTGAAGAAGTGGCTGGACCCAACGGAACTCGCCATGCTCGCGCGCGCGTGCTGGAAGTGCGGCGAGGCGGTGGCGTTGGCGGGGCTCGTGCGCACGGGGGACACCGACGAGGAGCCGTTCAAGCTCCTTGCGTTCTTCGCGTCCAGCGAGCTGCTGGCTTGGGCCAAGGCGAACAGGTGCCCATGGAACTCAGAGACGTGCGCGCTTGCCGCTAAGCACGAGCGGGTGGAGGCGCTGCAGTGGGCGCGGGAGCACGACTGTCCGTGTGACGAGTTTCGTGTGCACTCGCCGCTAGGTATGGGCACCTGGAGACGTTGGTGTGGGCGCGGGAGCACGGCTGCCCGTGGGATGCGCTCACGTGTGAAGGCGCTGCTCTGGGCGGGTACTTGGAGGTGCTGCAATGGGCGCTGGAGCACGACTGTCCGTGCCCCAAACCTGATGTACTGTTTGGATTTGCCGCCACGAGCGGGAACCGTGAGCTGCTGCCGTGGTTTCGTGAGCAGGGTTGCGAGTTGACTTCTTTGTTGTGTACTCAACTTATGCGCTTTCTGTGGGATAGGAGGTGCGTTTAGGGGTTGTCCAGGGGGTACATGGGTGTATTAGGGGGTATTTGGGGTGGTTGAGATGTATTTTGTGTCAGAAACGGCTCAGGTCGAGCTGAAAAGCGGACGAGTGTAAGCCCCTGGAGCACGGCTGCCCCGCTGACCTCGACGAGTGCACAGATGACGCTTATCGTGGGGGCCACAGCGAGGTAGTTGAGTCGTTGGGTCACTTTACCGTCGAAACATGGATCACCACCGCAAACTAGCATAATAGAGATTAGAATGTTACCTCCGGAGAAGACGTGGCAGTACCTCAGCGCCGCTCAAGGAGAGCAGAAAGCCGTCGCGCTCCTGAAGCAGCTCCGCAAGTGCGTGGCCTGCGGGGAGCTCGACGTGCACCACATGATCTGCTCGCAGTGCCGCAACGTGCGATACTGCGAAGCCGCGTGCCAGCTGCGGCACTGGCAGTTCCCGGCGGACCAGCACAAGCTCCACTGCTGCCCGCGGCGTTAGGTGGCGGAGGCGGGGGGCGCCTCGGTGCTAGCGAATGTCCGTTGTAGTGCACCTTGTTATGCTCACTCCGGCGGCCAAATTTCGTTCATTTTATTCGATACCTCCCCAGGTCCAAGGCGAGTATGCAAGGACCTTCCGTATTCATACGGACATTCCGTGTCTTCTTCTTTCCCTCTTTACTACATGTGTCGTCAGCTAACATCCATCCTTCGAGCCCCAAGGCACTCAAACACGCAGAAGCAACTCTCTCCATCTCTGCCTCGGCTACACTTCCTTTCACCTAACGTTGATTTGCATGAACAGTCGACTGCCAGCTGTAACGTCCACTCATGTCCTCCGTTTATTCACAGCGTGTCCGCCTTTAATACCCGCCGTGCTGGTGGCGGAGTGGTTTTGTGGGTCAATTCAAAAACGCTCACCCCCCGGACATCCGTGCTCTTTCGCCCACTTCAGCACGTCAACGTGCCCGCCCACAGCGGCGGATGCGCACGTCATCTCATCCCACGGGCAGGCGTGCTCCCGCGCCCACCGCAACACCTCCAGATGCCCGCCACTAGCGGCATTTTTACACGTCACCTCGCTCCACGGACAGTCGTGCTCCCAAAGCCACTTCAACACCTCCAAGTGCCCGCCCAGCGCAGCGAGTGCGCAACAGTCCCAGTCCGGGTCGTCGATGTCCTCTGCCCACGGGCAACCGTTCTCCCGCGCCCAGATCAGCACCTCCAGGTGCCCGCCCTCAGCGGCCCAAGCGCTTGTCCACTCATCCCACGGGCAGTCTTGCTCCCGCGCCCACTGCAGCACGTCCAGGTGACCGCCCGCGGAAGCACATGCACAAGTCCTCTCGTCCCAATCGCAGCCGTGCTGCCACGCCCACTTTAACACCACCAGATGACCATGAATAGCGGCGCTCGAACACGTCACGGCGTCCCACGGGCAGTCGTGCTCTCGAAGCCACTTCACCACCTCCAGGTGCCCACCCTCAGCGGCGAGTGCACAACAGCCATTCATCGTGTCCTCGATGTCCTCTGCCCACGGGCACCCGTTCTCCCGCGCCCACACCAACACCTCCAGGTGCCCACCCTCAGCGGCCCACGCACATGTCAACTCGTCCCACGGGCAGTCGCACGACCGCGCCCACTGCATCACCTCCAGGTTCCCGCCCCAAGCGGCGTTTGCACAAGTCAAATTGTCCCAATCGCAGCCGTGCTCCCGCGCCCACTTCAACACCTCCATGTGCCCACCGCTAGCGGCACTCATACACGTCCGCTCATTCCACGGACAGTCGTACTGCCGAAGCCACGTCAACACCTCCAGGTGCCCGCCCTCAGCGGCGAGCGCGCAACAGTCCGTCACATCTTCCTCCAGATCCTCCTCGAGATCCTCCTTCAGAACCTCCTGCCAAGGGCACCCGTGCTCCCGCGCCCATATCAACACCTCCAGGTGCCCACCCTGAGCTGCAGCTGCGCACGTCGCCTCATCCCACGGGCAACCGTGCGCCCGGGCCCACTTCAGCACCTCCAGGTTTCCGGCCAGGGCGACCTCGTGACACGTCCCTGCGACCCACGGGCAGTCGTTCTCCGTGGCCCAAGCCAGGAGCTCGACGGACCTGACAAACTCCCAGACTTCGAACGGCACCCCCTCGGTCTCCTCAGCGTGCGTCAGGTCGGAGGCCACCACCGCCGCCCGGCTCGCCCGGCACACCCGCCCTAACAGATCGAGATCCGTCAAGTCAAGCCGCAACAGCACGTCCATCGCGAGGACCTCGGGCAGCACCTCCAGCAGCCCCCCGAGCAGCGGCGACGGGTAGGTTATCAGCCCCGCCTCCCTCAGCCCGTCCAATACCTCGTCCTCGGTGATCTCGGCTCCCTCGGCGTGGCCCAACAGCGCGGCGAGCGCGCCATCCGGGCGAATGACGCGGCGGCGCGGGGAGTGTTCGCCGCCGTCGTCGCCGAAGGACTGCATAACGAACGTAGCGGCTTGAACGCCGGGGGTGCGGTGTTGGACTGTCTGGGGCGACGGGTAGGTTATCACCCCCCTCCCCTTCATGCTCTCCACGAACTCGTCCTCAGAAAGCTCGGCTCCCCCGGCCCGGCCCAACAGCGCAGCGAGCTCGCCCGTCAGGCGCACGACGTAGCTGGCAGGGGCGGGGTGCTCAACAACGGCGGCGAGAGACTGCGTGGAGGATGAAACGAACCCCCCGGGGGGAGAGGGTTGGGCGGATGTTGCGCCCGCGTGAGGCGGCACGTTGAACCCAGCATCGCCAGAGAGGGAGGGCGCGGCAGGTGCGGGTTCGGGGCCGCCGCCGGGCTCGGGGGGCGACGCTGACATGGAGCGGCGACGCGAGGTTGGCAAGCGGTTGGGCGCGGGTGCGAGGGGGGCGTGGACGTTCGGCGGCGGAAGGTGAAGGCGGCGCGGGTTGTTGTGAGGAAAGGTGAGCAGGACCTCCGCCAGAGTAATCGTAGGCACGGAATATAATTCAAACTGAGTTCTGGAGTTTCCCGCCCAACATAGCAAAGCAGGGCTCCGCCCGCCACAACGCACCGCGCGGGGCCCGTAACGCGGCGTGTAACCTGCGACGAGGCGCGGCGGGTGACGACGGGCAGTAATGGCACCGAGTCGGCGCGCGAAGCAGACGCGCAGGGCGGCCGAGCGTGGCTCTGCGGCGGCTAAGGCGCAGCTCGGCACGTGGCACCTCCAGGGTTTGGAGGGCCTCGCGCACGACCACGACAAGGCGTTGGCGTACTTCCTCACGGCGGCCGACCTCGGGAACGCGGCCTCTCAAAGCCTCCTCGCCACGGTCTACTACGAGGGCATGGGGGTGGAGCAGAGCTACGCGCTGGCGGCGGAGTGGGGGCGCAAGGCGGCCGACCAAGGCGGCGCAGAAGCGCAGTACATCATAGGAAGGATGTACGGGCTTGGGGACGGCGTGAAGAAGGACTTGCCTCTGGGGAAGACGTACCTGCAGCTCAGCGCCGCTCAAGGAGATCAGAAAGCCGTCGCGCTCCTGAAGGAGCTCCGCAAGTGCGTGGCCTGCGGGAAGCTCGACGTGCACCACATGATCTGCTCGCAGTGCCGCAACGTCCGCTACTGCGACGCCTTGTGCCAGCTGCGGCACTGGCAGTTCCCGGCGGACCCGCACAAGCTCCACTGCTGCCCGCAGCGCTAGGCGGCGGGGGGGACGGGGGCGGGAGGGTCCTCCTCGGAGTGCGCGGGTTCCAGCGCCGCCAACGACTAGCACGGCGCGGGAGATGCCGACGACGGCGGCGGCGGCGGTGTCTGACCACGGCGCTGGTGGCCCAGTGGCTGAGGTGGAGGCGGTGGGGACAATGCACAACGGAGGCG
>Ga0307488_10004791_pt1 | contig 11254 bp, 10 predicted proteins | sample SB02metaG_FD_202248 | JGI IMG/M metagenome (GOLD analysis project Ga0307488, IMG submission 202248) | Sea-ice brine microbial communities from Beaufort Sea near Barrow, Alaska, United States - SB 0.2 | ecosystem: Environmental > Aquatic > Marine > Coastal | place: USA: Alaska | collected...
AACCCAGCGACTGCCTCTGTTATAGGAGTCATCGCCGCGTTAATAGTGGCGTCAATTCCTGCCGCGTTGGAGGACGAACTGCATAGAAACGGGGACAGGCTGGCTAACAATTTAGCAAAAATTCTTGGTGGTGAGCTTCCTATAGGTAGGTGTTCTCTAAGCGGGTGTTCTATATAATGGGTCATTCTCAGTTCTATGTTCTAACTTAATAAGATGAAGCCGGTTGATGAGCCATGCACAAGATAAGGCCCTTTTACAAACCATCTCTCCCATAGATGGTTCAGTCTATGTTGAGCGTGCTTTGGCAACGGAGCAAGAGATAGAACAGTCTATTGCTTTATCGCGCTCAGCGCAAAAACAGTGGCAGACAACAAGTATTGCCGAGCGGGCTTGTATTTGCGAGTTAGCAGTACAGTATTTCGAATCCAATCAAGCGCAGATCGCAGAAGAAATTAGCTGGCAGATGGGGCGGCCCCTGATCTACGGTGGCTCTGAGATAGGCGGCCTTGCGGAACGCGCGCGTTATATGATCAATATCGCCGAAGAAGCCCTAGCTGACGAGCGACCTCAGGCGAAGCCAGGTTTTGAGCGCTTTATCCGTCGCGAAGCTCTAGGGGTGGTCCTTACCGTAGCCCCCTGGAATTATCCGCTGTTAACAACAGTGAACTCGGTGATTCCAGCACTAATGGCGGGCAATAGCGTTCTGCTGAAGCCTTCCGCGCAAACTCCTCTATGCGGCGAGCATTTTGTTAGTGCTTTTCGTCAGGCTGGTCTTCCGGAAGGTGTATTGCAGTGTTTGTATTTGAGCCATTACAGCACCACCAAGATGCTAGGCGACTCGGTCGTAGACTTTGCTTGTTTTACAGGCTCTGTTGCTGCTGGACAAAAAATAGAGAAATCGGCGGCAGGCTCCTTTCTTGGGCTCAGTTTGGAGTTAGGTGGAAAAGATCCTGCTTACGTGCGCGCTGATGCAAAACTAGATGACTGTGTGAATGGCTTAGTGGATGGTACCTTTTTTAACTCGGGGCAATCATGTTGCGGCATCGAAAGAATTTATGTCGAGAAGTCTCTCTATCCAAAGTTTGTTGAAGCGTATGTGGAACAAGTTAAAAATTACTCGCTAGGCAACCCACTGTTAGCCGAAACCACATTGGGTCCTATGGTGAGAACGTCAGCCGCTGATTGGGTCCGCCAGCAAACTAGTGAAGCCATAGCTAAAGGGGCACAGGCCTGCATTGATCCGAGCCTGTTTGCTAACTCTCGAGATAACTCTCCCTATCTAGCGCCACAAGTATTGCTGGACGTAGATCATAGTATGTCAGTGATGCGCGAAGAAAGTTTTGGTCCGGTGGTTGGTATCATGTCTGTAAAAAATGACGAAGAAGCATTGCAGCTAATGAATGACAGTGATTTGGGCTTGACCGCATCATTGTGGTCAGCCGACCAAGCCGACGTGGAAGCATTAGGCGATCGCCTACAAACGGGCACGGTGTTTATGAACCGTTGTGATTATCTTGATCCTGCTCTATGTTGGACGGGCGTTAAGAATACGGGCCGCGGTGCCGCACTTTCCAAGCTTGGTTACTTGCAGCTGAGTCGAGCAAAATCTTTTCATCTGAAAACGATTTGAAGAGGTGTGGTTGATATGAAGGTCGGAATTCTAAATGCCGATGCTGTTAGGGCGGAGTTTGTCGCAGAGTTTGGCGAATACCCTGATATGTTTTCACGGCTGCTAATGGCAGTGGATCCTGAGATTGAATTTGTTACTTATGAAGTGATGAACGGCGAGTATCCAATTGACGTAGATGAAGTTGATGGTTATCTAATAACCGGAAGTAAACTCAGCGTTTACGACGAGGTAGCCTGGATTGACGAACTAAAAGAGTTTGTTAGAGAACTGCACGAGGCCAAGAAAAAGCTAGTTGGCATTTGTTTTGGACATCAACTCGTCGCCGAAGCACTGGGAGGTAAAACCCGCCAGGCAGATTACGGTTGGTGCGTAGGTGTTCACAAGGCACAATTGACAGTCGACGCTGCGTCTTATGGGCCAGCTGCTTCCGAGTTTCAGATCCTATCAAATCACAAAGATCAGGTAGAGGAAATGCCGGTAGGAGCAATATTGCTTGCCAGTACTCCCACGTGCCCAATAGCGATGACGCAGGTGGGAGAGCATATTCTCACGTTTCAGGGCCATGCCGAATTTGATAAAGGCTATGCCTTAGGTTTACTCAATATGCGCAGGGAAATTCTGGGGGAGTCTGTGTACCAGAGCGCCGTAGATACTTTGCCGCAGAGCACAGACAGTTCTCAAGTAGCGCGCTGGATTCTGGATTTTGTAGCGAACTAGTGTAACGACAGATTGAACTAGTAGGGCGTATGGCCATCAATGGTAATTCTCTCCAATCTACGGTGCGCTGGAAAGTAATCATTTATCGGCTTGTGCTGCGTACTGCGGTTGTCCCAGATCGCAATAGAATTTGGTTGCCACTGAAAACGGCAGGTATATTCTGGCGTGGTTACATGTTCGAATAGAAAGCCTAATAGGGCTTCACTTTCTTTTTTACAAACACCAAGAATACGCGTGGTAAATAGAGAGTTTACAAAAATAACCTTCTTGCCACTTTCTGGGTGTGTGCGAATCACTGGATGTTGAACGGGTGGATTATCGGCTACCGCTTGGGCCAGTCTCTCCCTTCCACCTGACTCTGCCAAACTTTCTCTAAAGCCATGACTAAAGTCGTGTTCTGCGGTTAGTTCACCGAGAAATTCCTGCATTGCTTCAGAAAGGCCATCAAAAGCGGCGGTCGTGCTAGCCCACAATGTATCCCCACCTTGGGGAGGGCAAATTTTTGAATACAGAACCGCACCGAGGGGAGGGTGCACAAGGAATGTCATATCTGTATGCCAGGCTTCAATTTTGCTGGGCTTCTCAGCGGTGCTCTCCAAAACAGTAATTTCCGGAAAGCCTTCGATTGTGTCGTAGGCTGGATGGGTTTGCAGGGGGCCGAATGATTCTGCCAATGCCTTGTGCTGAGCGGGGCTGATATCTTGATCGCGAAAAAAGATAACTTGATGTTTAACTAGTAGACGCCGAATTTCTTGATAAACGTCAGCAGACAAGCCTTGGCCTAAATCCACGCCGTGCAGTTCTGCTCCTAGTGCTCCGGCCATAAGTTTTACTGTAAACATTAATTCTCTCAATACATTCTTAGCTAAAACGTCATTCTAAGCTTCTTTTATCTGACTGCCTAGTTGTTAGCGGAGCTACGATAAACTGAGCAGTTGTAGATAGGCCAGAGTTTTATGGTCGAATGCGCAAGAGTCAATAATCCAAACAGTATTTCTGAGTTCAACAACAATCTGACTTGCTGACTAGATGCGTTCCTGCTGCATCATCTTTATCAGGGGTACTCAGATAACTTGTACAGGCCGATCGTCTAGGGCTGGCGATTCCTTCAAAGTTGTCTATGTGATTGTTGGGTCTGAAGCTTAATGAGTAAGCGAATAAATTAGATAGTTAATACCCAACTGATACGCCGAATTCGCATATTGCGTGGGATACCATTGATCGAAAGTGTGCTCCCAGCCATCGCCCATGTCTGAGTTCCAATTGATAAGCACCATGACGCGACCGTCATCATCTAGGATGGCGTGATTGCTAGCATTGTCCATCCCGGCTTGCCCGAAGCCTCTTCCACCACCACGTCCTGGAATCATCTGCGCGCCGTCGATGTCGTAGAAGGTGTGATAGATCTCATGACTGGAGTCTAGTTGGATTATTTCGCGATCTGGAAACAACTTGGAAAAATCTTGATAGAAGGCATCCCACTGCCGCTCTCCCCAGAAATCATCGACTAGCAGGAAGCCGCCGCGCAGTAAATATTCTCTTAGGTTTTCGATCTCGGTTGGGGATAAAGAGATGCCGCCGTTGCGACCCATCTCTAAGGCGTACAAGAAAGGATAGTTGAAGATTTCGTCGTCGTCGAAGCGCAGCACGATGGGTTCTTCCATCACTCGCACATTCGACAGTCTTGCTACACCTCGCAGGAAATTCTCATCGGCAGCGGGGAAGTCGGTCGCCCAGGGGCCGCCATAGAAATCGCTGCTGTAATAGCTGTCGTATTGAATGCGTACGAAGGCAAATTCTCCGCCGATGTCATAGAGATCGGGCTGATCACTTTGCGCGTGCACGCTGATAGGCGAGGCCGTTAGTAGGAGAATGAGAAGAAGAATGCTGCGATTCATGGCGGATGGTGACTCACTGCAATGACGATATTAGGTAGTGTGTATCGACAACTGGCAGAGATCAAGCTAATGTGAGAACTCCCTAGTTTTTGAGTTTCGTGCCATGTTTATGCGCAAGAACAATAAAATAGTTCTTATTGTCAGTAGGTTAGCACTATTTGTGCCGCTGTGCTTTGGGGGTTTTCTCAGTCATGCCGCTGAAGATAGGCCACTAATTGGTAGCGCATTAGCTAACGCCGAACAACTGGTGGCCTACCAGTTGCAGATTGAAGACCTGGAGTTCGAATTCGGTCCTTATCATCCTAGCCTGATCGAGCCTCTCGAGAGCATGATCGCGCTGCTCAATGAAGACGAAGACTACGAACGGGTTGCTCAGTTGCAGAGCAGGCAGCTACAAGTGATGCGCACCGAGCTGGGTTTCGAGCATCCGGATTTGGTTCCCTTGCTGCAATCGATAATGACTACGCAGATGGCATTGGGAAATTGGGAAGAAATTTCTGATCAACTTGAGCATATTCGTCACCTTCGCACTACCGTGGATGGCGAGAACACGGAAATTCTACTCGGGGCCATTCAGGATCAAATCGACTGGTTGTTCAGTCGCATTACAATCGAAGATCGCCGAAAGCAAGTGCGCAACTTCTTTAAAATTCGAGACTTGTATGAAGAGCTAGAAGATATTGTCGAAGACACTTACGGCGAAGACAGCCCCGAGGCTTCGCCTTGGCTGTATAAAGTAGCTCATCACGAATATCATCTAGTTAGTTTTCTAAACGCATCTAAGGGGCTCGGTTCGGAATCGGTAGATCGACTTATCCGTCGGGAAGGCACGTTTGGACTCGAGAGTCAGAATCGCAGTGGCCTTAGTTCCAGATCAATCTTCGGCAATTCATCACTCATTCCTATTATTGATAAAGGTAGGCCAATCGGCGATGGATATCTTGGTGATGCATACTCGATGGTCAATAAAATTCAGGATGTAGTCGAAGAGAATTCTGATCTCGAAGCGCAGGCGATGATGAAGATATACCGTTCTGATTTTCAGTTGCTATCCGATAGAGGTACTGGGATTCGCGGCTATCGAGAAGCGCGAGATATGTTGCTCGAATCTGGGATAGCCGAAGAAGAAGTGCATTGGTTCTTCGGGCGGCCTATGGTTATTCCGAAGGAGACCCTGCATTTAAATTTTGCCGATGCCCTCGCTGAATTGAGAGAACGGATTGAACCTATTGCTTCTGTGAAGGAGCAGGAGATGCATCTTGGCATATTCACCTCCTGGACAGAGGCACTGCGCTCGACGCCGATGCCACAGTCTAAAAATCCATTCTGGCAGCTCGATCATCCATTTAAGTATGCGGACATTAGCTTCTCAGTGAGTTCTCGTGGCAAGGCTTCTTCAGTTGACGTTCTTGCCACTGACCCCGAAGAGCTAGATTCAAAACGTAGTATCTCGCGTTCTGTGCGCGACATACACTTTCGACCTGCCATCATCGATAACAAGGCGCGGCGTGTGAAAGATGTGCGCATGCGTTATCAATTTGTCGATGAATAGTTGCGGCAAGCTATCCGAATATTGAAGTTAACAGGGGCGCCAATGTTTCGCGCCTCGATGCAGGCGAGGATCCCTGTTCGGTGTATGTAGTTATTGGTATTAGCTCAACAACATTTTGGAATAAAACTAAAAGTAAGAAACTCAATAAATAAGAACAACAAACGGAACTACCGGAGCAATACTATGATGCAAGCCAATTCTCTTCTCTCAAGGCTTTTTCTAGCCCTACCATTTTTACTGTTATCCAACGCAGCACTGTCGCAGGCCTATTCAAATCCCTATGCCAGTATAGAAGGCTGGGCAGAGTTGCCGAATGGCCGAATTCAGGGCGCCGTTGGCGATCTCGATGTTGATCCTGACGGCGAACATGTCTGGGCCGTTGTGCGTTGTGATGCAACTGCGCCGAATCGCTTTGGTAATGAGTGTGTGGATTCAGATTTAGACTCAGTGTTGAAATTTAACAGCGAGGGACAAGTAGTCGAGAGCTTCGGCGGGGGCATGTTCATCTGGCCCCACGGCATCGATGTGGATGCAGACGGTAATGTCTGGGTAACCGATGCAGTCAGCAATGCGCGTATACCCGACGGAGATGCAAGGGGCCATCAGGTAGTTAAATTTTCGCCGACGGGTGAGGTATTAATGGTGTTGGGTACGCCGGGTGAATCCGGTAGTGGCCCGGACCACTTTAATGCACCAGCCGATGTGGTGATTGGCGACAACGGCGATGTGTTTATTGCCGATGGGCACCAGAACGACGGAAACGGACGAGTGGTTAAGTTCGATAGTAGTGGCAATTTCATCATGGCATGGGGCAAACCTGGTTACGCGCCCGGTGAATTCAGAACACTGCATACCATCGCGATCGATCAGCGCGGACGCATATTTGTTGGTGATCGCTCCAATAATCGTCTTCAGTTGTTTACGCAAGAGGGTGAGTTTCTCGCACAGTGGACTCAGTTCGGTCGACCGAGCGGCATCTTCTTCGATCAGCATGACAATATCTATGTAGCAGATTCCGAGTCCGATGATGTGCAAAACCCAGGTTGGGAGATGGGCATCCGTATCGGTGACGCACAGCTTGGTTGGGTAAATTATTTCATTCAACTCCCAACGGGCGACCCGAGAAGCACAACAGGTAATGGTGCCGAGTTTGTTGCCGCCGATGCGGCTGGCAACCTGTTTGGCGGAGAGCCTGCACCTAGAAAGTTACAGAAATATGTTCGCGTTCGTCCATAACAGGTTGTATTGGACATAAGATTATAGGATTCAAGTATGAGGACATTTAACAGAGTCTGTGGTCACTGTAAAAAACTTTCACTATTGCTGATTGCTGTCACGGTTCAATTCGCTTTAGCTCAATCTCATCCGCCGATGGAAACAGAGGCAGATTTTCATCGAGCGATGGATGAATTATCTAACTGGGGTCGATGGGGAGACGAAGACGAGCTCGGTGCTGCAAACCTGATTACACCCGAAAAACGTAAAGAAGCGGCGTCTTTAGTTCAAGAAGGCATCGTGGTGTCCTTGGCTCATGATGTGAATCAAGAGCCGGCTGTCGATGCCTCCGCTGTGTTAACGCGTGAGGTGCTGCGGGTTAGTCCTACCGGTGCCTCCGATCGCTATGAGTACAGCGGCAGTTATCACGGGACTATACATAGCCACCTTGATGCGCTGGACTGCCATATCATGTACGAGGGCAGTGGTTACAACGGTGTCACCTATCAGGAAGTCGAGGCTGCAGGAGGTTGTCCGCGCGGCGATATCAATGCACACAAAGATGGCATCGTGACTCGTGGAGTTCTGTTCGACGCAACTCTGTTGCCGGGCAGGGCAACGGCTGATGGCTGGCTAGAGCCGGGTACGGCGATCAACTATGACGACCTATTGGCGCTGGAAGAAATCCAAGGGGTTCGCGTCGAACCCGGCGATGTAATATTACTTTATACCGGTCGCTGGAAGCGCCGCGAAGCGCTCGGTGCTTGGCCAACCTCAGAAGGCGTCGCTGGTTATCATGCTGACGTAGCCTATTTTTTGCAGGAACGAGGCGTAGCCATGATAGGTCACGACATGTGGAACGATGTGGCACCCAGCGGCATTCCCAACGTGTTCTTGCCACTGCATAGTCTAGCGTTGGTGTCTCTGGGCGTATCTATTTTCGACAATCTCGATTTCGGTCGCGTGGCGGAAGTGGCGAAGGACTTAGGGCGCTATAGCTTCATGTTCACAGCGGCTCCGCTGAGAATAGAGATGGGTATGGGTTCACCGGTGAATCCTTTGGCGACATTCTAGCAGTCGGCTTTAGTTCTTGGTTTCAATATTGAGCGATGTGAATCTATTGACTATCGCTAGGCCAAGAATCAAGAAGAGCAAGATAAAGGCTGCCCAGAGTAAGGCGAAGAATGGCCAGATGACTAAGGTTTCTAAAAATCCAGCGAGCCCTGACGCCGACTCGATCGACATGTCGATACTGCCTCCCACGAAAATGGATAGAATGCTAAACAACAGCCACAGTAGGAGGCTGCCTATGCCGAACCCGGCGAGAAGAAGTTTAAAAAGCGACTTCTTTGTAATATGTTTGCTATCAATGACCAAAGAAAATCTCCAGAGTGTCTCGTTAAAAAATTTAGAGGAATCAAGTTAGCAGCTGACTAGTTTCTGCGTATGTAAGTCATAATAACATCGTTACCTATTCTGTCGATTACCTCACCATCGACTAGGTTATAATTAATAGCGCCATCGTCTCCGATCCAGTATTCGATGTCGGCGTCGCCTAGCATCTGCAGCGTCTCTTCGCGTATTTCCCTGTTTGCCAGTTTGAAACTGCCAGTGCCGTCTTTTTCTAAAGATTTAGCCTCTGTATTTGGGGCGCCGATGTCGAGCGCTGGGCTACAAGCGAATAGTGTGCATAGCAGGAAATTTGTAAGCAGAGTTTTCATTGAGACTTCTAGCGGTACCTGGTTCTCAGAGATTGGGATCTTATTGAATTTCATACGCTGCTTGAGCCTTAGAGGCAGCGCCATGTATTTGTGAGCGGTTTAGTCGCTATTCTGCTGCGATTCAATCTAGTGCGTAATCCCTTGATTTGGAAAAATAGCCTCTAGATGCAGGGTCATTGGCAAGGAGATGTTGCTTGAGCTGCCATACTCAGCCCAAGCATTGTGATTAACTGCTAGTATAGCTTCATTCATGATTGAATTAAAAAATGTACAGAAGTCATATGACGGCGGCGCAACGCTCGCTGTAGCAGATACATCCCTCACTATCGAGCGCGGCGAATTTCTCGGTCTTATCGGCGCCTCGGGCTGCGGTAAGACCACAACCCTGAAGATGATCAATAGACTGGAAGAGCCGAGCAGTGGCGAGATACTGGTCAATGGCCGCAATGTAATAGATCAGAATCCCGAGCAGCTACGGCGCAATATTGGCTATGTATTTCAGGGGATAGGTCTATTTCCGCATCGAACCGTAGCCGAGAATGTCGCTGCCGTCCCGCAGCTTCTGCAGTGGTCTGTAGGCGATATCCGCGCTCGCTGTGAAGAATGCATGGAGATGGTGGGGCTTGGGTTTGACGAATATGGCGATCGCAGTCCATCGCAGCTTTCTGGTGGTCAGCAACAGCGCGTCGGTGTGGCGCGAGCTCTGGCGGCAAGGCCGGAAGTGGTATTGATGGATGAGCCGTTTGGCGCGCTTGACCCGATCACGCGCAGCGAGCTGCAAGAAGAATTCAAGAGTATCCAGCAGAACATGGCGTTAACGGTAGTCATGGTTACTCATGATATGACCGAAGCCTTGTTGCTAGCCGATCGTATCGCGGTGATGCGTAAAGGCGTGGTCCTACAGATTGGCACGCCGAAGGAGTTATTAAACAATCCATCTCATGACTATGTGCGCGATATCGTTGCCATGCCGCGACGGCGAGCTCAGCGTCTCGAGGAGCTGATGCGCGATGAGTGAGAATCTACGAGAACAGCTCATTTTATTGCCGGCCTATTTTCAGGGCCACCTACTGCTGACTCTTGCCGCTATCAGTATGGGTGTTTTAATCTCTGTTCCCCTTGGTGTTTGGGCGGAGCAGTCGGCACGTGTTAAGCGTCCATTGCTTGCGGTAGTCAGTATTATTCAAACCTTTCCTAGCCTTGCGATACTTGCGTTGGTGGTTGCACTTTTAGGTGGCCGCATAGGGTTTCTGCCTGCTTTCATCGCGCTGACTCTTTATTCGATGCTACCCATAGTGCGTAATACGGTAACCGGATTGGAATCGGTATCCGCGTCAGTGATTGATGCGGCAAAGGGCATTGGCATGTCGCCGAATCAGATACTGCGCGAAGTAAAACTGCCGTTAGCAATGCCGGTAATCGTCGCAGGAATTCGAACGGCAATGGTGTGGACCGTTGGCTTGGCAACTCTGTCGACTCTTGTTGGGGCAACCAGTTTTGGAAACTATATTTTCACGGGCTTACAGACTCGTAATCTTGTCGCTGTCACGGTGGGAAGTTTGGCATCGGCCAGTTTGGCAGTGGGCCTCGATGGTTTAGTTGCCTCTATCCAGTGGCTGTTGGAGAAACGCAGCGAGGAAGTAGATTCAGCAAGACTGAAGCGCATCCGCAGAAGTGTCTATGGCGTCACCGCGATTATTGCTTCCCTGGCATTGTACGGGCTGATACCTAAGCCCCGCGCCGATTTTGTTGTGGCGGGAAAACCCTTCACCGAACAGTACATCATGGCTGGCTTGCTGGCGCAGGAATTGGAGGAGGCTGGCTTCAGTGTAGAGAAGCGTTTGGGCATGGGTACGGCTGTGGTGTACGAGGCGATTCGCAATGGCACTGTGGATGTCTATGTTGAATATACTGGCACGGTCTGGGCCAATTTCATGAGCCGTGAAAGCAATCCTGGTAGAGAGGGGATTCGCAGCGGCGTCGTGGAATTCCTTGAAGAACAGAACATAACAACGGTAGGCTTTACTGGGTTTCAGAATCGCTATGCACTGGCTATGCGTCGCGATCGTGCTTTCGAGCTAGGAATTACATCGATCGAAGACTTGATACCAATCGCCGCTGAGCTTTCCGCAGGTTCTGATCTAGAGTTCTTTGGTCGAACGGAATGGTTTCGGCTGCGCGATCTCTACAATATTGATTTTGCAGATAAACTCACCTTCGATGTGTCGCTTATGTATACCGCTGTAGCGGAGAGGCAGGTTGATGTCATCAGTGCCTATACAACGGATGGCCGCGTGGCGGCCTACGATCTGCTGTTGTTGGATGATCCGCGCAATGCGTTGCTTGCCTACGACGCCATGATATTGGCTTCCGAGAATGCGGCGGCGCAACCCGATTTTATGCACATTCTAGAAGCTCTTGTCGATAGCATACCCGATGAGGCAATGCGCCAGGCAAACCGTTTGGTAGATGTTGATGGCGAGTCAATCACTGTCGCGCTTGAGTATCTGCGCGACGAAAT
>Ga0307488_10004792_pt1 | contig 11254 bp, 5 predicted proteins | sample SB02metaG_FD_202248 | JGI IMG/M metagenome (GOLD analysis project Ga0307488, IMG submission 202248) | Sea-ice brine microbial communities from Beaufort Sea near Barrow, Alaska, United States - SB 0.2 | ecosystem: Environmental > Aquatic > Marine > Coastal | place: USA: Alaska | collected 2017-05-06
GGTTACTGATGACATGACGGCTGTGGTGGGTTTTGTTTTTCTGAGTTTGCTGGAATAGGGCGTCTATGGCCTCGCGACCAACAATTTTCTGTGGACCCATGGTCCAGCTGCCGTCGAGGGTAAATAGATCGGCGACTTTTTCGGCCTGATTAAAGTCTGCTGCCTGGGCATATAAAACACCCAGTTGCTGACAGTCTCTCTCTATTATCAACTGCTCTATATCAGTTATTGTTTGCGTCCCATCTGCAGCTGCAACCAGGGCTGAAGATAAAATAAAAGCTGCGCCAATCCCGAACCACTTGAGTCTCTTAAGATCCATGATGTTTTTCCCATGCTTGTCTTATAGCTTTGTCTTATAGGTTTGTTATTTACGGCGTTTTTTACGTGCTAGTTTTATGATCAGGTAAATCAGGCCAATCACAGCAACCAAGCAGAGCAATAACTTCCCGCCGAATGTGGATAGCAATCTTATATAAGGACCGTAATCCATATTCTTGCCGGTCTTCTTGGCTTCGGGGACTGTGCCCAGGGAGACTTTAAATGCCTCTATATCCGCCAGCATTGAACTCACCACTTGGGGGTTTTCAGCGGCTAGGTTAATCTCTTCTCCAGGGTCGGAGCCAAGATTGAAAAGTAACATTTCGTGGGGCGCGACAAAGCCATTTTGTATCCAGCTAAGAAAGCGCGGTTGGCCTTTAAAAGGCAATTTAATTTTCCATTGGCCGCTGCGATAGGCGCGCAATTCGCCATTCATATAATAAAACAATTCCTGATCTGCTCGACTGCCAGTGCCTGTTAAAAGACCACTGATATCTTTGCCGTCTATGGCCCTGTCACTGGGTAGAGGCACATCCGCCATATTGGCAAATGTAGGCAACCAATCCATCATCGTGGCAATGCCTGCAGGCTCTGTTCCCGGATCAATGGTATTCGGCCAATAGGCGATTGCAGGGACGCGCATGCCGCCTTCAAAGGTATATTGTTTACCTTCCCTGAGGATGCCCGCAGAGCCTCCCGCATCGTCCATAACGAGCCAGGGGCCATTGTCACTGGTAAAGATCACCAAGGTGTTTTCAGTCAGGCCTAAGCGCTCTAAGCGGGCCAGAATCTGGCCGACACTCCAGTCGATTTCTTCCACCGTATCACCGTAGAGACCGCCCTCAGACTTGCCCTCAAACTCCGCTGATGCATAGAGTGGCACATGGGGCATATTGTGAGCAAGGTAGAGGAAGAAGGGCTCTGACTGGTGTGTATCAATAAATTTCAGTGCTTCTTCGGTATAGGTTTGGGTGAGCAAGCGCTGGTCTATTTCAGTAAAGTCTATTTCGCGATTGCGGAAATAGTACAGGCCGCCCATATCATTGCTGTAGGGCAGGCCAAAAAATTCATCAAAGCCTTGATTCCAAGGCATATATTTATCGTGGTGGCCGAGGTGCCATTTGCCCACTAGACCGGTTGCGTAGCCGGCATCTTTGAGCAGTTCGGCAATGGTTATTTCCTCTGGGTCCATACCCTGAAAACTCTCTGGGTAGAACACCTGATGAATACCTTGGCGAATCGGGTAGCGGCCAGTTAATAGGCCTGCCCGAGAAGGGGTACAGACTGGCGATGCAGCATAAAACTCATTGAACTTGGCACCCTGTTGGGCCATAGAATCAATGTTGGGGGTTTTGATGGTTGTGGAACCGTAGGAACCAATATCACCGTAACCTAAATCATCCGCGAGAATAAGGATGATATTGGGCTTTGGTTTGTTCGGGTTAGCCTGAATGTCTGGCGCGGCCAAGCTGTTGCTGGCGGCGATTGAGAGCATGGGAATAAAAAGCATGGCAATAAAAGCAACAATGCGCTGATTCATATAGCACTCCAAAAACAGGATAAATTCCAAAGGGTCGAAATGGATAGTTAAGCAGCGCTAATATGGCGCTAAACCGTAGCTTTTCAAACAAAGTAGCTTTTCAAATAAAGTAGCGCTTCAAATAAAGTCTAAAAACAACCTACCTACAGGTAAAAAGCCTGCTCAATGACTGAGCAGGCTGATCGATCTACCAGTTATATTTGAAATCAATGCCCGCAGTGCGTTCACTTCTTGGAGAGTAATAATGGTCGTAACCACCGGCCCAAATACTGTTGTGAATAATAGCATCTACGTAAGCTTCATCGGTGACATTGTCGACAAACACTGTGGCGCTATAACGGTCGTCATTGGATCGCAGAGTGATTCCCAGATCGAATACACCATAGGCTTTCTGTGCTTTCTCTTGATCCTGATCCATGGCGAAGAAGATATCATCCTGCCAGCGGTAGGCGAGGCGCGGTGTGACTTGGTGATTCGCACCCAACGCCATTTGGTACTCTATAGCCAGGTTTAACTTAGTGTCAGGAGAGAATGGAAGACTTTTTCCAGATAGATCCTGACTGCCAGAGGCGCAAGCGTTTTCATCTGCCGCGAGCTGGCGTGGACTACAGGGCCCACCGGCAAAATCGACAATTTCCGCATCCACTAGGGCAATACCGCCAGTGATATAGAGTGCTTCCATGGGCTGTGCAACAAAGTCTAACTCAAGACCTCTGGTGCGTACTTCACCGGCGTTAAGCAGAGTAAATACCGAGGAGCTGGCGTCCTGAGCCTGAGCCTGGAAGTTTTCATAGGTGCTTTGGAAGAGCGCAGCGTTAACCATCAGGCGGCGGTCAAGCAGCGTCGACTTAATACCCATTTCAAAGGCTTCACTGGTCTCTGCGTCAACCGGCTGAGTGGTGGCCGGCGTCATTTCAAAGATCACGTTAAAGGCTGGACCTTTATAGCCCTCGGTGAAGGTGACATAGCTCATAACATCATCGTTGATATCCCACTGGGCGCCGACTTTCAGAGAAAAGTCATCATCGCTGGTTGAGTCTGAGTACTGAGCTTGGTTGGCTACAATCGGCGCGTAGGCACCAGGTGTTGTGGTGCGTTGAAATTCGAAATCCAATGATTCGTTGGTGTAACGTGCGCCAGCTATAAGTCGCAAATCTTCAGTCATACTGTATTCAAGCTGACCGAAGCCAGAGTAGCTGGTGCTGTCAACGTCAGCCTGGTACTGGGAGCCAAACTTTAAGCCGGGAAAGGTAGGCACATAATTACCAAAAATATCGTGGTAGACCCGTTCAAAATCACGTTTCATCGACTGATCAAAGTAGTAGGCGCCGACCACGTAAGTGAGTTTTTGATCCTGTGGTGAAGCCAGACGAATTTCTTGAGTGGTCTGGGTTTGATTGGACTGACCGGCATTGATATCAAGCAGAGTAGTCGCGGTGCCATCGACATCTTGGTTGGCAGAGGATTGGTAATCACGATAAGCGGAAATGGAGGTTAGGCTGTAGCCGCCCAGGTCCCAGTTAAGCTCAGCGGAATGGCCCCAAGATCTTGTGCTGTTGTAGAGGTCGGCACTGACATTAATGCTTTTATTGTCTTCCGAGGCGACCACATCGCCGAGGAAATAGGCTTCAGTAGGAGTTGCTGATCGCGGCTGCGGTTGACAGCACTCACCGCTCTTTTCACTGTAATCACTGGTCCATTTGAGGCTTAGGTTATCGCTCGCCTGCCAGTTTAATTTGACTCTGCCGCCTTCACTTTTGCGGCCATTGACGTCGCGACCTGAGGCGATATTTTCTATGTGGCCATCGCGGTCAGTAGTATAGCCTGCAGCGCGAATACCCAGATTGTCAGTTAGTGGAACCGAGACCATTGCATTGACACTGTATTCATCAGTGCCAGAAACCATGTGCTTTCCACCTATGGAGGCTTCAAAAATATCTGAGGGGTCGTTGCTTACAATATGCACTACACCACCTGAGGCATTTTTACCAAACAGCATGCCCTGAGGGCCACGCAAAATTTCAACGCGCTTAACATCTAAGAGTTCAGTAAATGCCATGCCAGAACGGCCGAGAATCACGCCGTCGACAACTGCTGCAATACTGGGCTCTACTCCAGAGCTAAAGGACTGAGTACCAATACCGCGAATATTGTAGGAAGAGCCATTGTCACTGCCACCGCTTTGGAATGTCAGGGAAGGGCTTAGGTTGACCAGGTCTTCGGAGCGGCTAATACGGCTAGCGGCTAAGCTTTCGCCGCTTAATGCGGTGACTGCCAGGGCAACATCTTGCAGATTTTGTGAGCGCTTAGTTGCGGTAACAATAATCTCTTCAAGAGCGTAGTCGGCCTGAGCAAAAGCGACAGGTGATAGTAGCGCGCCTGCACAGGCGGCCGCGATAACTGCGGTCAGATAATCTTTTTTAAGTAACGTCATGTTCTATTTCCCCAATGTTTTTTATAATGGTTGTTGTTAATAAGTACTTTTGTTAGCTTTTGTTACTAAGTGTTACTAGCTTGAGGGCTTCTAGCTTAAGGGCTTCTAGATAAAGCTCTTGTAGAGAGTTTCAAGTCTGTATGTCAAAGGGCGCGAGCTCCCTGTTGATTTAGAAGTTCGAATCCAATTTGCTCACGAATATCTCGTGAAGAACTGCCAATTAGCACCTTAAATAGGCCAGGTTCAGCTAGCCATGACTGGGTTTTAACGTCGTAAAAAGACAGGTCCCGTCGGCTTAATTCAAATTCAACAGTGGCGCTCTCACCGGGACTGAGTCGAATTTTTCGAAAGCCTTTTAATTCTTTTAGTGGGCGTGGCACTGAGGATTTTTCATCCTCTATATACAGCTGCACCACTTCCTGCCCGACGCGAGACCCTGTGTTTTTCAGCGTTACTGAAACTGTAAATTGGCTGGGATCAAAGTGCTTAGTGGCCCTGTTTTCTGTGGAACTGCCCTTTGTTAAAATGTCCTTTGATAAAATACTTAGGTCGCTGTAGGCGAAGCTGGTGTAAGAGAGGCCGTGACCGAAAGGGAATAGGGGCTCTACCTGCTTGCTGTCGTAATAGCGATAGCCGACAAATACACCTTCTCCGTAGTTCCCTTCATCATTGCCGGGATAGTAGTCGTGGGTCGGGTTATCCTGGAGTTTCTTGGGGAAGGTTAGGGGCAGTTTTCCCGAGGGATTACTGTGGCCCATTAGCATTCTGGCTATGGCGTGGCCACCTTGCTGTCCCGGCAGCCAAGCTTCGACTACGGTGTCGGCTTTGGCTATCCAGGGCATCTCCAGTGGGCTGCCGTTATTGAGTACCACAACGGTATTTTTATTCGCCGCCAAGACAGCCTCAACCAAGGCATTTTGCCCGCCGTAAAGGCCCAGATCGGCGCGGTCACGACCTTCGCTTTCAGAAGTGGTGGAGACCCCGACAAAGACAATTGCCAGATCCGCTTTTTTCGCCAGTGCCACGGCGCTATCTAAGTCGCCGGCAGGGGAGCGGCTGGCTAGACGCAACAGGTTGACTGGGATTTGCATAGGGCCAGAGACATAGTCCAACTCTATGGGATAGGCCTTACCGGCTATCAGCTCTGCGCTGCCTCCTCGGGAGCCGATATTGAGAAACTCGAGAAAGCGCGAGGGCTTTATTGGCTTGGCATTACTAATTACTACTTGGCCATCCAGGGTCAAGGTGGCGTTGGACATATGCACCAGATCAAAGTCATAGCGGCCGCTGACCTTGGGCCAAAAATAGCCGCTCCAGCGCACCGAGAAATTGCCCTTGGCTGAGGCCGGCAAGTGCTCGGCGAATCCCAACTTAGCGAAGTGCTGATCATTGGCGGAAAATATCGGTTTGCCGGAAAATTCTTTGTTGCCGAAATACTCGGCCTTTAATCCCTGGGCTGTTCTGTCTAGGTCGGGGCTGAGCAAACGCGCATCCATTGTCGCTGGGTCCGGTTCATTGTCGACGCCCTGAGCGTAGGTGAGCGTCACGCCGTCGTTACCAGTATCGCCGAGTAAGGCGGTTAAGCCTTCCAGGGGCGTGGATTGCTGGTAGGGCACCACTTGGGAACTTCCACCACCTTGCATAATAGCGACATCGGCGTTGGGGCCAATAAGGGCAATACTGCTGATGCCGTCTAAGTTGAGTGGCAGCAGTTGGCGATCATTTTTCAATAGGGTAATAGCTTCTTCGGCAACCTGTTGGCTCAACTGCTGGTGGGCAAGGCTATTGAGTTGGCTGCTGTCGTAGGGGTTGCCGTCTTTATTTAGTGCACCCGCTTTTAAGGTCAGCTCTAGAATGGTAGCGACGCGTTTGTCGATTACCGCTTCGGCCACTTCTCCGCTGTTGACTGCAGCCAGCAATGCGCTGCCGTACTGCTTGCCTGGTCCTGGCATTTCTAGGTCCAGCCCGGCCTTAGCCGCGGGCGCTGTTGAGTGCACCGCGCCCCAGTCGGAGACAACCAGACCTTTAAAACCCCACTCGTCGCGCAAAACATCTTCAAGCAATGACTTGTTCTCGGTCATATAGACGCCATTGACGCGGTTATAGGCCGCCATAATAGTCCAGGGCTCAGCTTCTTTAACCACCTGTTCAAAGGCCGGCATATAGATTTCCCGGAGAGTACGCTGGTCAATATTGGCGCTGACCGTGTGGCGCCTGTATTCCTGATTGTTAGCAATAAAATGTTTCGGTGATGTGCCTATATTTTCGCTCTGAACTCCGAGCACAAAGCCGACGCCAATGGCGCCAGTGAGATGGGGGTCTTCGGAGTAGGCTTCAAAATTGCGACCGGCGAGGGGTGTGCGCTGAATGTTGAGATTCGGCCCCAGTAGTACCTGAGCGCCCTGTGCTCGAGCCTCTTTGCCGATTGCGACGCCGACATCTTGAATTAGACTGGGATTCCATGTGGCTGCCATAGCCACACCGGTTGGAAATAGGGTAGTTGCTTCGCTGTTGTTGGAGCGCACACCATTGGGTCCATCAGTCACATGAAAAGAGGGAATGCCGAGGCGTTCAATGGCTTTGCTGTTCCAGAAATTCGCGCCAGACATTAACGAGACTTTTTCTTCCAGAGTAAGCTGCTTCAGCCATTGGCTAGTCTGTTGCTCGATGCTAAGGCTGCCGGCAACCGAGGCTGTCTCAGCAACGGCGGCTGTGCTCAGGGCGCAGCAAAGGGCAATTTTAGTCAACATATTAGGGCTCATGCTTTGCTCTTCTCTGGCTGAAATCGTCGGGTTGAAATATGGAGAATACAAATATACTTGTCTGAATAAAAAACAGCAGCGCCGCTCGGGGGAGAGAGGCGGCGCAACTGAGGAAAACTACCCATGATTGCAGTTGTCGAGAGAAATTAGAGACTTAATGGGATTTTGCATAATATATTGCGCTTGTTTTTTTATAGTTGATCGCATGATAATGACATTTTGGTCGATTGGCGCCTCGAATGACATACAGGAATCATTTAGTTATATGGAGAATAGTCTTGCATGAGTGATATTGGAGTCGCCGCTGAAATTCACTGGAGAATGCTCAACAATCTGCCCGTGACGCGGGAGGAATTCTCCGAGAGTCTGGGTCTGGTGATGGGCGATCACCGGGGCAGCGCAGTCCACCTACTGACCCGGGATCTACCGGAAAAGATCGCTGACTCGATATTTTTTCACCAGACCACCGCCAGCGATCTGCGGGCTAAATGGCGCTCTACTTTCGCCATGCCAGACTCAATAGATGTGCAGAGTGCCTTTCAATTTCTCGCTGAGGTCTACGATGCGCTAGAGGAGGTGGACGAGGCTTTTGCCAATCATATAACCCCGGGAACCACCCGTAATAAGCGCAACCACTTAAGTGATATTCCGACTCGACGTCCGAACAGTAAATTGGGTTGGAGTATCCAGCTAACCACCCAGGGGCATGGCCACTACAACTGTATTCGCGAGCAATTAGTCACTGGCCCCGGGGATTTGATCCTGCTCTCACCAGACGCCCTGTATGACTATCATCGCGACGAATCCTGTGACCTGTGGGAACATCAGTGGGTTTATTTTCCTCAGGAGGAACACCGGCTAAGGTGGCTGCAATGGCCCGAGATTGGCCCCGGGATCTACCATATTCATGCCGACCACAAAAATTTCGTCAAACTGCAGGGGTTGTTCGATGAAGTCTATGACACCTATTTTGACTCATCAGAGTTGGTTTCAGCACTCACCACGAATATCTTTGAACAGCTGCTTATTCGCTGTCATCAACTGGCACCAAAGCTAACATTTCCACTTATGGATTCGCGGATTTCTCTGGTGAGAGATTATATCGCGCGCAATTTTAATCAAAATTTCACCATTGATACGCTGTCCGGCAAGGTCGGGCTGTCCCCCGCGAGGCTGTCTGCACTGTTTAAACAGCAGACCGGCTCGACGCCAATGCGCTGGCGGGATGAGCGAAGAATGGCGCGGGCATCGCAGCTGCTGTTACAGACCCTATATCCGGTGAGTAAAATTGCCGAGCTGGTGGGCTATAGCGACGCGTTGTATTTCTCCCGCTGTTTTAGCCAGCATCTCAACTGTAGTCCCAGCGCCTATCGTGACAAGCGCCGAGAAAAGATGCTCTACGGTGAAAGCTATACTCCGGAGAATGATTAGCCTGCTGTTGTCCCTTTAAAAAAGCAAAAAAAACCCCCCAAACATAATGTTTGGGGGGTTTTTAGTTTTGGCGCTATTTTAATAGCTATCTAATTAAAAGCTGTACTTAGCCTTCATATAGAACACACGGCCCAGTGGGCTATGCTGCTTTGGATCGTAGCTAAAGTTAGCTGAGTCAGAAACGCGTGGTGGTTTCTCGTCAGTTAAGTTCTTAACACCGACGCTCAATCCCAGTGCATCCTCCATCACCTTGAAGCCATACTGCGCATCAGCGGTTGTGTAGGAAGAGATGCCCATAGTCTCACCGGCAGGCACAGCCTGGCTGTGCTGGTAGTCAGAGATATGGTGGATATTAAGTGACGCATCCTGGACACCGTTTGACCATGCAAGATTGATGTTGGCTTTAGTATCAGGCATTGAACGGGCGAAGTTGTTGTTGTTGAAGTAACCAACAGCATCTACCACATCGCCAGTAGGCGTTGTAATGTCATACTTGAGGAAACGTGCAACATTCATACCCAAGCTTAGGTTGTCACTCAACTGATACTGCACTTCGAGATCAAGACCGGCTACATCAACACTTGACGAGTTGAAGTAATCGACATAAACACCCGCCAGAGAGCCGGTAGCACTGCGGACAATATCTGGACCGTTGATGTCAGCTGCTAATTTACCCTGAGAGTTTTCAACCGTAATCAGATTGGTGTAATCCACTTTCCAGTAATCAAGCTTGATATCAAGCTTATCTGTAGGCTGATACAACACGCCAATATTGAAGTTATCCGACTCTTCTGCTTTCAGGCTGTCTGAACCTGATGAAGTAACTCGAACAAATGCAACGCCGCCATTCGCAGAACCGTCTTCATTGAAATCCTGCAGACCGGCTAGATTAACAACCTGTGCGTTAACCTGAGACAGTGATGGCTCACGGAACGCCGTAGAGGCCGATGCACGCAGTGCCACCTTGTCAGATACCTGCCAGCGCAATGCTAGCTTAGGATCAACACTGCTACCCGTATCAACATTCTCGTAGCGGACAGCTGCAGTTAACTCAACATTTTCGGACAAGTTAGTCTTGGCTTCAGCAAACATTGAATAGCTAGTGCGGCTTTCATCAATTTCAGAAACGCCACCCAGGAAGATTAAATCGATGGGAATAGGAGCGCCATCGTCATCAAATCTAATTTCATAGAGGTCATCGGTTTCAGTTTGGTAACCTTCGCTACGAACCTGAACGCCCGCTGCAAAATCAACTACAGCACCTGAGGATAAGGTCATTAACTCGCCACTAACAACACCGTCTAGAACTGTTAGGTCCGTGGTGCGTTTAGATTCAGTCATGTAACTCATGTCAGCGATTAGCGCGGCACTATTATTCGAGGCAACGAATGGATCGTAGTATTCGTCATTGTTTGGACCGCCGACACCGGCAAGGCCAGCTTTGAGACGTGAGTTGATAGTGTCAGGCTGGAAGGCGGTGTATTCGTTGCTACTGTGGGTAACCGCAGCATCCCAGTCCATACCGTTATCAAGCTGTCCTTTAAAACTAAGCGACGCTCGCAGGGTGTTGTTTTCACGTTCAGCATTAGGCGATGGTGCATCAAAGGCCAGTGGACGACCCAACCAAACTAAAGGAACTCCAAGAGGATTGCTTGGGTGATTTTCAGGTATCAGTGGGAAACTGAGATCTGGGTAGCTCGGAGACTGAGGGTTCTCAGTGACCTTGTTCATGCTGTAACCCAACTCAGCCATCATCTCAATACCATTGGCCATTTCGTGAGTCATGTTGCTGTAAAGCTGAGTTCGCTCTTCAGCGGCGACAAGATTAAAGCGCGTACCGTACTGGAAGAAACACATAGGGCCTGTTGGACTAACAACAACCGATCCACCGGTTTGGTCTGCACAGCCATCCAAGGCAAAGCGTTGGCCTGGGCCGTAGGTGCCTGCGTAGGCGCCGTCATCGACGGTAACGCTTGCTGCAGGTGACGAGGCTATATGAGGCATAGCAACAAAGCTTGCACCCAATGAACTGACAGCCTTATCAACTAGCTCTGGGCGATCAGTGCCGGCCAGTGAAGTACGGTCGAGAATATTGGCCGCAAAAGTGAAGTGAGTTGTATCATTGCCGCCACCCCAAAGTAAGCCAACGCTGCGATCTTCTTGATCGCCGCGATCAACAGACGAGAGATTAGTGGTGACTTCAAAGCCTTCAAAATCTTTGCGCAGAATAAAGTTAACAACACCGGCGATAGCATCAGAACCATAGGTTGATGCAGCGCCTTCTTTTAATACTTCAACGCGCTCAAGAGCATTGACAGGAATACTGCTGGTATCGACAAAGACACTACCATCGTTAGCCAGGCCACCAGAGATAGTTTGGCGACGACCATTGATCAGTACCAATGTTGAGCTCAGGCCTAAGCCGCGAAGGTTGACGTTAGCGGTACCTTGAGTAGAACCTGCTGTAAAGGAGTCGGCCTGGTTTTCTGAACCGGAACTGATGGCCAGTTTGGCAATGACATCGGCAACCGACGTGGCGCCAATCGAGTCAATGTAGCTTCTATCTAGAATTTGAACTGGCAATGCCGAATCGCCTGGTGTTCCTTTGATGTATGAACCTGTGACCTGGACTTCTTCAATGGTAGCGTTATCTGCTGCTAATGCTGTATTGGCAGATAAAATCGCCGTGCCGGCAATAATCGCAACACTTAAATAATTGTGCTTGAACGTCATATGCTTCCCCTAAGTACTGAATGAATAGTTTTTTAT
>Ga0307488_10004793_pt1 | contig 11253 bp, 15 predicted proteins | sample SB02metaG_FD_202248 | JGI IMG/M metagenome (GOLD analysis project Ga0307488, IMG submission 202248) | Sea-ice brine microbial communities from Beaufort Sea near Barrow, Alaska, United States - SB 0.2 | ecosystem: Environmental > Aquatic > Marine > Coastal | place: USA: Alaska | collected...
GGTGGCGGCGTCGGTCTCGGCTGCAACGACTTCGGGCTGGCGGTCGAACTTTGCTCGAAAAGCCTCGCGCCTGATGGCATAGTCGGACATTTTTGTGTTGATGAAAACACAATCGGCCTCGCCGTAGACCCAACCATGAAGCCACGCGGGCGTCTCGACCTCGGTGGCATCGTCATCCCCACCAGCCCGACCCCGGCGCGTCAGGGGCTTGAAGGATGCCTTGACCTCGCGCAGGCCCATGCCGGCGTCTTTGGCGTAGACCTCGTGGACGGTCTTTGCGAGCAGGCTGCGGATGTCGGGGGATAGCTGCACCTCGTTGAGCGCTTGGACGCGCTTCTTGAAAGCGGCGTAGGAGGCGCGGTCATTGACCCCTGTGGCCTCGTCCTCAAGCGACAGGGCCACGGGGCTGTCAGGCTTGACCTCACCGCCAACGGACAAGCCGCCTGCGGCCTTAATGACGGACGCCATCGTAACTGGTGCTTGCGTCATTAGAGAGCCGTCGCGCCTGCGGAAGCTGCGCCACTTGGCCTTCATCTCGCGGGGATTGTAGCGATCGGCGTCAAGCGAGGACCACTTATCCCAGCGCTCGAACCCCTCGTCCGAACCCTCGAATTGGTGGGACAGGGCCATGCCGACGCGGAACCACTGTTCGTAGTCCAAGGTCTCTGCCGGATAATTATCTAGCAGGGCGTCAACCTGATCGGGCGTGATGTCGAGGGGCTGAGAGAGGATGGCCAACGAAAATTCGTCGGCCTGATCCGCAAAGGAATTGTTGGCTTTTACTATGCCGCCCGCCTGCTCTGGCGAAATTTCGTTGGGGACTTCCCACGGCTCGCCCTCTTGGGTCAGGGACCACGGCTCGACACCGTTGCGGTGTGAAGCGAGGAACATGATCTGGCCCATCTTATAGGAGCAGTCGTCAAGACCCTCCAAGCCGATCTCACGGCGCAGGGCGTCAACGATAACCGGGTATTCTTCAGGATTTGCGGGCCGAGACAGCGGCACCATGACCCGGACGCGAGGGGTGCCGGGGGTGTGCCGGAAAGTGGTGTAAGCCACAAACGTGCAGTCAATGTTGAGCGACAAGGCGAGTTCGATGTCGTCTAGCGTCGTCCCTGCCGGGAAGTCGTCGTAATCCAGCGCCGCGATGGTGCGGGTGGCGATGTTCTCGGCACGACCGACCGCCTCGTCAGCGCGAAGCCCGCCGACGACGGCCGACCGCTTGATGCTCTCCTCCTTGCTGTTGTAGCCAACCGAGTGAGTGACATGTCGGCAGAACTTCGGCCACGCCAGTTCGCGGGTCTCGGCACTGGCGAAGTTCTTGCAGTATGTGAACCTAACCATCATCGCGCACCTCACCCGTCCGCAGCGCCTCTACGACTTCGTCAAAGTCGAAGCGGTAATGTCCACCCGGTAGGCGGAGAGAGGGGATTTCGCCAGCGTTGGCAAGCTGCACGACCTTCTGCTTGGAAAGACCCAGTTTTTTCGCGAGTTGGCTAGAGCGTAGCATTTTTTTGGTAACCTTTGTATTGCATCGTGCTGAAACGTAGACTAGGGTCGGCCCCACTGCAACACAAAATGGAAAACATAAAATGCTGGAAGAAGTTATCAAAGACCTCACCGAGGCGACCGACGAACTCCGCAAGGAGATCGAAAAGCTGACCGCAGCGCTAAGCGCGCAGGCCGCAGCGCCCACACCCAAACCAACCAAGGTCCAAACGCCTGATACTGACGGACCTGCGACCGAAGACCTCAAGTCGCTGGCGCTGAAGATGGCACGCGAGGGTCACAAGCTTGTGATGCGCGCAAGGCTCGACGCCTACCCGGCGAAGAAATTGGAAGACCTGACGGCGGAACAGGCCATAGACTTCATGGCTTGGCTGCAAACGCTGGGGGAAAAATAATGACTGGTCCCATTGCACACGCCAAGCTGGGTGCGTCCAACGCGCACCGCTGGATGGTTTGCCCCGGTAGCGTAGCCGCCGAGGATGGCCTACCCGATCAGAGCAGTCCCTTCGCGCTTGAAGGCACAGAGGCTCACGATCTGGGCGAGAAGGCTTTGTGGGACTACGGGGTGCTTGACACCTACCCGAACAGCGAGATGGCCGAGTTTGTCCGCGTGTATGTGGACTACGTCAAACAGTGGGCCGACTACTGTGACGACTTCGCCATCGAACAGCGCGTGGACTACAGCGACTGGGTGCCGGGTGGCTTTGGCACAGCCGACGCCGTGGTCCTGCAAGGCCAGACGCTACACGTCATTGACCTCAAGTATGGCATGGGTGTGCGCGTCGATGCCGAAGAGAACCCACAGGGTATGCTCTACGCGCTGGGCGCTTACGCTGACTACAGCATGGTCGGTGACATTGAAGATGTTGTCATCAGCATCGTGCAACCGCGGCTTGACCATATCAGCGAGTGGAAAATAAATACCCGCGACTTGCTCAAGTGGGCTGAGTTAGCCAAGCAGCGCGCCGAAGCCACGCAAGAACCCGACGCACCGCGTCAACCGGGCGAGAAGCAATGCCGCTTTTGCAAAGCCAAGGCGTCATGCCAAGCGCTGTTCAAGCACACCGAAGAGGCGCTGCTGACCAGCTTCGATGACCTCGACAACATCCCGAAGGCCAACACGCTAACCGAACAGCAGATGCGCGTCGCGCTGGACGCCAAGCCCCTGATCGAAGGGTGGCTGGGTGCGATTGAAAAGCTGGCTCGTGGTCGCCTTGACGACGGTGACGGATTCCCCGGCTACAAGCTGGTCGAGGGCCGCAGTAACCGCAAGTGGTCCGATGAGCGTGAGGCCGAGGCAAAGCTAATCGGTTTGCTCAACGACAAGGCGTTCACAAAGCCCAAAATCATCTCGCCTGCGCAGGCCGAAAAGGCGCTGGGTAAGACGCGGGCTGTGGAGATCAGAGACCTGATCGCTAAGCCGCAGGGCGCGCCCACTCTGGCCCCAGAGAGCGATAAGCGACCCGCCATCGGCGTGTCGGCAGAAGATTTCGGTGATCTGACCGAATAACCGCAGCGCTGTGCTGCACAAACCTGAAAGGTGAAAGAAAATGGCGAAAATTAAGTTGAACAATGTCCGCATCTCGTTCCCGTCTGTTTTCCGCAAGGCGACGTTCTCCGGCGAGGAAACCAAGTTTGAGGCGACGTTCCTGCTGAACAAGAAGGATCAGTCCGATCAGATTGAAAACCTTGAGGAGCAGATCGACGACTTGCTGAAGGAAAAGCTGAAGGGCATTAAGCTGAAGGCTGACAAGATTTGCCTGAAGGATGGCGACGACATCGACTACGCGGGCTACGCTGGCAACATTTCGATCAAAGCGTCATCGGCCAAGCGCCCGCTCGTTGTTGACCGTGATCGCAGCCAGTTGAGCGAAGAGGATGGGCGCATCTATGCGGGTTGCTACGTCAACGCAATGATTGAGTTGTGGGCGCAGAACAATCAGTATGGCAAGCGCATCAACGCCAACCTGCTTGGTGTCCAATTCATCAAAGATGGTGAACCCTTCGCTGATGGTGTTGCGGCCAGTGTCGATGACTTTGACATCTTTGACGACGATGGCGAAGAAGATTTCATGTAAAATTCGGAGGGGCGGCTTCGGTCGCCCCACCACCACATTGCCGAATATGGAGGACACCCCTCATGGCACTGATACTCGACGTTGAATGCTACAAAGATTATTTCCTGATTTGCTTTCTTGATCGGCAAAGCGGCAAGGTCGCGTCGTTTGAGATGTATGAAGGAAAGCCGCTAAACGTGGCAAAGGTTGGCGACTTGATGCGCAACAACCTGACGATCAGTTTCAGCGGGAACCATTACGACCTGCCGATGATTGCGGCGGCGCTACAGAACCGCGACTGCGCAGAACTCAAGGCGCTGAGTGACAAGATCATCACCAGCGGCAAGCCGTCGTGGATGGTGTGTAATGAAGAAAAAATAAACATACCCCAGCAGTGGGACCACATAGACATCATTGAGGTGGTGCCGGGTCGGGCCAGCCTGAAGGTCTACGCAGGGCGGCTGGGATATCCGAAGCTGCAAGATTTGCCCATTGAGCCTAGTGCCAGCATCTCACCCGGCGAGCGGGAACTGCTCCGCAGGTATTGTGCAAACGACCTGCGCGTGACCGACGCCCTGTATTGCGCGGTGGAGAAGCAGATCGACCTGCGCAAGGACATGAGCGACGAATACGACCTCGACTTGCGGTCCAAGAGCGATGCGCAGATTGCTGAGACGGTCCTGCGGTCGGAAGTGACCGAGGTGACGAACAAGAACCTGCGCCCGACGAAGTATCCCGACGACGCGACGTTCCGTTACACCGACCCCGGCATCGTATCGTTTGATAGTCCGCCCCTGCGCGACATCCTCAAGAGACTAACGGCTGAACGCTTTGAGGTGGGCGGCAACGGCTCTATCGTGATGCCCCAGTGGCTCAAGGACACGCGCATCAAGATCGGGCGAAGCGAGTATCAGATGGGTGTGGGCGGCTTGCACTCCTGCGAAAAGGGCCAGAGCGTCTACGGTGGGTCGGAATACATGCTAGCCGACTTTGACGTGGCGTCGTATTACCCGAACATCATTTTAGAACAGGGGTTGTCACCCGACAACATGGGCGACGTGTTCACGCACGTTTATCAGAGCATTGTAGACCGCCGGATCAAAGCGAAGCGCGCTGGCGATAAGGTGACAGCCTACACACTCAAGATTGTAGTCAACGGCTCCTTCGGTAAGCTGGGCAGCAAGTATAGCGCGCTCTACGCGCCCAACTTGCTGATCCAGACCACGCTGACAGGCCAACTGGCGCTGCTCATGCTGATTGAACGCCTTGAGGCGGGTGGGGCGAGCGTCGTCAGCGCCAACACTGACGGCGTGGTCGCTTTGATCCCGAAGAAATCTGAGGACGATGTGCTGGACGCCGCGTGGTCGTGGGAGATGGACACGTCGTTTGAGTTAGAGCGCAGCGACTACAGCAGCCTGCACAGCCGCGACGTGAACAACTATATCGCGGTAAAGCTGGACAAGACGGCTAAGCGCAAGGGTGCGTTTGCGCAGGCGGGGCTTATGAAGAACCCCCAATTTGAGATCGTGTCAGACGCGGTGGCGGCACATCTCTGCGGCACCGCTGATTACAGCGACGTAATCCGATCCTGCAAAGAAATTAACAAGTTCGTCATGGTGCGCAAAGTCACGGGCGGCGCGGTGTGGCGCGATCAGCACTTAGGTAAGGCGGTGCGATTTTACTACAGCACCGAAGTTGGCCCGGACGAGACGATTAACTACGCCAAGAACTCAAACAAAGTGCCTCAGTCAGACGGGGCCAAGCCCTGCCTAGACCTGCCCGACGATTTACCCGCCGATCTGGATGTCGAGCGATATGTCGGGATGGCGAAGATGGTCTTTAAGCAGGTGGGGGTGACGATATGAAATATGGCTCAGTATGCAGCGGCGTAGAGGCCGCAACGGTAGCTTGGCACCCGCTTGGATGGAGGCCGCGCTGGTTCAGCGAAATTGAGAAATTTCCAAGCGTCGCACTGGCGCATCATTACCCAAACGTCCCCAACTTGGGCGACATGACACAATTCAAGGAGTGGCCCAATGATCCAATCAACCTTCTCGTTGGAGGAACCCCATGCCAATCGTTCAGCGTCGCGGGACTTCGCAAAGGACTTGATGACCCACGAGGCAACCTCATGCTCACCTATCTTGCCATCGCTGAACGCTACCAGCCCAGATGGCTGGTTTGGGAGAACGTCCCCGGCGTCTTGTCTAGCAACGGAGGAAGGGATTTTGGCACCTTCCTCGGGGCGCTGGGCCAACTCGGGTATGGGTTCGCCTATCGAGTGCTTGACGCTCAATACTTCGGAGTGGCCCAAAGACGCCGCCGTGTGTTTGTTGTCGGATACCTTGGAGACTGGCGACGTGCCGCAGCGGTTCTTTTTGAGCGAGAGAGCCTGTCAGGGCATCCTGCGCCGCGCCGAGAAGCGGGGCAAGAAGTTGCCAAAACCCTTACACGCGGCGTTGGTCAACGCTACGACGCAGAAACCGAAACCCCACCCATAGCCTTTGGTGCGCAAAACAGCGCCAATCAGGGCGACAGCGTGTCAACAGAAGTCACGCCAACGCTGGACAAGAGCAAAACACCTGCGGCTCTAATTGGCGAGAAAGTCAGAAGGTTGACGCCACGCGAGTGCGAGCGCCTGCAAGGTTTCCCCGATAATTACACGCTAATTCCATATCGCGGCAAAGACGCGGCTGACGGGCCACGATATAAGGCTCTCGGCAACAGCATGGCCGTTCCTGTGATGCGGTGGATCGGTGAGCGCATTCAGATGGTGGAGGATTTGCCAGATGCTTGAGCGCGACGTGGAACAGGCGCTGGTGCGCAGAGTGAAGGCGCTGGGTGGGACGTGCGAAAAGTTTACCTCGCCCACCAAGCGCTCGGTCCCTGACCGCATTGTCACGCTGCCGGGTGGCGTGATTATCTTCGTCGAGGTCAAAGCCCCCGGCAAAAAGCCGACGCCTCTGCAAGAGCGCGACCACGCGGCGCGGAGGGCGCTGGGCTGCGATGTGCGGGTGATTGATAGCAAGGATGACGCCGATGCTTTCACGCGATAATCTGCACAAGTATCAAGAGCGCGCTGTCGATTTCATCCTCAAGCAAGAGCGTTGTATGCTGGCGCTGGAGATGGGTTTGGGCAAGAGCGTCTCAACGCTCACTGCGATCTGCGATATGCTCGACACTTTTACGGCTAGGAAAGTTCTGGTCGTCGCGCCGCTGCGCGTTGCGAATAGCGTATGGGCGCAGGAGACGCGCCTGTGGGACCATCTCAAGCATTTGCGGGTGTCTGTGGCCACAGGGCCAGAGAAGGCGCGCCGGGAGGCTCTGAGCCTCGACGCGGACATCTATGTCATCAATCGCGAGAACGTCCCGTGGCTAGTCACGAACTACGGTCGGGTGTGGGACTTTGATGTTGTTGTCATCGACGAGAGCAGCAGTTTCAAGAACCCGTCCAGCAAGCGGTTCAAGGCGCTGCGCAAGATGCTTCCGAGCATCGACAGTGTGATCTTGCTGACCGGGACGCCCAGCCCCAACGGCCTGCTCGACCTATGGCCGCAGATGTATCTAATCGACTACGGCGAGCGTCTGGGGCGCACCCTGACGGGCTACAAGCAGCGGTTCTTTGAGGCAGACTACTGGGGTCGCAAGTTTGAACCACGCAAGGGGTCGGAGGAAAAGATACACGCGCTGCTGGCCGACAAGATCATACACATGAGCGCCGACGACTACCTCGACATGCCGGATCGGATTGATCTACAGGTGCGTGTCCCAATGCCCCCAAAGGTTGCCGAGGGCTACAAAGATTTTGAGCGCACGATGCTGGCCGAGTTGGACGACGGCGAAGAGGTCGAGGCGTCTACGGCTGCGGTGCTGGCCAACAAGCTGATGCAATACGCCAACGGCGCGCTCTACACCGATGCCAACGGCAACTGGTCCGAGACCCATGCCGCAAAGCTGGATGCACTGTCCGATATCGTAGAGGATAACCCCGGCGAAAACATGCTTGTCGCCTACAACTACAAGTCCGACCTCGCGCGCCTGCTCAAACGCTTTCCGCAGGCCAAGCTGCTAGACAAGCGGCAAGAGACGATTGACGCATGGAACCGGGGCGAAATACCCATGCTTCTGGCCCACCCTGCGAGCGCTGGGCATGGTCTCAACTTGCAAAATGGCGGCGCGCTGTGCGTGTGGTTTGGTCTGAACTGGTCGCTGGAACTGTATCAGCAATTCAACGCGCGCCTGCATCGACAGGGTCAGACCCGCCCTGTGCGTGTAGTCCACATTCTCGCTGAGAATACCATTGACGAGCGCGTGATTGGTGTCCTTGGGGACAAGGACGCAGTGCAGCGAAACCTACTGACCGCGCTGAAGCCCTGACGATAAAATACGATTTTATTCGATTTTATTCGATTTGGGGTTTACAGGGGTTCTGTTTTTCTCGTAATGTGTTCTCACAAACAGCGAACTTAACCAAACGGAGATAGACATGCACACCCACACTCACATCTTCTACACCGACCCGGCAAACGGATGGTGCGAGCAGGCGCGCGACGACGATGGGAACCAGATCGGGGAAGCGGTCTATCATTACCGCAAGGCAGATGCCGTTCTGTCCGCAAAGGGTGATAACGTCCCGGCGCATATTTTTGGCAAAAATGGCCTGCTGCAACGCATCGCCTAACACAACCCCCGGGGGCTTCGGCCCCCCATCAATCAACCGAGGAGACAACGACCAATGGCCACCGCAATCACACCAGAAACCTTGTGCTTCTTCACGCACAAGCTACCCAGCGGCAGCGGTTTCGCCGTCAACGAGGCAACGGGTGATCGGATATTCGTCCCCAAGTCCGTGACAGAATTGATCGAGCCGGGCGAGTTCGTGATGATGCGCCTGATCCCCAATCCGAAACGGGCTACCACCGACGTCAAATGGTCCGCGATCTATGCGTGGCCCACCGAGGAGATCGACGATGAAGATTAGGCACATCGCTGGCGACGTGATCGGGGTGATCTGCCTCGTCATTATCTGCATCGGGGCGATGTTTCTGCCCCTGCTGTTCTGAGGCGGCGGTCGTGACCTGTCGAAGCTGCAACGGCACCGGGGTGATCGTGGAGAACATCGCCACCCTCTATGACCGCGTCTCCTATCGCATTGAGATTTGCCACTGTCAGGCTGGCCGCAAGCTGGCCTGCTCGACCAGCCAAACAACCCCGCACATCGACCAATTCTCAACCCCTGACGAAATTAAGGAGCAAGACCAATGAAACCCATCCCAGAAATCGTGACCGAGATTGCAGATCGCTATGGCATCAACCCGTCGGAAATGACGGGCAGAGAGAGAAGCCGTGATGTGTATGTCGCACGGTCGCACGCCATCTTCTTCTGCTTTCAGCACGGCCACAAGCCAGCCGACATTCGTGAGTATTTCCGGCGAGATCGAACATCGATGCACGCATCATTAGGCGCGCACCTTGTCCACTTCCGCAACGGCTGGACGCAAGGAACTGCGCTATGATCGCCACCACCTTCTGCTTATTCTTGGGCGCGGCCCACATCCCCGACTTGCAGCCCAGCATCATCGAGTTTGATTGCGGAATGAACGAGACCCAGTGCCAACTGAAGGGCAACCGCCTTGCAATCCAGATCACCGAACTGACCGGACTGGTCATCATGTTCATGTGCGCAGAGCCAGCCAAGGAGACAGACCAATGACCGTAGACCTAAGCAACCCCAGACCGTAGACCTAAGCAACCCCGCGCGGGGGCGGTCAGGGCGTCAACGAGAAGCCGAATATGCTGGAGCCTCGACGGCGCTTCCCAATACCAGCTGAACAACCCTGACCGCGATTAGATAAAAGGAACGACGATATGGACAAAGAGAAACTAGACCTTCTGGAACAGAACTTGCGCATAGCGCATCGCTTTCAGAATCAACGAGCCGTGCTTAGGCTATGCGACGAAGCGGCTGACGCCATCAAAGCACTGCGCGCGCAGCAGGAACCCGCAGCGCCTAAGCGCCGGGGTCGCCCGCCGAAGATGCAGCAGGGGTTTATTTAGCGCCCGCCGCCGAAGCGACGGACGTCTTGGGGCGCAAGGCCCATGCGCCTTTGAGCCTCACCCGCAGCGGGGGTCGCTCCAATCCCGGTCACTAAACCGCCCCGGACACCCCTCTGCAACATCGCTTCGGGCCTACCCGATAGGATGGCCATGCGATCCAACATCGCGCGCACCGACGCTAACTCTTCGGGTTGGCGCTGTAGGGCCGCAAATGGGGCCAGTTCCCCGGTTATTTGTTGCGCGGTTTGTGCCGGGGTTCCCCCGCCCATTGCGGCCAACCGTGCGATCTCAGATTGAATGGTTCCTTGTTGAGTGGCAATGCGGTCGAAAGGGCTTTGTGTCCCCCGTGCCGCATCACTAATAGCCCGCTCTGTCGCTTGGCGCGCGGCTGTTGGGGAACCCCCACCAAGGGCGCGCATGCCAAGAGGCTCAATGGCTTGCTGTAAGCGTTCAATGAACGCATCTGCCCCATCGCCTAGGAGTGTACGCAGCTTTTCTTGCGACTCGCGTGTTGTTAGGGCGCGCAGTGCGCGAACCGCCTCTGCGGCCTCTTGGCCATCGGGGTCAAGGGGCCGAGATACGCGCGCCATAACGTCGTCAATATATTGGCGCGCACCACTGGCGACATTTCCCAATTCCCCCGGAGTCATACCATCAAGAGCGATCTGAACATCCTCGCGGCGCATCCCACTCCCAAGAATTTGATACCCAGTATCCAAAGCCTCCCTGTTGCCGATGACTTCGGCTGCTGTGGAGCGGGCCTCACCGTATTGGGGAACAAGGTCGTCAAGAGTTGACCGAATGTCTCGGCCCAAGGCCGATAGAGTGGCCACGTCCTCTGGTTCACCCGCGCGCGCCGCTGCGCTGGCGCGGCTTTGCAGTGCGCGCGTTATGTAGTCGATCTGGCGCACGTCGGGGAGAGTGTCAAAGCCTATCACGTTCCCGGCGTCATCAAGGCGCGCGATTATTTGCGACGACCGCTCACCCTCGCGGCGCATAAGGACGTTAGCCCGTCGAATAATGTCATCATCAACACGGTCGATCAGCGTCTCAAGGCGTTGACCTTGTGGGACAGAATAGTCAATGGGGGTGGCGTATGCGTCGGCATATGCGTCACGGCGCGCAGACACCGTATCTTCCATGAGTTGTTGCTGCTGCAAGCGAACCCCAGACGGATCACCAAGCGTATCGTCAAGCGTTTTGGTCAGTGCCTCGGACGCTTCTCTCGCCTGCCCACTGATAAGTCCGCGAGCCTTGGCCCGACCAGCAGACGGGGTGGACATACCAACATCCAGCAATCCACGCATTTCTGGCGATGTCTCAGCGAGCGAGCGAGGGGCGGTGGCCTCTGCAATGTCGCCACCAGCCTCAAAGCCACGCGAAACGGTTGCGACCTCCGCTGCGGGGCGAGACAACCCAAGGAATTGGGCTAATTTTTCTTGGGCGAAGCGTGCGGGTGCGCCAAACATTTTCCCAACAGGCACGCCAGCGACAGGCAAAGCTCCGGCAAGAATACCGCCCGTCACAGCACCAGTGCCAGCGCGTTGCGTCGCTGTGATGCGGCGGGACTGAGGGTCTGTGCCAGCACCATAACCGCTTACAGTGCCTTCCGTACCGCCTGCCAAGGTGC
>Ga0307488_10004796_pt1 | contig 11248 bp, 10 predicted proteins | sample SB02metaG_FD_202248 | JGI IMG/M metagenome (GOLD analysis project Ga0307488, IMG submission 202248) | Sea-ice brine microbial communities from Beaufort Sea near Barrow, Alaska, United States - SB 0.2 | ecosystem: Environmental > Aquatic > Marine > Coastal | place: USA: Alaska | collected...
CAGAACCTGTAATCCAAGTTTTGTAACGTCTGTCCTCAGTCTCAGAAGCTCTGTAACGAACATGTAAGAAAGGACGCTTTGCATTTTTACCTAAAATCTGGTCATATACTGTAGTAGAACCAGCTGGCACTAATAGTCCGTTTACACGTCCTGAATTAGCAGCAGTAGGTAAACCACCACGCATAGTTGGGTCATTTAAGTATTTCCAGTCAGACTTGTAAAAGTCATAACCTCTACGGAATCCAGTAAATCCAAGGTTTAATGCCATGTCTTTGTCATTATCAAATAAACCATAAGATGTTCCACCAGCTCCATAAGAATTTTGAGCAGCTAACATATCGTCAATGTCAAACCCAAAGTTTCTGTCTACGAAAATTACATTTTCTTCAATAGAACCTCGCTTATCTAAACGAGATATAATTGCGTCAAAATCTGCAAGTGCAGCAGGATTTCCACCGCCCCATACATTTCCTCTGTTATTAACCACATAGAAGATACCTTCAGAACCTTTGTTCCCTACATCTCCTGTAGCTGCAATTGCTCCACTACCAGCTTCAGCAGGCACTGCTTCAATCATTGCAGTCTCTAAGTAGTCATCAAAACGTAGTCTTGTTTCGTGCTCAGATTTTAAATACCATAGGTATCCACTAGCTCCATTTTCAGTAGTTATTTCTATCCACCCAATTTGCGCCATATCTGAACCACTAACTGCATACTTATCTTTGATGATAATTGGTGAGTTAGAGAAGATAACGTCATCAGCTTCTAAAGAGCCAACCATTCCATTTGTTCCTTTTTTAAATTCAGAACCGTAAATAAACACAGTAAACTTATTAGCTCCTGCTGCATTAGTAAATCCTGCTGCTTCGTAAAAAGCTACATCAAAAGTACCGTTTGCTGTAGAAACAGCCGTAACAATTGCTTTATTGTTAACTCCTCCTGCATTTGCAGTTATCATTACTGTTTGACCTACTCTAATAGCAATACTTCCAGTACCTGGAATTAAAGCATCATTAACCGTAAATTGAGCAACGGTAACTGGTCCTGCTGCTGCTGTTGTACAGTCTACATATTTAGTGTGTAACCTTCCTTGTTCTGCCCATTTAATAAGGTCAGAGTTTGAAGGCATTTCAGCTCCTACTAAACGTAGAAACGATGCAACGGTACGATTACCGTATCTTTCGAATTCCTTTTCATAAGTATCAGGTAGATACTGATTTAAGAAATCAAAGTTAGTTATATAATTTGTACTCAATGGTACTTGTTCTGCACTGGGTTGTAAAGCAAACCCTGGGGCTACTTGAACTGCTCCTGCCATAATAATTAATTTTTAAAATTTATTTTCGTTTAATACTTCTAATTTTTAAGCCTCGTCCCGAATCAGGGTTAACTGACTTAACTGTCATTCCTCCTTTATTAGTTACTTCAGGTGCTCTGCGTTCACTCATGTTTATATTTTTAGTTTTACGCATTACATCTTGAGTAGCCTCTGATTTGCCTTGTTCAAAAAAGAACTGTGCAAATTTATCTGGATTCATGGCGATTGATAAAGCTCTGTGATATCCAGCAGCATCTTTCATTAAACCTTTATCATCAAGAAACTTATTTATAAAGTTCATTGGTGTATCTTGGTTTTTTTTAATAGACTGTGTATCACCAGGAGAAAAGGTTACTGTTTTGTCGTCAAGTGCGAAATCAAAACCTTTGAAATCATCAGTAAACACTTCGTTAGTTTTTTTTACAAACCAACTTCGCTTTGCCTCATTTTCCTGTTGTTGAGTTTTAACAGATTCTAAATATTGCCTATAATCTTGAAGCTCTTCATTTTCGCTTTCAGAATTAACAGCCGGTCTCGACTCAAGAGGCTGTTTGTACAATTCTTTTTGCTCATTAAAGAACTTTTTTGCTTTAGCAATAATTTTTTTCTTTGCTAGTTTAGTCTTTTTAATTACAGACTCATCATCTAGGTCTTCATCATAAGAATAATCCTCCATAAGAGAATCAATATCTTCAGGGTCTAAACCTTCTCCTTCTGTAATAGTCAAATACTCTCTTAGCAAAGAGTCAGGATTCATAGAACTAAAATCTTGCTGTAGTTTAACAAAATCTTGAATATCTCTTCCTGTTTCTTTTTTGTATTTAAAGTAAGCAGCGACATCTTCAGGAAGCTCTTCAGCTTCCTTTCTTTCAGCCATTAAATCATCAAATGAATTAATCTCCTTACCGTATCTTTTTCCAATATATGAAAGAACGTCTTCTTCTTTTAAGTCATAAGGCTGCTCTGCAGCCTCCTCAACAGAAGCTTCTTCTTTATCATCTTCCTTTACGGAAGAATCTTCTTTATCTTTTTCAAAATTTAAATCTACTTTTTCTGTTTCACTTGTTTCTGAAGTATCATTAAACTGGTCTTCATGCTTTTGAAGTAATTCATTTTCTACTTCTTGCATTGATTTTTCTTCTGTAGCTTCTATAGCTCTTACTTTTATTTCCATTAGATATGATTTAAATTAAATTTTATAAGTTTACCTTGGTTCAAATTCTGACAAATCAAAACCATCTAAACTATCTTCATTAGATTCAAAATTCTGTGGAGGTAAATTATTTTTACGTTGTGTAATCAATTTACTTTGTTCAGTATTCTGTTGACTAATTCTTTCGCTTTTAGATTTTTCTCTTTGATTTTCTCTTTCAGATATAGCATTTTCATCTATTCCTCTAAGCTGTAAATTATAAGAAAATTCTTGCTCCATAAGTTGAGCTTTAAGCTGTGCTTCTGTTTTATTTTTTTCTATTTCAAAAGCAATTTCAGCTTGTTTAACTTTTATTTTAGATTGAGTTTCTAGCTCTACTTTTTGCATAGAAACTTGAGCGGCCATTTCTTGTGATTTTAATTGCTGCTGAGATATCATGGCTTGCTGTTGCATTTTCATTTTCTCTTCGCGCTCTTGTTTAGATGTGCGTTTTAATTTAAGCAATTGATTAGCTAACTTTAAGTTTCTAATTTCCCTTATATCAATAGCATCTTCAAGATTTATATCTCCTTTAGATAAAGCCATTTGAATGTTTTGTTCTAACATTGCTTTTTGCTCTTCATCTGGAGACAACTCTATAAACACACCAAAGTCATAAATATATAATTGACTTATCTCTCCTAATATACTTACGTTATACTTACCTATTTTATTTATAAAGTCTTCCTTAAAGTCTGAGTACTCTAAAATATCGGCGACCCTATATGTTAACGCTTCGGCCAACGTACGATATATGTAAAGACTTCCATCTAATATATGTCTAGTTGCTGTATTTGAGTTTAATGCTGCTAATTTCTGTACACCAACCAAAGAATCAGATGAAGGCGTAGAACCGTCTCTCGCTTCATTTAAGCCTGTTACAGAGCGAATCATCTCTAAGTAGTGGTTATAGTTAGCTATAAGCATTTGTGTCTTAGAAGCGCCTGAATTGCTTGTGAGCTGTTGTATAGGTGTTTTACCTTGATTATATTCACCATCTTGAGTATAACTTCTACCCACTACACTACCTGTCTGAAAATATAAACGCAATGCGTCTGAAGGGTCATATGAAGCGCCTGTCCCCAGGTCAACCTCATTTAAACCATCCGCATCTATGTACACCCCGTCAGGAACTGTTCTTGCAATAACTTGTTGTAACTTTAAATGAGTAATCTGAATTAAATCAGCAAAAGGAATCATACGTCTAACCAAAGATTCAATAACACCTTTATACATTCTTGGGGCAACTGCAACGTAATTTGGTATAGCATGCTGAGAAGCTGATTGAGGACGAACCATATTTTCTGCAAGTTCCCACTTAAGAATAATATTAGTTCCCATAACCATTATACCATCATACCATACATCAATAGTTTTTTCTATTTTTTCAAACCTTCCTTCGTCCATCATATCTTGAGGAGGATTAAAAGTGTCATCTTTTTCAATTACCTTAGAGCCACCGCCCTCTAATATTCTTTTTTTATAAACCATCTTTTTAGTAGTCTTATAATTAAAGTACATTAAAGTACAAGTGTCACGAGAAAAAATATCGTTGTCATAAAATTGAGCTACATTATAATAATCATACCAACTTTGACTATATCTTGATATTTCTTCTAAATCATCATTAGTAATATCAGGGTCTATTTTTACAAGCTCAGTTAGGGGTAATGTTTTAATTTCTCCCCAATAAAAACAATCTCTAAAATGAGGGTCTTCAGTATAACTATAAACTACATTTGAAGGGTCTACATATGATATTTGAACACCTGCTCCAGGAAGAAACTCATGTTTAGCTACAGATATTCCTATCACAGTAGCATCATAATCTATTTGTTTACGAATATCATCATAATGATTTTCTGCAAACATTGTGTCTATAGCCTCTTCTTCCGCAATCTCAATTGCTGGCTTATAGTTTAAGTTCATGTATAATGAAAGTTCCTCATCTGAATTAGGTAATTCATCAGGGTCCATTACAAAAGGGTCTACTCCTGTTTTTTCTTGAATACTTTGAAGTATAGGTTTAGCAGCCATCTGACCTTCAACCATATCTTGGTATTTACTTCTTTTAGATTGAGACAATGCGTCTTGAGCATAGGCCTTAACTTTAAATTCCCTGTCCTGCATACCATTAACCACAATGTCTACAAACTTAGGAAGTATAGGAACTGGAGTCCAATCTAAATTAAGATAAGATAAATCTCCATCAATTGATAATTCATTTTTGTATTTAGCTACAGACTGTTCGCCTCTTGCATATAACCGCAGTCTGTGAAAGTCTCTCCATTGATTGTAATATCTACACTGGTTTCCATCTTTTCTAAACCATTCATACTGAATAGCCTGTCCTATTTGTAAACCGAATTCGTTAGTAGCTTTTTCAGCATCTGAAACGAATTGACTTGGAAAGCCTGCAGATGTAATGTCTATTGTAACATCTTTCATCTATCTAATTAATTCACTTAAAGTTCCGTTATTTGTATACCTGGCAAAGTTAAGGTTTATTTTTGATTGTTTTTTCTCAACTTGATACATGTGTTTTTGTGTAGCCATAATAGCTAACCCTGAACTAATACTTGCGTCAAATTTAGTTCTGTTTGAAATATCAAACCTAGCCCAGTCCTCTAAAGTCCTCATAAACAGCATAGAGCCCATGTCGTCTTTTTCTCTGAAAGCACCGTCCATATCTAAACCTACATACTTTTCTATGTAAGATTCAATAGCAGCAGCGTGAGATTGTTTAACATCTTCAGAACTGTTAGGTATGCCTCCAAGTTCTTTTTCTGTTTTAGATAACTTTGACAAGCGTTTGTCCGGACGGTTAATAGAGTACGGTCTATACCCTCTGTTTTTAAAATGATACAACAGTCTAGGCTTGTTGTTTTCTATAAGTATAGGCATTCCATAAAATACACAAGCCATTAGCACTTCTTCAAAAAACATTTCTGCAGTTTGAGGTCGAGCCACATACTCTAGAAAAAACTCATTAGATGGAGCTTCCTCCATATTAAACTTTGTAAGGCCGTGTAGCGCTCCGTTAGAGCCCCCACCACCTACAGTTCCAGATATGTCGTAAGAATCACATCCAAACGCTCCTATGTGCTCGTTCCCTGGATACTTTAGTCCATTTCTTTCTATTATGTTATTCTGTAATTGTTTTGGAGGAACCCAGGTTACAAAAAACCTTCCCCTGTTGTCAGGACTAAAAGCTACTTTTTTATCTTTTATTCCATTCTCCCAATAAAAATTTCCTCTAGTTAAATGATGCTCTTGTATTAACGAATCATTATAGTCTATTTGCTGATATATTTTTGTAAGATTAAAAAGAGATGACTTGCTTTCATCTCTAAAAGCATGAGACTCTGTTCTAGGAAACTGTCGATAAAATTCATTCAATGCATCAGCATCAGATTTTAAAGAGTCAACTTCAGCTTCCCAGTAATCAATTGCTCCATTTATTATCCACTCTCCGTCTACTCCTTTTGTTTTTTGAGAAGGAACTCTTAACACAGGCATTCCATGTATGTCAATAAAACCTTCCATGTTTAATTCCATAGGAATAAATAAAGAATACATTCCGCTTCTGGTTTGACCATTTGCGTTTCTTGTCTGTATGTTAGAGTCTTCGTATAATTTTTTAAAGTTTGCTCCTCCCTTGTCCAAAGCATTTGAGGTAGAGCCCATTAAACATTTTCCTATAATCTTACTTCCTAATCGTAAGCAAGTTTTAGTTACCCTCCAGTTATTTAATATATTATTAGGCTTAATCCATTTGCCGCTTTCATCATGAACTAAAAGCAATAACTTCTCTCCATCATAAGAGTTGTCATCTGTATTCTTCCAGTCAATAGTAGTGTCTAATCCATAAAGCTCATCATTAACAGAGTCATACATGTTTTTTTTTGTAATTTTAGAGGCTGGAATCCTAAAGGCAAGCTCTGTCTTAGGTTTATCCATACCATCCTGGATAGGCTTAAAGAAAAAAGGAAGTCTATTTGCAATTGGGACAACTTTATCAGTAAACATTTTTTTAGAATCAGAACCAGTCTTAGATAATATTCCCACCCTAGAATCTTTAGCTAGCGTTCCCGTGTTTACACATTCTGAAGAACCCATAAAAGAAAATCCTGAACGTCTTATTTTTAAGTAGGTCATTCCAAAACATCTTTTGTCAGCCTTACAGGCTTCCCAAAAAATAAAAAATATTCTATTAGCTTCTCTAAAGTCAGGGTATCCTACATCAATACTAGACCATTGCAAATACATGTAATGAGCTCCAGTCATATAGGTGGTTATTCCATTGTTTAAAAACCAATGCCCATCTTCTCTTCGGTTAAACTCACCTTCAATATAGTCTACCCACTTTGCCTTAAAGTTAGCGGGCATCTCATTCCATTGAAATATAGAATTTATCCTGGAAAGTTCTTTGGGAAATTGAGTACGCTTCCAATATTGCTCTGAAGACTTTAAACTTCTTTTATAAATATCTTTTGAAACTAATGGTAATGCAATATGTAAACCTGAAATAGAAACAACATCACCAACCTGACCGTTTTTAGATATAACAATCACATCGTACTTTTCGTTATGTCCATATACCCAGGTTTTAGCTTTATTCTTTTTTGATAAAACTGATTTAGGAATATAATTTTTTACTACTGTATATAATTTATCTTGAACGTCTTTCTGCAAAACCTTGTTTTGTTTCTACTTTGTTATCAAAATCATTAGCTAAGTTTATATTTTCTTGCTCAGTGTCTATTTTATTCAATATATCAAAGGCATCAAATATTGCTAACTTTTTAGTGGCTGCCGCATTCTTTAATCTATCTGCTGCAAGCTCATCCTCTGGGTCTGGTTTTATAATGTCTTCTTTAGCCACACGAATAAGCTCCTTAACTGCTTTTCTTCCAGCTGCTATTATTTCAACTTTTAATTCTTCAGAGGTCATTTTTTTTTGTTATTAAGAATTCATCTAAATGTTTTTCCCAATGCATCCTATATTCATATCCTCCAGGAAATGTTTCATCGCATTGACTGCATTTTATTGTATGTCTCATAAAACCATGGTCACATGATGGCTAAACATCCTATAAAGTTTTTCTCCATCTACATTAAACTCATATTCTGTCTCAGGTCTAAAGGTTACTAAATCTCCTTCATTAACTCCTTGACTAGATAATTTTTTATTTATATATCTTACCTTTCCCATAAGAGGTTCTTCTGCAAAAGGTTTATGAATATAAGACTCAATAGATGGTATTGGTTTTATAAAACAATACTTATCGTGACAATGCCACTTATCTTCTTTTTTATACATATAATACTGAGCGTCATCTATAAAAAATAAATCGTCCATAAAAAAACTCTTGCCGCTTTTTTGGCGACCCTTCATGTCATTGTAAAATTTAAAAACGTTATGATGAACAAGCAAAGTGTCTCCAGGCTCAATCTGTCCAGTATAACCTAAAGGGGTTGATACGACTATACCTTCACGGTTTGATGCTTCGTGATTCTCCTCGGAGGTACTTGTTATAAAGTCTATACCACCTATTTCTTTAGAGTTGTTATATCGTTTACCTTTTATGGGCTTTACAATAAAAAAAAATGGTGACCTCATGAACCACAACCTTCACAGTCTATGCTAGAATCTGTAGGTTTAACTCCATTTAGTTTCATTTCAATACTATGTATTTGGTCTTGTATTTCTAATTGCTCCATCCAGTCATTTGTATTTTTTTTCTTTTCTTGTAATATGTTGAATTTATCTAATAAATCTTCTGTGCTCATTTATTTTTAAAAGTTTATGTTATATTCTATAGAAATAGGCATCATTGTGTTAAATTCTTTCCACATAAATATCTCATTATCCTTTTCAATCCAGACGATAAATCCTCCGGTATCTTTGTTTTGATTTATAAGATGAATTTTGTGTGAGCCTCCTAGTATGTCTTGACCCACTAAGTAGTGCATTGCACCTGACTTATAATCAGGTCCAATAGAAATTTTACGAATATTCATTGTATTAGAATTAATTAATACAAATATAAGGATTATTTACCAGGGAGTTTAACTCCTATTTTATCTGCCGTTCTCGCTCCGAAGTAGCCACAAAGAACCCATGTTAAAAGCGATGCTGTATCTGAGGTATCTAATCCCATAAACCACCCTCCTACATAAGCCAGAACTAATACCACTAAAGTTAGTGGCCGTATATTTCGCGCAAGCCAACTTTGACTTCTAGAATCAGACACCCATCTACGGGTAATTCCATCTATCTCAGCACGCTCTATTCTTAATTTTTCTAAAGCAATATGCTTGTCTGCTTCTGACATTTCTTTATTGCCAGAGATAAGCTCTGATATTACATTTCCAGGAAGAATAGCGTCTCCTACAATTCCAAGTATGGAAGGAGCTTTTTCAATAAGAAACCTGCCTACGGCAGTCTCTTTAAACGGTTTTTTTACAGTACTCATATTACTGTATAATAATTCTTACCATTTATTTTTTCAGCGCGCAAACATCTTGTTCTGTTTTCTTCTTGTGAAACATAACTTACATGTATCCACGCTGGATTTTTATTATCTCCAAACTCCCATATAAGCTGGTCGAAGTTTAGATTATCTTTTATGTAATTAAACATTTCAGCGTTTGTCTTATGTCCGAAGGTATCGTCTAGGTCAATCGCTCGGCCTTGACAGTGCTGACTGGAAGAGCTTCCACCAATCGCACGATTTAAATCTTCACACCTAAACATGCTATTAATTTTTATAGGTCCACCTACGTATTCTCTGAGAGGCTCAAAGACATGAGTAGCAATACCAACCATATTAGAGGTTTCGTAATCATTTGGGATATTACTTATGTTTAAACGTAAAGCTGTGTTGGAGCGTATAGCTTCCTTATGCGTAATATGTTTACTTATTCTTTCCATACATTAAGTACCATTTGTGAATTGTGTAACCAATTGATACTAAAAGTAATAAAATTTTTAAAATTACATCTATATGCGTCATAGAAATTCCTATAACTAAACTATTTATTCCCAATATTTTCATATCGTTAATTGACATTTTTGTTTTTTTTAACTATTTGATATACTACTTTTATATCTAAAAGCGCACTATTGTTTTGTGTATAGGTCATAGTTTCTAATTATTTGGTTCATTATAAAGTTGTGTAACTTCCCCAGAATCGAGTGCTTTGTTGAATATTCTTAACTGGTCAAGGTCTCCGACTGCAAATTTCCCTGGATAATTAGCTGGGTTACTTGGGTCTCTCATCATAACTAAATTATAGGTATGGCTAAAAGAATTAGTTCCTGTAGCTGTAGCCTGTGCATTTAAAGAACCATTTATATAAATTTTAGCACTATTTGCACTTGTTGTATTGTCATAAGTCATAACAACATGATGCCAATCGCTATCATCCACTACACCGCTGTCAAAATTAAATACTCCTGTTGAAGTTTGGTTTAATCTAAAAGAATATTTAGTACCAGAACCATTAGCTCCGCCAATTACTATTCCACTTGTACTACTTCCTGTAGACGTAGCTAACAAATAATAATTCGTACTAAACAAGGTATCTTTTGCCCAGAAAGAAATAGTAAAGGCTCCTCCAATAGACATATTTGTAGTTATAACAGAACTTGTGCCATTAAACTCCCCTGCTTTTAAAAACGGAGCTGACACACTAGGCGCAGCGTATGTCATACTATTTTCTGTCCCATCATACAAAGGAACCCAATCAACAGCTGTTGCTGCACCATCATAAGTTGCACTGCTGGGGGTCATGGTGGCGTCTCCCTCAAGTTCATAAAGAGCTATAGCTCCTTTGCTTGCTGGATAGTCTAGTGTAGATGAGGTGGCTGATGTTTCACTGTAAAGCAACCACGCATCATTCGGATTTAAAGCTGTATTGTATATACGCACTTGGTCTATTGAGCCGTTAAAATACAAAGCGTTATTTTCATTTCCTATATTAACTGCTACTGTTCCAGCTGCGCCAAATGTTCCGTCCCAAGATGTTGTACCCACACTTGAACCATTTAAATAAAGTGTAAGATTCGAAGCATTGCTTCCTGTTAAAACTGCATTATACCAAATATTATTAGATAAAACTGTAGAGTCGTCTATTATAACAGAACCACCTGAAGCGTTTACGACTGCTCTTAAAGTGTTATCAGATTCTACCTCTAAATAAATATAAGTTGACCTACCAAAGAAATATAAAAATCTTCTACCACTTCCGCCTGAAATATTAAACCACATTGAAATGGTAAATGCTGATGCTGTAGCTATTGATGAAGAAACTGCATCTGGTAAAACAACCTTACTACTACTTCCATTAAACGTACCGCCTTTTCCGATGTAGCCATTAGGCTGTGAATCATCGGCATTGTCTTCAAACTCATACTGAGCTACCTGACTACCATCATTAAAAGGATTTGTTTGGTTAGCCGTTACGCCGTTAGCGTTATATACCTGTTCAGCTATTGCTAGATAGATGTAAGAACCACCGTTTGTATTATAATCTCCATTAGTATTTTTTATCTGAAAACCGTTTGAGTTAAAATCAATATTAACCGAAGCAGTTGTCAGTTCCGCATCGGATAAATTTGCTTGTAATACAGAATTCACTGGATTTGAAGGGTTTCTTTTGTTATCCTGCATCATCCAACTACCAGTATCTGAAGATTTTTTAATCATAACAAAAGCTGGTCTAAAACCTGT
>Ga0307488_10004798_pt1 | contig 11243 bp, 10 predicted proteins | sample SB02metaG_FD_202248 | JGI IMG/M metagenome (GOLD analysis project Ga0307488, IMG submission 202248) | Sea-ice brine microbial communities from Beaufort Sea near Barrow, Alaska, United States - SB 0.2 | ecosystem: Environmental > Aquatic > Marine > Coastal | place: USA: Alaska | collected...
TTGCCGAGGATGGCGTTGAGGTTGGCGCCATCGTAATACAACAGCCCGCCAGCATCGTGGACCAGATCGGCAATTTCCTGAATCTTGCGTTCAAACACGCCACAGGTTGATGGGTTGGTCATCATCAGTCCCGCAGTCTGGGGACCAACAGCTGCACGCAGCGCCTCAATATCCACGTCACCGTCTTTGCCGACAGCCACTTCACGGACCTGGTAACCACACATCACCGCTGTGGCGGGATTAGTGCCGTGAGCCGCTGTGGGTATGAGTATCTCAGTACGCTGGGTGTCACCATTTTTCTCATGGTAAGCGCGAATCATCGCCACACCGGCAAATTCACCCTGGGCACCGGCCATGGGAGTGAGAGACACAGCGCGCATGCCGGTAACGTCCTTGAGATATTCCTGCAACTCATACAGACAGCTGAGGAAACCCTGGCTGAACTGTTCGGGCGCCAACGGATGGCGATTCAGAAACCCGGCCAGACCCGCCACTTTGTGGGCACCGCGGGGGTTATATTTCATGGTGCACGAACCCAGTGGGTAGAACTGGGTGTCGATGGCATAGTTTTTCTGCGACAAGTTGGTGTAATGCCGCACCACCTGCAATTCTGAGACTTCCGGCAGACCCGCAGGTACCTTACGTTTCAGGGCTTCGGGGATTTCACCGGCAGCCGGGTATTGGGTCACAGGGTACTGGGCGCGGGCAGAACGACCGCTGGCTCCTATTTCATATATCAACACTGATCTAACCCTCACAAGCCTGTCGAAGACTGCTGACAAATGCATCTATGTCAGCCTCATTTTTTGTTTCAGTGACATTGGTCAGCATACAATCGGCCAGCGCCGGAGATACCAGACCAAGATCGTAACCACCGAGGATGCCGTCGCCCGCCATGGTCGCCAACACCTCTGCTGCCGGTTTTGGCAGGCGCAATACCACCTCGTGGAATACCGAAGCAGTATAGCGACGGCTGACCCCTGGTACCGCTAACGCCTTGTTCAGCAGGTTCATCATGCCACCATGGCAATCGCAGGCCACAGCATACAAGCCCTTGTCACCGAGCAGACTCATGTGGATGGTCGCGGCGGTCACCAGCAAACCCTGGTTGGTACAGATATTCGATGTCGCCTTGGCGCGCCGGATATGTTGCTCCCGGGCCTGTAAGGTCAGAGTAAAACCGGTTTTGCCATCCAGGTCATTGGTACGGCCAATAATGCGGCCTGGCATCTGCCTCACCAACGCCTGCTTGCAGCACATAAAACCCACGTATGGTCCACCAGAGGACACTGGCACACCCAGTGGCTGGCCTTCACCAACCACAATATCTGCGCCCTGTGCGCCCCATTCACCGGGCGGCTTGAGCAATGCCAGGGCTACCGGATTAACCACGGCAATCACCAGCATGCCTTGTGCGGCAGCCCAGTCGGTCAGGGCATCGACGTCTTCAAGGGCGCCAAAGAAGTTCGGAAAGGGGATCACCAGGGCCGCATAGTCCTGACCTTCATAGGCTGCCAGTTGCGCCACATCCAGCGTGCCACTCTGGTCATCGGTATCAACCACATCAATATGCAGATTCTGGTTCTTGACGATATTACGGCAGGCACTCAGGTAATTGGGATGGACACTGCCAGCGCAAAGAATGCGGTGCGACTTGGACTTGCGGTTAGCTCGCACGGCCATCAGGATAGCTTCTGCCATTGCCGAGGCGCCTTCATAAACCGAGGCGTTGGCGACTTCCATGGCGGTAAGCCGGGAGATCATGGTCTGGAATTCATAGATCAACTGCAGCGTGCCCTGGCTGGCTTCTGCCTGGTAAGGCGTGTAGGCGGTCATGAATTCGCCGCGCCCAACAAGGTCCCAGACAGCACTGGGAATATGATGCTGGTAAGCTCCGGCACCCAGAAACGACAGGCGCACCTCATCCTGTTTGGCACGCTCGCCCATCAGGCGCAGCAAATCCATCTCGCTGATGCCAGTTGGCGTATGCTTCAGCACACCCGAGCGCAAGGCTTCGGGAATCTCGTCGAACAGTGCTTCGATAGAAGAAACACCAATAGTCGCCAACATCTGTTGCTCGTCGTCGGCCGTATGGGGAACAAAAGGCATTGCTGAACCTCGGTACAAAAATGATAGTTAGACCCTCACATTATCGTCGCTGTACTGACGGAAATGTGAGGACGATGTTATGAAAATAGAATGAAAATGTTATGACAAATGTTCTGCCGTTTATGCACGTGTAGTGGTGGTTAAGCACAGGACCAGAACCGCTTTAAAAAGTTGTTTAGTGCTCTTCACTCTCACAGAACGCTTCATAGGCGCTGACATCCAACAGGTTGTTAACCTCTTCGAGGTTGTCCGGTTGCATCTTGAAGAACCAACCCTCACCGAAGGGCGAGGTATTAACTGTCTCAGGTGCATCTTCGAGCAACGGGTTGACGGCAATCACGGTACCGGCAATCGGCGCATAGATATCTGAAGCCGCCTTCACGGACTCCACTACCCCGGCCTCACCGCCAGCCTCAACCGCCATGTCCACTTCCGGCAGCTCAACAAACACCACATCACCCAGGGCTGCCTGGGCATGGTCAGAAATACCCACGGTCACAGTACCGTCATCTTCAACCCGAACCCACTCGTGACTCTTGGCGTAGTGTAAATCCCCTGGAAATTCGACCATTTTTATACCCCTTATTTTAATGGACTATTTTAGTCGACAGCTTTAAATCGACTGTTTTTATCGACTGTCTTAATCAGCCAAACCTTTGGTCCGGCATCGGTTGTCTTGTATCTCAAAAAATAATCCTGTCGGCGCGCCAGCGCCAGCAACCCTCAGTCGAGCTTGTAAACCCGCTTGCCATTGCGGGCAAAGGGCGGCTTGACCTTGTGCACCGGCAGGCGCTTACCGCGAATCTCAACCTCCAGGTCACCAACACCACTTTTCACCCGCGCCAGGGCAATGCCATGCTCGAGGGTTGGCGAAAAAGCGCCGCTGGTAATTTCACCTACCTGCTCACCCGCACTGAACAGCAGATAGTGGGCGCGCAATACACCCCGTTCCAGCAGCACCAGACCTATGAGTTCCTGCTCGATGCCAACTGCCAGCTGCGCCTCAAGACGGTCACGGCCGAGAAACGCCCGATCGCCGTCAAAACTGACGGTGATGGCCATATTGGATTCCAAAGGCGTGACCTGCTCAGTCATGTCACTGCCATACAGGTTCATACCCGCTTCGAGGCGCAGTGTATCACGTGCGCCAAGTCCAACAGGCTTGACCCCGGCATGCACCAGTTGCTGCCAGAGGTGTTTGGCGTCTTCACCGGGGAGGATAATTTCAACGCCTTTCTCGCCGGTGTAACCCGTACGAGCGATAAACCAGTTGTCGGACCAGGCACCCACAAAGGGCTTCAGCTGGCTGATGACTGCAGCGTGAGCTTCGCCTACTACTGCGCTCACCTTGGCCAGGGAAGTCGGACCCTGGATGGCAAGAATCGCCAGTTCAGGGCGCTCAATAAGCTCACAATCAAAACCCTTGGTCTGTTTGGTCATCCACGCCAGGTCCTTTTCACGGGTCGCGCAGTTCACCACAATGCGATAAGCCACGCCTTCGGGGCCCGTATCCAGGTAAACAATCAGGTCATCCAGCACACCACCGTCTTCATTCAACATGGCGCTGTACAGGGCCTTGCCCGGCACATCCAGCCTGGCCACATCATTGGCTAGCAAATAACGCAAGTAGGCTGTGGCATCAGGCCCGCGCAGGTCAATGACAGTCATGTGTGAGACATCACAGATACCCGCATCGCGCCGTACAAAGTGATGCTCCTCAAGCTGTGAGCCATAATGAATGGGCATATCCCAACCACCAAAATCGACCATCTTGGCACCTGCTTTGATGTGCAGTTCATATATTGGTGTTCGCTGACCCATGACAATTGCCCATGCAAGGAGATTTAAAATCGGCGCCATTCTAACGATTCAGGTGCCGGGGTAACAGTGCCGAGGATTCATCTCGGACGTGAATGGTTTTCGCCTTCAGCTGCCCGTCGCGAGCCTCGCAACCATGGCTTTGAGAGTACCCTGGCGCTCCAGCAACGACACCCCAAGGTTACGCAACCAGTTGACCCCGGGATCACCCGTGTCAAAAATTCGCTTAAAGCCCTCCATGGTAGCTGTCATCAGCAGGTTAGCTGCCCGCCGCGAGCGCTCATAGCGCTGCAACACGGCCAGGTCACCGGGAGAGGTCTCATCAAACCGGCACTGCTGCAGGGCCAGCGCCAGGGCCTGGGCGTCAGCAAAGCCAAGATTGGCACCCTGGCCAGCCAGGGGATGAATAGTGTGCGCTGCATCACCAATAAGCGCCAGACCAGCTTTGACATAACGCAGGGCATGACGCTGGCGCAGGGGAAAAGAGAAACGGCGATCAACGCCCAACACCTTGCCAAGTACACCTTCGGAGGCACGACTCAAGCGCTGGCACAAGTCTTCGTCGCCAAGGCCAAGCAGTTCATCAGTGGCGGCTGTGGACCAGACCACAGAACACAGGTGCGGATTCGGCAAGGGCAGGAACGCCAGTGGCCCTGTGGCCGTAAAACACTGCCGCGCTATGCCGCCGTGGGGCATCTCAGTCTCAATGGTGGTCACCATAGCCGCTTGCTCGTAGCTCCATTCGAGGGTCTTGATCTGTGCCAGCTCGCGCACGCGAGACGCACCACCATCTGCACCCACCAGCAGCCGACAGCGGATCTCACTGCCATCCTGCAGCTGCACACGGTAGCCGGCACCATCAGCAACCACGCTGGCAAGACCACAGTCATAACGCAATTCGGTCTCGGCAAGGCCGAGCGCCTGCTGGTAAAGAGCGGCGGTCAGAAGCTGATTCTCAACAATGCTGCCGAGATGGTCGGCACGAGTCAGGTCACTGTTGAATTCAATGGCAGCAGTACCACGACTATCCCAGACCCGCATGCCAGTGAAGGCGCATTGCCTGGCAGGATCTGCTGGCCAGGCACCAAGACGCTGGAGCAGGGCCTGCGATGCCAGGTTTATGGCGCTGACCCGGGGGCTGCAGCCTGACGCCAGGGCAAATCCCTGGCGCGCCGCGGCGGCAGGCGCAGAGGCCCGGGGAACCGGTTGGCTGTCAATTACCAGCACCGACAGCCGCGAGCCGCGCAGGCCATTGGCCAAAGTCAGACCCACCAGGCCGCCACCGACAACCAGTACGTCGACCTCTGTGCTAGCAACCCCGGTACTGTCATTCCCGGTACTATCGTTCTCAGTACTGTCATTATCAGTACTATCAACCTCAATAGCGTCTACCATGCTTGCTGCGATCCTCCCTGCCTTGTTCCACAAATGATCACTACACCGTTTCAGCTACGCCATTTGCACCCCGGCCAGCGGCTGGAGTCTTGCCGTCCTGACTGGTCGCGGCTGCTGCCATCTGACTCACTGACCCGCCGCCGATCCGCGCCGGAGACTGGCCTTGCCCTCAGTGGACATATACGCTTCGATCTCCGCCACGGTTTTTGGAATCATGGCAGTTAATACTTCGTGGCCAGTTTTTGTCACCAGCACATCGTCTTCAATGCGCACACCAATACCACGGTAGCGAGCAGGTACATCAGCAAGGTCTGCGGCAATGTAGATACCGGGCTCCACAGTGGTGACCATGCCGGTCTCAAAGACTCGCCAGGTATCATCAATCTGGTACTCGCCAACATCGTGCACATCCAGCCCAAGCCAATGGCCGGTACGGTGCATATAGAATTTTTTATAAGCCTGGGCCTGGATCAGGCGCTCAACATTGCCCTGCAGCAAGCCCAGCCGCACCAGTCCCGCGGTGATCACCCTGACTGCCGCCTCATGGGGCTGGTTCCAGTGATTGCCCGGCTGAACCTCCTCAATAGCAGCCAACTGGGCGTCCAGCACGAGATTATAAATCTCCGCCTGGGCCGCAGAATAGTGACCGTTGGCAGGCAAGGTGCGGGTCACATCTGCGGCATAACCTTCATACTCAGCGCCAGCATCTACCAGCACCAGATCGCCATTCCTGATGGTGTCGTTGTTACCGGTGTAGTGCAGGATATTGGCGTTATTACCTGCACCAACAATCGCCGGGTAGGCCGTGGTTCTGGCTCCTGCCAGGACAAAAGCGTGATTCAGCTCCGCCTCCAGATGAAACTCCATCAGCCCCGGCGCCAGCGCCGCCATCAGCCGCAGATGCCCCGCAGCGGTAGCATTGGCGGCATGCCGCATCAGGTTGATTTCCTGGGCACTCTTAAACAGCCGCAGTTCATCCACATGCTGGCCAAGATGAACAAATTCTCCAGGTGGTTTGGCACCCGACTGCTGATTGGCTGAGATGGCTTTTGACCAACCAATTACCTGAGCATCAAACTCTGTATTGGCACCCATGGCATAATACAACCTGGCCTTACCTTCAATCAGGCCAGGCAGGATATCGTCGATATCAGCAATGGGAAAGGCATCGTCCAGGCCATACAACTGCATGGCCCGGTCTGGTCCGGTAATCTGGCCATGCCAACGCTCCAACTCGGGATCACGCTCGCGGCAGAACAACAGGGTTTCGCCATGAATCCTGCCCGGCACCAACACCAGCACCGCGTCTGGTTCGCCAAAACCACAGAGGTAATGAAAATCGCTGTCCTGGCGGAAAGGGTAATCCACATCCCGATTGCGGGCCACAACCCGCGCACTAGGGACAATGGCAATGCTGTTGGCATCCATCATCGACATCAGGTTTGCGCGCCGCCGGGCAAACTCCCTCAAGGTGATTGTCGGACCCGCTTTCATGCCACTCCCATCCTGCTCTTCATAAACAGCCCATCATCAGCAACCTAGTGCACCGCAGCGCCGGCACATTCGGCAAATACCAGCAATGCAGACATCCGCACATATTCAGTAATTTCCACCAGATCGACCTCGTTCTCCTCATCATCCGACACTTCGTCGTCAAGGCTGGCAATCTTGCCGAGATCTGCCAGCAACTCTCGCAGATCCTCGCTCAGGTCAGCGGTCTGGAAGCGCCCAGAGAGACCAAAACCGGACAGAAAGCCACTGCACCAGTGGCCGAGCGCCGCCGCTCTGGTGGCGACTTGCGTATCATCACTGGGAATAAGGGGCTGGAAGTTAAAATCCGGGTCCAGCAGGCCTGCACTGACCTGAGCAAACAAGAGCGTAAAGAAAGTTACCTGCTGCTGGTCAAAATTTACGTCCAGCCACTTTTCAAGGGTATCAGGGCCAGCTTCGCCGGGCATCTTAACCCCCGCCGACAGCAGGCCAGTTACCATGCCGTGGACCTCAGCCGCGCTGTGGTCACTGACAAGCCCCAGCAGAGCCGTGGTTAATTGATCGAAGTCCACCTGGTTCGTCGTCATTATTTTTTCCAACCCAACTAAACCCTAAAGATATCACGACTGGTCGCGGCAGTTTGACCTTTCACAAGCTGTGGCTCTATAGTACCCAACGATTCACGAATTGGTGCTTGACCGTTGGAAATAAAAGATCTGGAAGCCAAAATTGATGAACTGATTGTGCTGCTCGATGAACTTGAGCGCAAACAGGCTATGATGGCTGCCGACAAGAACAACTGGCAGACGGAACGCTCGCGCCTGTTAGAGAAAAACGAACTTGCCAAGAACAAGGTCGAAGCCATGATCATGCGCCTGAAGGCCCTCGATCAAGATTAAATCCGCCAGACCCAGCAGCGGGCGGATCCACCCATGAACAATTCCCCATGAGCAATTTTTTGTGAGCAATGTCCCATGAGCAATGTCCAGACTGTCACCGTGTCCATCTTTGACAAGGAATATCAGGTCAGCTGTAAAGCCGAAGAGGTCGCTGCGCTGCAGCAATCGGCGCAGCATGTGGATAAAAAAATGCGCGAGATAAAATCCGGCTCGGCCATTCTGGGGCTTGATCGGATTGCTGTAATGGCCGCCTTGAACATCGCTAACGAATTCCTCAGTGCCAGCCAGAAGACCGAAAACGTCATCACTTCGCAAGCTTCCGAGATTACCAATCTGACCGGCAAACTGGATCAGGCTCTGGTTCGTCTTAAATCTATTAATCGCTGAGCCAAAATTGCGATATAATCGTTTTCAGATTCCCTGGGTTGTGCGCCAGTCAACACGTCCTAAACCCTTTAAGCGCTAGCCAGGAGGTCTTTTTTCATGGTGAATGTGCATGTCCGGACTCCGGAACGCCTGTAACCAGTTAGAGGCCACCGCCTTGAACCGCTGGGTTCAAGGGCTTGTATGACAGCGGCAACTTGGGGAATTTTCTTTTGGTTAAGGCGTGCTCAGATTCATGCGCAAGTCATTAAGGTCCCAACTCAGGGCAGCACGCCGCCAACTGAGTCCGCAACAACAACATCAGGCCACAGCCGCTATTTGCCGTCTGCTCGCCTGTAATCCAAGATTTCGCCTGGCCCGGCGCATCGCCTTGTATCTGGCCAATGATGGTGAAGTTAACCTGCAGCCCTTGCTGAATTATCCCGTAACAACCAACAAGACAGCATATCTGCCTTTGATGTCAGATGTGTTACGCCCGTGGGAACCGACTCGACTGCTGTTCCAGGCCTGTGATCCCAGGCACGAACCCTTGGTCAAAAACCATTATGGCATTGCCGAACCCGTATATGACCAGGCCCGTCTGTTACCCGCAGCCATGCTGAATCTGGTGCTGTTACCGCTGGTAGGTTTTGATTCAAAGGGCAATCGCCTTGGCATGGGCAAGGGTTATTACGACAGGACCTTTGCCCACACAACACAGGCCTGGCACAAGCCTGTGTTGCTGGGCGTGGCGCACAGTTGTCAGGAAGTGGACAGCCTGCCCGCCGCCAGCTGGGATGTGCCGCTGGACGGCCTGGTCACCGAGCGTTCACTGGTGTGGTTTCGTTAGCCGGACAATTGCCAGACGAACAAGTGCTGTGCGGAGACGTAAAGACGTAATGAAACTAAAAACCCAGTGCCTGGCCAACAGCATTGACCGCTACACCAAGACCAAAGATGATGAAGATCAGGAAGATCAGGTCGGGTTTCTTGTTCATCAGGGTCCTTTAGAGAGTTAGTTGTAGTTTGTGCGTAATATGTACAAAAGATTGTCGAGAACGTTACTCATGAATCGTTACTCATGAGTTGTCGCACGAGGCAATTATAGCCTGCAGGCCCATATCTCACGGGGACATCACATTATAACCAAGCGTTATAATAATCAATACTGGCCATCTGCATATTGTGCGATTCTGTCGACTTCATCACATAAGGGGCAGGCGCTGGTCGCTAAGTGAGTATTTACTTATGGGCCACAAAACATAAAAATGCCTGTTTGGCGCAGCATCAGTGCCATAACCACCAACTGTCGCTGCCACCCGCTGACAGCAAACACAAAATTATACTTGAGCATCTGAGGATGAATAATGGCCGTACTTGATATTGTCCGCATGGGACACCCGGTCCTGCGTGAAGTTGCCAAACCCTATCCCATCGCTGAAATCGGCACAGCGGCGTTCACCAACATGATCTCAGACATGCGTGACACGCTGCATGCCAGTGGCGGCATCGGTCTTGCTGCACCACAGGTCAATATTCCCTACCAGCTGGCCGTTATCGAAATGGGCAATACCAGCAGCCGCTACGGTGAAATTCCTGCCATACCCTTCAGCGTCTACGTTAACCCAACCCTCACCGTGATTGATCCTGGCGTAGCCGGCTACTGGGAGGGCTGCTTGTCCGTGCCCGGCATGATGGGTTATGTGGAGCGACCACAGCATATCCGGGTCGATTATCTTGACGACAGCGGCGGCGCCCAGACCATGACCTTACAAGGCTTTCTGGCCACCGTCTTTCAGCACGAATTTGACCACCTGCAGGGCCATCTTTATATTGATCGCCTTAAAGATCCGGCCTTGTTTGCCTTTGATGCAGAATACCGGCAGTTTCACCAAGGCAACCTGGATGAACTGGCCGACTGAACAGGCCGCTCTAGCGGGCAACCATATCAAGCCAGGAATAAGCGATAGGCCGGGTTGGCAGTCTCTTCCCAGGAACGATAGCCAATATCTGCCAGGTAGGTTTTAAAACGCGCCATATCCGCTGCAGGGACCTGGATACCCACCAGTACCCGACCATAAGCAGAGCCGTGATTCCGGTAATGGAACATGGAAATATTAAAATCTTTGCCAAGCACTGTCAGGAACCGCAACAAGGCACCCGGCCGCTCAGGAAACTCAAAGCGAAACAGGCGTTCATCCTCGGCAATCACCGCCCGGCCACCCACCATATGGCGGACGTGCAGGATTGCCAGTTCGTTATCCGACAGATCAACTACCTCATAACGCTTGGCAAGGCGCTCAAGCACCAGACCCCGGTCCTTGTCCTGGGGGTGGGTCTGGATACCCACAAGTACCTGGGCACCGGCGCTGGAGGCATAGCGATAATTAAACTCAGTGATATTACGTTTGCCGATGGCGGCGCAGAACTGGCGAAAACTGCCAGCTTGCTCAGGGATGGTGACAGCCAACAGCATCTCCCGGCGCTCACCTATCTCCGTACGTTCAGAAATATGCCGCAGCCGGTCAAAATTGACATTGCTGCCCGAGACGATGGCCACCAGGGCGCCCTGAGTATTAGCGGCAGCACCTTGACCCGCGCCGCCAGCCACCTTGGGAAGTGTCGCTGAGCGCGCCAGATAGCGCTTGAGCCCGGCAACCGCAAGGGCCCCGGATGGTTCGGAAATGGTTCTTGTATCTTCAAAGATATCCTTGATCGCCGCACAGATTTCGTCCGTGGTGACGCGGATCACTTCATCAACACAGTGTTTTGCCAGCTTGAAGGTCTCCGTGCCGACCTGCAGCACCGCCGTACCATCGGCAAACTGGTCCAACTCATCAGGATTCAGGCGCACCCGCTTACCCGCCTGTAAGGCTGCCCACATGCAGGCCGAACCTTCCGCCTCAACACCAATAATCTTCACCCCTGGACGCAGGTATTTCACAAAGGTACCGACGCCACTGATCAACCCGCCACCGCCCACCGGCACAAAAATGGCTTCCAGCTCGCCCGTGTGCTGACGCAATATCTCCATACCCACAGTGCCCTGGCCGGCAATCACATCGGGATCATTAAAGGGATGTACATAGGTATAACCATGGGCCTCACAGAGTTCCCGGGCATGGGCTGCGGCTTCGTCATAACTGTCGCCGTGGAGGATGATTTTGG
>Ga0307488_10004803_pt1 | contig 11237 bp, 14 predicted proteins | sample SB02metaG_FD_202248 | JGI IMG/M metagenome (GOLD analysis project Ga0307488, IMG submission 202248) | Sea-ice brine microbial communities from Beaufort Sea near Barrow, Alaska, United States - SB 0.2 | ecosystem: Environmental > Aquatic > Marine > Coastal | place: USA: Alaska | collected...
TACCGAGTGCAACTACCCAACATGTCCACAAGAATGCTGAAGCCGAGTAGACGAGTGTACGCCCTTGTTCAGCGACATGGAAGGTGTCATCATAGGGGTCAGCCCGAGCAACAATCAGCGCTTCGCTGTTTACCTCGTGGACGAGCAGACGGTCAGCGTCAGGGCGGAAAACTGCGAGACAATCCGCCCGTGATGATATGATAGCGCTGATTTACATTTGGAACCGGGTGTCGAGCGGCGCGCGCGCGAGTTGCCGCGTTCCACCGGCAGGACTTCAAACAAATGGTCTGTGAAATAAATTGTAGAACAATCGCCTCTGAACGCCCCGCGCAGACGGGGCTCTTTAGCTAGGTGCTGGGAGTAGAATGTTTAATTCGGCAGCATCAGAAGCACGCATCCACGATGACTCTGCGATTAAACTCGCACAGCAGAGCGTTAGAGCACGGGTTGAGCCTCCACACTGCGCCATCACCGCGTAACGAAGTGATCTGCGAGCTGTGATCCCGTGATCCCCGCTGGCTGGGAGCACGTGACGTTCATACACTGAAATCACACCTGTACATGCAAACATACGACCCCACAGAAGCGCACATCACACAGACCATCACGTCCCCGCGGCTGACAGCGTATCCGCGGGTTGAGCCCGCACCCATTGTGCCATCTCCACGTAACCGAAGTGATCTGCCAGTTGTGCGCACTCGATGGCATTCGGCGGACACCCGTGCTCCCACGCCCATTTCAGCACCTCCAGGCGGTTGTTCGCAGCGGCGTAATAACACGTGTCCGCATTCCACTGGCAGCCGTGCTCCCGCGCCCACCGCAACAGATCCAGGTGCCCGCCCTTAGCAGCCTCTGCACAGGGGCTTACACTCGTCGACTTCTCAGCTCAACGTCAGCCGCTTTTGTCATTTACTCCGCCCAAGGCACCCAGCGTATCCCTGACAAAGTGCTTATGTTGGGCCGAAAAGTGGACAAGTGAAAGCCCCTGCCTCTGCACACGTCTGAGGGCTCCACTGGCAATCGTGCTCCCGCGCCCACCTTAACACGTCCAGGTGCCCACCCGCAGCGGCGTGTGCGCACGTGTACAGGTCCCACGGGCAGTGGTGCTCCCGCGCCCACTGCAACACCGCCAGGTGTCCGTACCCAGCGGCGCCTTCACACGTGTCCGCGTCCCACTGGCACCCGTGCTCCCGCGCCCAGCGCAACACCTCAAGGTGCCCGCCCGCAGCGGCGTATGCACATGTCAGCGGGCTCCATGGGCAACCATGCGCCCGCGCCCATTAACACGTCCAGGTCTCCGCCTCTCGTGGCCCATGCACAAGTCCGCTTATCCCATGGACAGTCGTGCTGCCGCGCCCACTGCAGAACCTCCAGGTGCCCGCCCCAAGCAGCGATCAGCGCACACGTCCTTTTCTCCCATGGGCACCCGTTCGCCTTGGCCCATGCCAACCTCTCGACGGACCCCACAAAGTCCACGACCTTGAGCTTCACCGCCTCTTCGGTCATCCCCGCGCGCGGGAGCTTGTTTGCCAGCACCACCGCCAGCCACGGCTTCGCCACCCGCATGCTCGCGCGGGGTCCAGCCGCGCCAGCAGATGCATCACCAGCAAGTCGCGCCACTCCTCAAGAAGGGGGTCGAGCAGCTCACTGGCGGCGTCAGCATCGCTATCATCGGGCGGCCCCTCGGAGCGATACCCACTCGAAGCCCTCGTCCCACTGCTTCCGCCCGCCTCCGTCGCGTCCCCGCCGCCGCCCGCGCCTCCACCACGTTTCCGAGCCCTAGTCTCCATCGCTTGTGACCCCTCCCTTCACCGCGCCTGCGGTCTGAAATCTGAAATGCGGTTTCGCTCCGCGCTCAGCGTGCCGGGTTCTCGAGCGCCAACGACGCCGCCGGCGCTGCCGCGAGCGGGTGGGCTCAGCCGGATCGACGAACCCACAAACCCGCGCGGTGTGGGTGCGCGACTGCGAGTGTGGCCATAACCCGCGCCCGCGCCCCCCTCCTCGCCTCGCTCTGCGAGAAATACGGGCAGATCCGGTGGGGGGGTCCATTATTCCCCCCATTCGAATCTGCACCCGCCGCGCCGTGCACGCCGGCCGGCACTTTTGGCTTGCCGACCAGCCAGTCATTAAGTCATCGTCAATGGTGTACCGGTACACGCGCAATCGGTCAATTTGAGCGTTGAAACGGCATTTTCCGACGAAAAAGTGCAAAAAGGTGTCTGCGCTGAGCGACCGACACGAGCGCGCACCGCTTCCGCGAGGAGAGAGTATCTTCCGAAATCCCGACACGGATATTCCGATACCTGTCCCGTCTCCGCAACACTCGCCTCGTGCGCCTCCACGCCGCCGACGACCAGGCACGCCGCGTCGCGAAGGAGCGGCGCGACCATTCATAGATTCAGCAAACACACATTCTTTCGCGAAGCGACACCCTCGCTGACGAGTTGGGGCGATGCAGCGGTTCTGGAGCTGGCGAGAGCGGCTCCGCGCTTCCGCGCTCCCGGACCTGAGTTCCGTGGAGTCGCGGCCCACCACAGCGGCGATGCAGGCGGTGCGTTTCCCCCCATCCCGCTGCCCCGCCGCCCCGACTCCCACACTCCTCCCGCCACGGCGCCACACAAGCATCCAAGAACTCGTCCTTTCCGGAACAACGACGTGAGAACGCAATCTCCGCCATCTCCGAAACGGTGCAACACCCCAAACCCCCGTGACGTAGCCCTAAACCCCGGAAACTTCACGGGAACCCCATGCCGCGCGACCCTGGCGGCGTCGCGCGCGCTCTCCCTCACTCCGCGTACACTCCGCGCCACACGTGTTCCACCCCCGCGCCATCCGCCGCTCGTTTTGGTTTCTCCGACCGGCGAAGCGAGCGTGGATTGCATTCCACGATCCATTGGATTGAGGACTGCTGTTTCTTCCGAGACTAGAATAACACGTGCTCTCTCGGGGTGCCTGGTCCCTTATTGACCCTTCCGTCCCCATGCGATATCCGCGCGCCCTTCCACGCGGTCTCCCTCTGTCGCGTTCCACTCCTCACGCATTCCACCCCTCACGCATTCCACTCGAACATTCCTTTCGTACTACGAGGTTACATTCTTGTGTCCCATTTCAGAACATGTCTTGTCACGCACCAGTACTCGAATAACTGAAATGAGCCGCGGATCGCAGCATACGCCTCACACACTCCACCCTAACACATTCCACCTGAAGGGTTCCACTTCTAACTTTCTAGCCGGCGGCGCTGCCGTTGCTGCTCGCCCACCCACCTATGGGGCCCGGCAGATATTGCTCTTGCTCGCCTCCTCACCTCGTGCCATTAGACTCAATAGATGAGGGGTGCAAAATGCATGTCGATGACGTGGTGGGCATGTATCGAGCTTGTATTGCTCGCCACGCACAACTATTCCGTACTGACGTGTTCCACTCCTGACGCGGCAGGCGATGGACGGCGACGAGGCCACGCTGCGCGCCACCCTGGCCATGGATTCCACAGCAGCGGCGGCGCGCGCGGCTGCTGGCGGCGCGGCAGGGGCCTTACTCCTCCAGTACGGAGGCGGCCCCGCGGATGTGGCAGGGAGGTTCTTGAAAGGACGCACTCGACCGACGCTGAATCTCCTCCTCCTCCTCCTCCTCCTCCTCCTCTTCTTCCTCCTACTCCTCCTGCTCCTCCTCCTCTAGGGGGATATTGAGAACAAGCACTCGACCGATGTTGAATCGACGAACAGAGTCCGAGCGTCTGTATGAGGTACTGCGGTCACGCAGGCAAGTCGTGCTCTGATCTCGGTCGAGTGCTTGTTCTCAATGACCCTCCCACCCCAGTCTCCCCGAAGGCAAGTCAAGCTCCGATCTCGGTCGAGTGCTTGTTCTCCACGACCCTGCTATGCGGCGAACCCGCACGGGTGGACCGCCGCGCACTTCGCGGCGATGGGCGGGCACGTCGGATGCGTCGTCGTGCTCGTGGACGCCGGTAGGGCAGCCGCACCATGGGATCGTCCAGTACAACATATGACGTGCATTAAACCCTCGTTTATTGCGCATGTCATCCTATTCAATATTATACATGACGTGGCGAGTGGTATGTGTCTGACGTCTAATGACTAGTCCGGTTCCCTGACCGGCCTGGAGGCCGATCAATAATTAGTTACCCGGCAGAGTCGGGCCGTCTTGCGGTCTCATTATGTTTGTCTCAAGGGCCATGACGTGGCGATCACCGGTATCCAATCTGGCCCTGTCCCCAGGCGCAAACCTGAACGCGCGGTGCCGCGACCCGGCGGAACATGTGTGCGACGGCTGGACCCCCGCGCATCACGCGGTGAGGCCCGGGGCACTGCTTGTTCATAGGGCACCTTCACACATTGACCTCCACCTCCTTCACGGGTCCTCCTTCTCTTCCTCCGCCTCCGCCTTTTCATGCTCTACTCTTGCTCCTATTCATCCTCCACCACCTCCTCCTCCTCCTCCTCCACCACCTCCTCCACTCTCTCCTCTTGTTCCTCAATTATGACTTGGAAGCATCACTCTCCTTCTAAGGAGGCACCAGGCTTCCGCCCTGGCCCCCATGCCACTCGAATCGGCACCTGACTCAACACGCTCCCCGCTGATGCACCGGCACCCTACCCCGCGGCATGGGAGAACCACGTGGACGTCCTGCGCCTGTTGGTATTCTCAGGGCGCGCCGACCTGGCGGCGGCGGACGACGAAGGGTTCACGCCCTTCATGCTGGCGGCGCAGCAGGCAGGGGCTTCCACTCGTCCACTGATCAGCCCAACCTGGAGCCGTTTTTGGTCACTGAGCCACGGTAAATACCCATGGTATCCCTGAAAATGTGCCTATGTTGAGCCAAAAAGTGGATGAGTGCAAGCCCCTGGCAGCAGGGCAACACCGAGGTCATGGGGCTGCTGCGCGGTGTGCCGCTGGCCGTGGACATCAACCGCCGCACGGCAGGGCATTACCAATTAAATACATACATGTTTAGCTCATCTAGGGTACCCATGTGATGTCTTGGGTGGGATTACCGTGGTGGTCACAGGGTCTTACCTCGGTGATTTGTTCCGCTCATCTATCTGCAGTACTTTGAGCTATTAAGTGGGACATATCTAGTGTACTAGTGGTTTCAGGGACCATTGGCGTAAATTTAAGCTGTAAGAAGTACTAGGAAGGACCAATTGGGATGACTCAAGTGGTTTCAGGGACAAGCAGCCTGGTGTAAGCTGTAAAAGGTTTTCGGGTAAGACCCTGGCGCGCGGTGCGGGGCGCCACCGCCGTGCGGCTGGCCTCATCCAACGGCCGCACGCAGGCGCTTCGCGTGCTGATCGAGCTGGGCGCTAACGTGGACCTACCCGACTGCGTGGGGTGGTAGGGCCTGGTGGATAATGCCTGCCACGTCATAGAGTCCCGTATGACTCAATAAACGGGGGTCCATAATCATTTGGGTGACGTGGCGGGCAACGGGCCTATCAGATGTTACTCAATACGTCATAGGATGCCGTTTAAGTCAATAAACAAGGGTTCGAAGTGCGTGTTGATGACGTGGCGAGCAATGGGCCAGGCATGTTGCTCGCCACGTCATTTAACTTGTTCTGAACCCTCGTTTATTGAATCAACCGGCATCCTATGACGTGGCAAGCACTATCCATCAGTCCCTATGGGGTGGACCCCGCTGATGCGCGCCGCGTCTAAGGGCGTGGTGGAGACGGTTCGGATCCTGCTGGGCAGCGGGGCGGACGTGAACCGACGCGGTGAGCACGGCGAGAGCGCGCTGATGCTGGCATGCCAGCGGGGGGACGAGGCGGCAGTACGGGTATGGACTGATGGATACGCTCGCCACGTCATCAGACGCATTTTGAATCCTCATCCCTTGAATTAAATTGCATCATATGACGTGGCAGGCCTGGTGGACTGCCTGCCACATCATACAGCGTACCTTAAGCCCTATTTTCTTTGAATACATGGCATCCAATGACGTGGTGGGTCTGGTGGATTGCCTGCCACCTCATACAGCGCACTTGACACCCTCTTTTCTTGAATTTAATGGCATCTGATGACGTGGCGAGCACTATACATCAGTCCCTAGGTGCGGGTGTTGTTGGCGGCGCCGGGGGTCAACGCCACAGTGTGCACGTACGCGCAAACGGGGGCCACGGAGCGGGGGGCGTGGGTCGACGCAACACACGACAGCGCCGCCGCTGCCGCCGCCGCCGGTCCTCGTAGCAGCGGTGGTGGCGGTGATGTGTTTGATGGATGCGATGGTGCTGACGTTCTCATGGTAGGGCGGCGCACGGGTGCCAAGGCGGAAGCCTGGTGCCTCCGCATACACGCCGACTCGTCTCTCTATCTAGGGCAGTGCAAGTTGACCCCAGATTGACCGCGTTTGGTTTCAGCGCTTGAATATACAATATTATGAACCTAGTTCAAACTTTGCTTCCAATTTGGATACACGCCGCTACGTCATGGGTGGATCATTCACCGACGATAACACAATCGGTAACAACTTCGCTAGCTTCGGCAGCAGCAACAGCGGCGGCGGCGCAGGCGCAGGCGGCGGCAGCAGCGGCGGCGATGCAGGAGGGTCATTGATCACAAGCACTCGACCGACGTTGAATATCCTCATCCACCTCCTCCGTGTATTCTGTACGTCGATATGAGCACTCACCCTCAAGGTAAGTCTGTTACGATCACAGTCCGATGAGCATTCATTCTGAAGGTAAATTATGGTCCGACGACGGTCGAGTGCTTGTTCTCAATGACCCTCCTGGCAGGCTTCCCCCACGCCTCCCGCCACGAATGACACCACCGGCGCCGGCGCCAACGAGGGGGGCTACGTGGCGGGTTGGACGGCGGCCACCTTCGCGCGGCAGCACGGGCACGCCGGCTGTGCACAGCTGGTGGAGGACTCTCTGGCAGGGCCGGCGCCACTATTTGATCACTATTTGATCACAGGGGTTCGGGTTTAGGTCCTAACCCTTAAACCCTAAACCCTAAACCTGGTGTACCAGTTATACGAGTACCGCTGTACACGAGTACACATTGGCTGCATCCTCCTCCTGCCTGGCCGCTCGTACCCATTTCCAGCTCAACCTGACTGTTTGCGCGTGGTGAAATGATGTGCCCGATTAACCCGCCACATGCTGTTCTATGCGACCCTGCTCGAAGGCGGCGGCACGGTTTAAGTCACCACCGGGCTCCCCCAACACCTTCCGCCGGGTCAAGTCCATGCGCTTTGATCCCTCCATGCACTCGTCGCCCGCCGACGCGCTCCGACGGCAGGGTCTGCCCACTTCTCCCCTTCTCAGCTTAATCTGACTGTCCCATACCGTACCAGCGTACACATGCAAACTCGCTACCTGTACACGCTCGCTGCCCGTACACACTTCGTTGCCGCATCCACCTCCTTGCGTCCCTGGCCTGGCCCCGTCATGCCGGTACACCCGGTACAATATTATGAGCAAACATTACGAGCAAGTGGTGAGAAAACGAGTGGCCAGGCCTCCTTGCTCGCCTGGCCTGCACGCCTGTGCATGCCGGAACATCCGGTCCACTATGATTATGAGTGAACGGTCTCGGGTACGAGTGGCCAGTCCCTATTTCTCGATCCGCACACTCCTCTCCCAACGTCGCGCAGCTTGGGGCGTCCCCTGAGCGGCCACGGAAGAAGACAGTTAATGGGAAATGCAGCGCCAACAAAACACAAGGCGGCAGTGAAACGGTGAGGCTACTACACGCACGGGCGGCTGCTTACTAAGGGCTTGTGTGAAACCCACCCCGTGGTTCGGTGATATTACCACGCGCGCTTTCATTTCCCCACCAGTTATACGTTATGCGCATCTTGGTAGCTCCTCACTCTGCCACAATGCACATGCGTGCCTAAGACATGCGAGGGACACGGCGAAACCCTGGTCCCTCCTTATCCACGCGAAAGGCTGTTTCTCTCCAGATCTCTACATATCTCGGCCTGACACATTCGAATATTCATGTGTTCCCTACTACACGGTGCTGTTCCCACCAAGCAGTCCACAGACTCCGTCCAAACACAAAAAACCCTCGACGCTGAAGACCTCGTCGCTGCAGCCCCGGAAGCTGCTCGAACCCACGGCGATCTACCGCAGCCCCCCGAGCTGCTCCGCGCTGTCGGAGCTGCCGGTGACCCTGAGGTAGGTCGGGGCAGGTTGACCCAGGTCGACCCAGTGTTGACCGTGCGTACTTTTAGCTCTTGAAGCCGAAACATGATGAACCTCTTTCAAACTGTGCTTTCAGTTTGAACTTGCGCCGCTACAGAGAGGCCGGCGCCGCAGCCTCGTCGGGCGCTTCTCGGGTCCGTTCCTGCCAGAAGCAGCTCCACTATGATGTAAAGACTGACGGATTCATAGTGCTCGCCACGTCATATGATGACGTACAACTCAATACACGAGGGTTCAATATGCACTTCATGACGTGGCGAGCACTCTCCATGAAACCCTACTCAGCGGGATAAGCCGACTTTCACGCTGCTCGAAGGTGCGGGAAACTGCCCCCCGGAAGCTCTGCCCGATAAGCCGCAGCCGGTGCGGGGGACGGATGACGTGGGCTATGCAGGTGGAGAAGGTAAGGACCGACTAATAGTGCTCGCCACGTCATCAAACATAATTTGAACCCTCGTGTATTGAGTCAAATGGCGTCATATGACGTGGCGAGCACTATCCAGAGCCCCTAGGGGAAGGTGGTGGCGGTGGTGATGGTGTGCTGGTGCGCAATGTTATTGCTGCGTCTACTCTGCCGGTGCACTATGGTGGTACCGCTGGTGGCGGTGGTGGTGTATCGGTGCAGTATGCTAGTGGTGCTGGCGGCAGGGCTTACACCCTTCCACTTCTCAGCTCAACTTGAGCCATCTTTGTCACCTGAACCACCCATCGTAACCCGCATGAAGTGCTAACGTTAAGCTTTAAAGTGGACGAGTGTACGCCCCTGGGTGGTGATGATTGTGGTGGTGGTGGTGGTGATGGGGCTGGTGGTGGCGGTGGTGGCAGTGGCGACGGATTCGACGACGTGGACGGTGATGACGGTTATGGGTTGCAAAACCTGGCGGGCAGCGTCACCGCAATGGAGATGTGACGATGGCAATGTGCACCGTCGCCATGTGTATATAATGATGTGATAAATAAAGCGCCCAACTTCAAACAAGAGCAGCGGAGTGTGGGTACGGACAAATTGGATCAAAAGACGAGATCAATGTAGCATAATCGCCGCGGCAAATACACGCCTTGTGCAAATGGTTGGTGTGAGTGTGTTTCCTTGAGTGTAGATATTTGCATAGACACAAAATACAGTGTACTACGGTGCGGTGCAACACCGCCGCCATGGGGACGTGATGGTCGGTGCGATGGGCCCTTCCGTGGGGTCGTAAAATATATATGTACATAGACGTGATTTCAGTTGCTGTAAATGGTCTTTGTTAATTATAAACTTTGTTCTAACTCATGCTCTTCAAGCTCCAAGGCGCTCATGCGGCGAGCAACAATCCAACCCCATCCAACATAATAGGTATGGCGTGTGATCGTCGGCATGTATCAAGGGGCGAAGCGATGCTATGCTCAAATGATTCATTTCGAGAAGCTAGGCCAACTGGAGCTATGCTAATACCTAATATGCCGGTTTCGTCCACACTACTCTTCCGTGTTCGTCCCAGCTACCCCTCCGTGTCCCTGACGAGCACCGGCGCGTCGCACCGATAAGCTATTTTTTTGTGTCTTAGACTGCGAAGTTACCGAGCACCGGCGCGTTGACCTTGGTGGTTGGGAAGGGGTCGTACGGCACGTAGTAGAACTCCTGGGTCTCCTTGTTGTAGCGGCGCAAGTTGGAATTGATACCGAAGTTCGAAAACGTTTCGTCATAGTGTAGCTTCAAGCGCTGAAACCAAGCGCGGTCAACCCGGGGTCAATCCGGGGTCAATCTGACAGAGGTCAACCTGAAACCATACACGATCAACCTGGGTTCAACCTGCACTGCCCTACCTTGTTGTATGCTTGGCAGAGGCTGATGTCGTCGCAGATATACACGTCGCCGTACAGCCCGCCCGCGGTGTTGGAGTCAAAGTCGTTGGTACGCAGCAGAGCCGAGAGGCAGGGCCGTCCAGGGGTTGTCTGACTGTTTCCTCATAGCCAGGTTGAGAGTGCAAGGCCACAGGGGGCAGAGGGCAGGGCAGGGGGCGAAACCCTGGTGCCTCATTATACACGCAGAAGTCTCTCGGTCTCTCGGCGGGAAGGGCGAAAGCCTGGTGCCTCCATATACAAGCAGAAGTCTCTCGCTCTCTCTATCACTGCAAGGCCCTACCGAGCCATAGATGAAGGCGGCGCCCGCCTCCACCGCTGCGACGTTGCGGCGAAATATCGAGTCCTGGATCACCCCGCCGCGCCCCGGCATGTGGATGGCGCCACCGCTGCGCGAGCCAGCGATCAGGGGCTTGCACACCCACCCTTCCACCTCTCAGCTCAATCTCAGCCGTTTGATTCACGGAAACAGGGGCAAACCACCCGACGTATCCCGCAAAAAATGCTTACGTTTATCTGAAAGTTGGACGAGTGTAAGTCCCTGCCCGCCACATTCGCCGTGAAATTTCCACCGCCCACCAGACCCCCGCCCTCTAGAAGCAGCGCCCCCCCCCCCTCTGCCACGTTACTCGTGAAGTTGCACGCCGCAAAAATGACCCGCCCTCCCAGGGGTGGCGGCGCAACTTGATGTTGAAAGCAGATTTTGAAAGCAGTTCATCATATTTAGGCTTCAAGCGCTGACACCAGGTGCGGTCAACTCGGGGTCAACCTGGGTTCGACCTGGACCGCCCGACCGAGGGAGAACACGGCGCCGCCCGACCCCTTCGTCGCCTTGTTGTTCGTAAACGCACACTCGTCGAAGATCACCCACCAGGGCCGTCCACTCGTCCACATTTCGGCTTGACCTGAGCACTTTTGTGGAATACGTTGGGTGCATTGAGTGGTTTCAGTGATGAAAGCGGCTCAGGTTGAGCTCGAAAGTGGACGAGAATAAACCCCTGCCACCCAGCCGACGTCCGTTGCCGGTGTCTTGAGCCACACCGCGCCGCCGTCGCCCTGGGGCACCGCGTTGTCTGTGAAGTTGCACCCCCGAAATAGGGCCTGACAGACATTGCTCGCCATGTCATAGGATGTCATGTAATTCAAGGGAGGAGGGTTCAAAGGGCCCGACAGATATTGCTCGCCACGTCACAGAACGCGGTTATAATTCAATAA
>Ga0307488_10004804_pt1 | contig 11236 bp, 5 predicted proteins | sample SB02metaG_FD_202248 | JGI IMG/M metagenome (GOLD analysis project Ga0307488, IMG submission 202248) | Sea-ice brine microbial communities from Beaufort Sea near Barrow, Alaska, United States - SB 0.2 | ecosystem: Environmental > Aquatic > Marine > Coastal | place: USA: Alaska | collected 2017-05-06
AACATTTCTACTAAGTTGTCAACTAATTCTTGTTTTTTTGCTCCCTCAACACCTTTAGGTATACGCAAATTAGCTTCTTTAAACTCTTTTATTTGTTCAGCTTTATCTTCAAGATCCTTAATTTCATTTTTATCTTTAGTATTATTTTTAGCTAAATCTATTTTTTGAAGTTCCTGATTAAAAAATGCTTCACTACTACTTTTGTTAAGCTTGCCCGAAAGTATACTATAAGATGCTTTTAGTTCAGGCATGGTTTTAGTCATAATTTTACCGCCACCACCCATCATAAGAGTAGAAATAAAAGCTTGTCCTCCAGCTGCAAATATTTGCTCTCCAGTTATTTCAGAAGAAGATGCTCCAGATTGAATAACCTCTTGACTTATTTCCGTAATTACTTCCGTCCATGCTGCTTTTAAATTTTCTCCTGCAAAATTAACCCCTCTTTTAAAAAAATCCTTAGCCCCTCCTCTTAGCAGGGCTCCTGTACTTGTTTTAGCAAATAATTTTAGCGTTCTACTAGCACCAAGCTTATCTAAACCACCCGCCAATACGCCGCCTCCGACCACTTTAAGAGTAAAAGTTTTCATAAACTTATCATCAGCAACAACTTCCGCGTACATTTCAGGAGTTGGTTTAATTCCTTTTGGTACATTAAACCTTCTTATTGCTTCGTTTTCTATACCATCAAAATATATATCCGCGCCTATCTGTGCTCCACTTGAAGCCCATCCAATTGGAGATGCTGCTAACAAAAACTGAGGGGCTTGTTTTAAGGTTACGTTTATAAAATTGTTTAAGCTTAAATCTCCGTCTAAAATCTTTTCCCAGGATTGATCCGCAAAAAGACTTTCCCTAACCTCCTCATTCTGTACTTCTACTAATTTTTTTCCAAATTCTTTAACGTCCTTTTTAATAACATTTCCAACCATAGCTTGGTATTCACCCCAAGTTCCTTCAAATATATCATCAGATTTTGCAATTGTAGTTGTCCCATCATTATCTTTATAACCTAAATCTTTTAAATACTTAGGTGTAAACTTAAAAACATTGTATTTATTAGAGTTATTGCTACTAGGCATTTCCCAATAGCCTTCAGTTTCATTAGTCCAATTATTTTTTTTAGCAAGCTTTTCGTTATTTTGTAAGGAATTAACTTTAGCTTGATCAAACTGTAAATCTGCAGCAACTCCCGCTTTAACCATACCGGTTTCTAGAGAGCGCATGGAATTGTAAGCGGTAGCAAGGTTGCCTATTCTGTTAGAACCTATTAAATCGCTTTTACTATAATCTTGCAAAAATAATCCAAACTTGTCCATTCCTTTTTCGAAAGCATTACCGTCTGCATTAACACTTTTAAACCTTTTGTAGTCTTCTCCAATTAAGCTTTCTTTGTTTAAATCAAAAGCTTCCACTCTTTTTACAAAGCCGTCATTGTTCATCATTTCCTCGCTAAAACGATCATTATACCAATCAGCTAATTCTTTTTCAGCGGCTTCTAATTTTTCTTCAGTAACATTATCAGGGTTATCGAACCCGTATTTTTCTCTTGTTTCAATTATTTTATTCTTTAATAAAGGTTGAAGATCTTTTTTTATTATTGGTTTTATTTCTTTTTGTATTACTTCATCTTCAGCAATAAAATTTCTAGTTGCTTTGTTGCTTAGTTCTTCTATGTCTTGGTTCGTGTAGTCAAATGATCCGTAATCCGTTTTACCTAAACCATTTGTTACTGTAGCAACTGCGTTTTGCGAGTCTAGTTGAATATCATTAGCTATAGCCTTTATTTGTTTATCCCGAGTAATATAATCTTCCACTTCCAATCTATCTTGATCGTTTATTTTATTATAAAATGGAGAATTAGTTAACTCAGATATATTGATTTCATCAAGAGGTTTATTTTTTACTAAATCCAAAGAACCATCGTCCGATGGTAACCCCGTAACGTTTTGTGCTACATCCTTCGATACTACCTCTGCACTCTCTGTAGTATCCTTTTGAAAATCCGGATCATTATCAGGCCCTTCTGTTGCGGTTTCTTCTACATCGTCCTCTATTGCTCCAATAGTATACTCATCAGGAAATAACTTAGCGTCCGCAACTGCTTGGTCTCTTAATTCTCTTGTAGGAAAAGTTAGCAATTGATCATTAATAATACATGTAAACATAGACTATTTTTTAATTTTATTATTTTATTATTCTTTTGTAGTAGGTGGAGGTATAAGAGTATTTAAGCGTGATTTTGCCGCCTCTTCTTTTGACATTTTTTTAATTTCTTCGGTTTGCTGGTAATAGCTGTATCCATCTTTTTCATTACCCTCCTTAACTATTTTAGGGCCGGATGTTTGCGTTGTAAGAAAATACTCCTCAACATAATCCTTTATTTCTTTTTGAGCATATTTTCCCATATCATCCCATTCGTCCTCCATTGAAAGCATAATTTTCTTACTCTCATCTTCGCTCATACCGAATTGGGATTTAAGCATGGAAATTTGGTCTTGTGTGGAAGCAACTTCAAACTTTGCCCACGCGTCGGATTGCATAGAACTTATGGCTGATTCTACATTTTCTGTATTTAAAGGCCATTTTCTGATTTCAGAAAAACGGTTTACATCAACATCGCCATCGGCGTCTAATATGGTTGTTGTAATTGTAGGCTTAGCTTCTGCCTCCTTAAAGCCTCCTAATAGATTATTTTTATTGCCTTTATTTTCACCATACAAAACGTTTTCCATAAACGCGTTGGATTGTTCCGTTACTTGTGTTATGTTATGAGTTATGTCTTGAAAATGCTTTGCGGCATCTCGTATATTACCACTGTAGTTCCAAGCACTATCTCCTTCGCCCCCAAAACCGGTTACGTTGGTGTTTGTAATATACCCTTCATCGTCCCTTTCAACAGACAAAGATAATGTTCCATTGCCTTGTCCGGTAAAAACATTATTTAAACCTTCAGCCGTATTTGGATCATCATTTATAATATTGTATGCAGTATCACCATTACTAAATTGAGTGGGATTATTCGCTACATCGTTAGCGTTAGATTGTCCCGTAGCCATAGCTACATAGTAATTATTTATATCATCAGTATAAGTTTGAACATTTATGAGTTTCTTTTCTATAGCCGCTCTTTCGTCGTTGTTTTTTACTTTTTTTAATTTATCCTTAAGATCAGCTTCATCTTGTTGCAAATCCATAAGAATTTTAGTCCCTTCCTCTTGGGTTTTACTCCCAAAACTTCGCATTTGCTTATTGACTTCTACCCCTCTTTTTACTTTTTCTAAAGAGTTTCTATTTAGTCTAGCTGTTTCGGCATTTCCAGCCGTTGCTGCTCTTTTTCTTTTTTCAGCAAATGAACTAGCAACTTTAGACATTCCACTAGCTATTGCCCCAGAAATCATGCTACCTGATTTATCTACTATTATTTTTGGATTTCTATAACTCATATTATTTTTTTTATTATTGCCTATGATATGCCTGCTGATATACCAGAGCTTATACCACTAATCATTCCAGAAATAGCAGAGTTGCTGTCTGCGTTTGCTTGAGCTTTATCTTGTCTAGCTTGATCCTGCTGACCACTTAATCTATCTAATTCCCATTCATCTCTGTTTTCTTGCGCATTAAATTGGAATTCTAGACCTCTAGCTTGATCATCTTGGAAGTCTGCTTTAGCAGCTATAACAGAGCTTTGTACTCTTTGTTTTTCAGCTATTTGTTGTCTCTGTAACTCTTGCTCACCTTGAGCTTTTGCTTTTTCATTTGCAGCCTCTTGAGTTTCTATGCTTGCTGCAACATCTTTTTTACTTCTCGCAGCTGCTTGAGCCAATGCTGTAGCCCCACCCGCACTTGCCCCTGTAGCTTGTAATACATCTAGTGTATTAGCTAAAGCAATGTCTGTTTGTTCCATCTGGATCTCCGCGGCTTGCGTAGCAACACCTAAATTTGCCATAGGATTACTCATGCTCCCACTTAAGTCTTTTACTAAAACGCTTAAATCTTGTGAACCCGCGTATGGATTTATAACTTGCTGTCTATTTGCTTTAAAAGCTTTTATTTGTGCTTCTTTTCGAGCCGCCTCCTCCATTGCTGCTTCCTTAGCTCTTTTGGCTTTACCACCCTGTATTAGTCCGCCTACGATTGATACCGCGGCTGTTCCCACCATTAACCAACTCATATTGTTATTTTTTTAGTTAAGTTATTTTTGTATTCTATATATTTTGACATTTCATCAACTACATTTATTTCTTCTAACACCTTAAGGTCTTCTGTATTACTTTCGTTTGTATGAATAGTTGTCCATAGTGTATCTGTTAAAGCATAGCCTACTCTTTGCGTACCCGGTTCAGAAACTATTGTCAAAGGAGCTTGTAATAATTCCATTCCCCCACTTTCTGTTATTACTATAATCTCACCTTTCATTAAAAAATTATGATGTCTATGCTTATGTATTTTACCTATAAGTAAAGTTCCCTCCGGAATCTCTAATTCCCTTGCATAAATGCCTGGTGAAAAAGAATGTTTTAAAGGCAATTCAATTTGCTCAGCCTCTGGATTTAATAAAAATTGTTTTATTTCCTCTATGCCGTGAGCAATATTTACTTTTGATTTTAATAATTCTGCTTCCATTTAATTTAATTTAATATGATGATGGTACAAAACCGGTGCTTATAGCAAACAATTCTTTTTTGCCAACAGCATTTTGTACATTACTACTATTACGCATTTTCATTTTAACCTCTCCATAAAATCCTTTTAAACCAGAAGATGATGACCCCCAAACAACCTCTCCAAACTGAGATGGTGAACTGTTTGCTAGGTTAGCAAAGTATTTGTTTTCTTTTAGTTTGAAGTTATTACTCATTGTGTTATTTTGCATTTGAGTAAGGCTAGTGGCTAAAATATTTGGGGTTATAGCTAGAGCAGTATCTGTATCAGTAATAAAAGAATCCATTTCCCATCCGCTACTTCCTTCATAGTTAATGGTCTGAAAGTTTTTAATCATAGAAGGATTACCATTAAACACTATAGTCACATTTGAATCATAAGGGGTTCCATAAAACACGCTTCTAGTTGTTGAACTAGGTTCTAATATGTAATGCTGGTATAGTTTACCTTTGTTAGCGGTATAATAATTATTATTTAAACTTAATATTTGGTTAGGTTGATAATCAAATAAACTAGTCCACCCTTTAGCGCTTTCGTCAAAAGATGTTGTAACATATTGTGAGTCTTTAGTGCTTGGTTTTGTATCTCTTTGTATTGATAATATATACTGTTTATTGTGAGCATCCCATCCGCCTAGTACAATACCCTGAGACGTCACGTCTGCAAGTTTATCTCTAAAGAAATCAATCATACCATAATTAGATATAACGGTTATACCATCCATGGATAATCTACACACCACATTCTGTTCTCTATCTGTAAAGTATTTTCTATAACCATTAACTGCAAAAGACTCTGGATCTTTACTTATTCCATATTCACCACCAAAAGCAACATTTTGACCTATAACTAAATTACGGCTAGTAACACTAGCATTTCCTTCAGCTGAGTATATTGCATCTTTATCTATTAAAGATTTACTTACTTTCTCCTCTTGGAATATTATAAGATTAGTGTCTTCAGCATATAACTTTTGTATTGAACCATTAGCTGGATCTATAGTCCTTGTGATATCCTCACCGACACTAAATTGATTAGTTTGATTTATACCAGTTCTAGAATTAAATATCCCTGAATGTATTAATCCGCTAGCTTTATGTGTTTGTTTACTTTCGTCTTCTACTAAATATGCTTTAACCCCAAAATCTACAGATTGATTATTATAGCCACCTCTTATTCTGGATTCTTCAATCATCCAGTCTTCTAAGGTATTAATGTTTATATCGTAAGTTTCTGCTGCATCAACTCCATAAGTAAAACTTAATGGTACATTTTCTGGCATAAGAGGATCATTAAAAGTAGGCAAAATAGGCTCATCATTAGCCGTAGCACTAGCTAAGTTTTTCATTCTTTTTAACCAGAATGTATTAAAGTATTTAAGTTCTATTGTGGCTGACATAATTTTTATAGTATAACTGTAATATTAATTTTTTAAAACAAACAATCTATTAAGGGACTACGGTGCCTTGATTAATCAAGTTTAATCTAATTGTGCCTTTTTCATTTACCCTGTCCGCACTCACCCCATTGGTTTGATAAGGAAGCGTATTTGGATTTATAGCTGTAACTTGAACAGATCCAACACCTTTAGTAAAGGAAGGTGGAGCCATGTCTTTTGTACCATTTGAAAACCCAGCAGCCCATACTAAATCGTTTACGGGGATAGCATAAGGTTCATCATTAGAATAGGTTATATGTTGATAAGTTGAATAAGGCAAGTTACCTTCGGAGTTACGTTGTAAAGTTACATTAGCATAGTTTATAAAAGGAAGATTTGGCTCTGGTATATATAAATCCGTAAGTTCTTCATCCAGATAAAAGCTATTTACATATTCTCCATAGGCAATATTTGACCATAATGTTACATCAGTATTAGGATCAAATGTTACATTCCATGGGTCCTCTTCATTCCACCAATCTGCAGAAGCAGGTGTTGCTTTATATTCATAAGGCCCCGGGAGATTATCTACTAAATTTTCTGCACCCGCGGGCATACATGTAGGATAATTTAAGTCATCAAAAGTAGGATATGCGTAAGGCATATAATAGTAGTTGTATACTATGTTTCTGTCATTTACAAAACCATTCATTATTATAGCATACTCAATTCCATCTGGAGCATCTTCAAATGATTCAAAATCAGATATTCTGCTGCCATTAGCATAACCAGTAATTTTCTTCCCTAAAGGCAACCCTCCTTCATTTTGTCTTGAACTAAAATAGTAAATATCAAATATCTCAGGTTCCTGATGAACCCTACCTGTGGAAACCGGAGAATCCGCTTCGAGAAAAACAACAGGGTCTCCTTCGGTTCCGCTTCCTAAAAATCGAGGCATTCCCCCGGGGGATTCCGTTGCTCTGTCCCAACCCTGTCCATTGTAGGTATCAGCAGATCTGGGTAATTCTAACCATTGGCTATCACCTACTTTTCTGTAGTAATAAGAAACATTCTTAAATCCCCACGCATTAGTAGAGAAAAATGGGTTGGTAGGATCCCCAGGGTACAAAGTATTCCATCTCATATTTAAAACACCCTTCGTATGTGCATTTGTTCCAAACCGTGTATAATAAGTTTTCGCGGGCTTGTTTTGCCCTCCAAAATCTCCAACTAATACTAAATTTTCTCCTTGACTGTTTGTTCCGCTAAAAGATGCTATCTCTTCTTCAGGTGTCATTGGATCCTTGGTTATATACCACACTGCATTCTCGACGTAAGAATCTGACGTTGCATTATTATCACCGTTGCCTGCTGAAGTTATCATACCTTTAGACCTAGAGTACGCTGGTACTACCCCAAAATCATCAGAGGGATTTTGTGTTGCTAAATAAACTGTACAGCTATTAGGGTTGAATATACCACTATTAACTGTTGCTGCCCTTACTATCAATTTCACTTCAAAATTATCATCTAAAGAATTAGGATCATTCGGTAATCCCCCAGCATCGTGAACTATAATGTCAAAATAATATGTTCCTACAGGCGTCGAAAATGGCACCTGTGTTATAATGCCAGTACTAGACTCTATAGTCCATCCACTTGTAAAGTCTAACCCCTCTTCGAAAGAATAAACTAAACTTTCTTCATTAGTAGTATTATTAGCAGAACCATTTACAGAATGTATTGGTCCCGTTTCATCTTGAGCGAATACCGTTATATCCTCTTCATTTATTATTCTAGTATACAAAACTGGTGATGGATCTGGAATAGGTTCATCATATATTAAAATGACAGGCCTTACGTTTGTTAATGATCCGCTTGTAACCACTGTTAAGTTAGCCCCGTTAGCGTAAGCATTTAAAGTTATATAAAAAGTATCTATATTTTGCGAGTTGGCATTATAAGCTATAGGAGAAGCTAATGTTATTTGAGCTTTGCCTTGTTCTGGCGACCCAGCGGCAAAAGTTTTTAAATCAAATATGTAAACAGGTTCTCCTTGCTGATTAACAGCACCTAAGAGCGACCACACTACATCGGTTAATGTTTGGCCTTCGCTATCGTATACTTCAATTTCATTTGTAATTTCATCCCCAGTACCCGGCACATCATCTATTCTACCTGTTTTATCCTCAGGAAATGTAAATATTATATCATTAGTATTAGTTGGCCCGGGAAAATCAGTTTGTACATCTATGTTTAAATCTGTTATAAGGCCTGCTGAAGTTGTTTCCCAATAAATATTTAATAAAGATTCAACAGCCTCTGTTTCATATATAGTAAGTATAGGTGTCATGTAAGCTGTAACAACTCCTATAGGATCACTTGCCCCGCTTGTCGATGTGGATATTCTAGCAATATAAGGATTTGTTTCTAACTGGTAAAAATTTACTACTGATGATTCCCCAGTCTCCCAAGGAGAAAACTTTAATTCCTTAGCGGTTGCTATAGTAGAAGCAACATTATCCACTGGATTAGCACTAAGGCCTACTCTAGGAAAATATTGTGTTGTAAATATATTAAAATCCGGGCTTACTCCTGCTACATTATTAACCCTACCGTACAACCTTACAGAAGATCTGTATTGTCTTTGGTCGGGACCAACCACGTTTAAATCTCTAGGAATTTTATTTATGTTGTCATTCAACAATACCACATGAGCAGTTTTATTAACCTCACCTGTAGGAAAGGTTGGGTACTCCACATTAGTAAGTGTAGCTGTAACAATTATAGGATCACCTACCGCTGGTGCGGTTATAAAAACAATATCATCATCCACTATATTAAAAGCCTCTGTGTCAGCTCCGTTTACATTAGCTGTGAAAGAACTATTTTGTATTTCATCAAGCGAAAGCGTTTGTAGACGAAATGTTGTAGTAGGCGTTGAAACACCTTCTACATCATGAACTGCTCCTACAAAATTTTCAGTAACTATACCAGTAGCTGCAAGCGGATATCCATTTAAGAATCCGGGCAAGTAAGCATTATAATAATCTTGTTGTGTTTGTTTTACTACGATTTTATATGAGTACCACCCTAAATCGTTTATACTATAAGCAGACCTAAGCACAGGTTTAGCTGGATCAAAAGGGGTTATATATAAATAAGTATCACTGACTTGTCCTCGCGTTGTAATACTGTAATAAGCGCCCACAATAGATACATCTGTTATTTCAACGTAATCAGCAAACTCTCCTCTTAACCAATTACCCACTAGCGGTACATTTGCGTTGTTAGGGAAGGTTCCATCTAAAATAAAAATATATTGGTTATTTATAATACTACCTCCATTTGAAATTGCATACCCTAGTCCAGTTGTTACACCACTAGTAGGACTAGCATATAAACCAGGTGTGCCAAGTGATAAATTTTTAGATGACGAAATAACAGAATTTAATGTTAATTGTATTGCGTCACCAAACCAACCTCTAATAGAAGTATCTGCCTCACTTGTGTCGTACGGGCTGTATATTGTAGAGCCGGAATAAAATAACCCAGCCTCTGTAACACCTTCGTCTACAGATGATAATATTACAGGGGATTGTCTGCCAAATTTATCAGCTAAAACAAAACCTATTTGATAATTTCTGTTTCTTTTTACAGAATGATTAGGATATTCTATAAAGTTAGTAAAAGGAGAAAAATCTCTTTTATGAGAAATCCTACAATTATAATCTAAGTTATTAGGAGGGGTGTGTTGATCTCTATAGTTACCATATATTATTCTATTACCTGCTGTTTCTTGAGAAAAAGCTCTTACTGGAACTTTATCATATACTCTAACTGTTTGGGCCTCTGGAAGTGTTTTATATGGCTTACGGGATTGGTAGTCATAGGTATAAACATTGCTATTAACAGCTTGTCTAGCTACGGTATTAACAGGTATACTTTCTAAAACTTTTACAGCCAATCCACCGGATTCTCTGAATAATAACTCTATTTCTTGTATTTTGTAGTTGGTAGATAATTGATTTCCAGAGGTAGGTAAAGAAATTACAAGCCCAATGTTTTGCACATTGTTTTTCATAAACTGTACAACAGTGGATTGATAAGCAGCGTCTTCATCACCTGTTATAAAATATCCCTTTTGCGTAGGTATATAAGCTATTTGGGTAAATGGGGCCATTAAAGAATACTCGTTATCATCGTACTTAAATCTATAACTAAATCGTACGAATCTATCTTCTAAGTAATTAGGATCACCGGGCCAATTTTCGTTTGCGGATTCATTAGTCATAGTGCCTTTTATTAGCTCTATGGATCCCGGGGCTAATGGTATAGATTGAGCAGGACTGATATTACAACGGGTATTACCGCCTCCAGTAACAATTACAGAAGTTACAGTTACATAATTTGTTCCTCTAACAGTAGGCGCTAGAACAGTAGCTCCTATGTAAGGTATAAGTTCAGCTGTTTGGTCTCCTACTATGGAAAACGAATCTACACTATTAGAAATATTTTGTACTGTTATTTTATTGTATAAGTCTATTTGTTTAAATGGACTATACTTAGCTACAGATATTTGATGTTCTTCCGTGTAATATTGGGTATCGGTGGAGTTGCTTCTACTTGGAAAGCTGGAGTTGGCTAGTTTTATGTTTATTTTTCTAGGTTGATTTCTGTTATCTGTCCAGAATAATAAGTCTTCAATTAAATTTATACCTATTATTCTATTTGTTTTTGAAAAATTCAAAAATATTCCTTCAACAAGCTTTATGTATTCATTTGTATCTGAATTATACTGGTATATAAAATGTTTAGACCCCACAGGAGCATCCGTAGGCGAAGAAGTATCTTGGTCTGTGTAGTCTGTTAAAAAAACAAATATGCTATTGTTAAGATCACTAGAATATTGCCCTATTATTTGATAGTTTAAATCATTTAAGTTTGTTACAGTTAATAGAGCATTACCTATTACATTTTCTAAAGCTCCTACGTCATTATCCTCAGATCTACCAACTGATATATTACGAGCGTCTCTATACTCGCCATTTGGCAATATTCTATCATCAAGATCTTTATTCATCTTGGATTTTAGAAATGTATTCTTAATTTCTTGAGCCATTTAATTACGATTTAATCCATTTAGATTTACCTCTCATTACCTGCACTATCTCTGATAGCTTAATGTTTGAT
>Ga0307488_10004806_pt1 | contig 11232 bp, 8 predicted proteins | sample SB02metaG_FD_202248 | JGI IMG/M metagenome (GOLD analysis project Ga0307488, IMG submission 202248) | Sea-ice brine microbial communities from Beaufort Sea near Barrow, Alaska, United States - SB 0.2 | ecosystem: Environmental > Aquatic > Marine > Coastal | place: USA: Alaska | collected 2017-05-06
ACCGGTTTCATCTTCACTAAATTCCGATTACAAACAACAAAGTAATGAGAGGTATATCTTTTAAAATTCTATTCTAAGAGTATCACACGCATTACCCAATATAAGCCATAACAGAAGATACTATGGCTATATCTCATTAAATACCTACTTTATAAATTTTAAAAATGATTGCCGAAGTCGCTTGTTATTACTGCACCGTCACTTTAGCAAATTTACGTTTACCCACTTGATAAACTGCTTGAGAACCACGGTTGATCACTAAAGACTTATCCATTATTTTTTCGCCGTCAATTTTCACCGCGCCTTGCTTGATCATTCGAAAGGCGTCAGAGGTACTTACCACTAAACTCGCTGCTTTAAGCAAATTAGCAATCGCAATTTCACCACCCTCGGCAGTAATATCTATTTCGGGGATGTCATCAGGCATTGCGCCTTTTTGAAAGCGGTTAATAAATTCATCATGCGCACCTTGCGCCAAAGCTTTATCGTGAAAACGCTCAATTAACTCTTTAGCCAAGTCAATTTTAACATCACGAGGATTCATGCCTTCGGCTATCTTCGTTTTATAATCATCAATTTCTTCAATGGGTTTAAAACTTAATAACTCATAATAGCGCCACATTAAGTCATCAGAAATAGACATAATCTTACCAAACATTTCTGTTGGGCTATCGGTGATACCAATATAATTATTCAACGACTTAGACATTTTTTGAACACCGTCTAAGCCCTCGAGTAATGGCATCATCAATACGGTTTGAGGACGTTGTCCTTCTGATTTTTGCAGCTCTCGACCCATTAATAAATTAAATTTTTGATCTGTGCCACCCAACTCTACATCCGCCTCAAGGGCGACAGAATCCCACCCTTGCACTAGCGGGTACATAAACTCATGAATAGCGATTGATTGGCCACCCGCGTAGCGTTTTTTAAAGTCATCACGCTCCATCATACGAGCAACCGTTTGGCGTGAAGCAAGCTTTAACATGCCGGCAGCGCCTAGTTTTTCCATCCAGGTAGAATTAAAAGCAACAGTCGTTTTTGCCGGATCAAGAATTTTAAAGACTTGATCCTTATAAGTTTCGGCGTTAGCTAAGACATCTTCTTTGGTCAGTGCTTTACGGGTGACGTTTTTACCCGTGGGGTCACCAATCATGCCAGTGAAGTCGCCAATTAAGAAGATAACTTCATGACCGAGTTGTTGAAACTGACGCAGCTTGTTGATTAAAACGGTGTGGCCTAAATGTAAGTCGGGTGCTGTTGGATCAAAGCCAGCCTTAATCTTTAAAGGTTTACCTGTTTTAAGCTTTTCTAATAACTCATCTTCCACTAAGATTTCTTCTGCACCACGTTTGATTTCGGCAAACGCTTGATTAACATCGGTCATTGACCTGACTCCACTTCTCAAATAACAATTGTATTTTCAATTAATGGCCGAATTCTACTGTACTTTAGCCCTGACTTAAAAGCTTAAAATTAAAACAAAGGGTATTTTTTGTCTAACTTTTGATATAGTAAACGAAAGGCGTCGTAAGTTCGCCCGTAAAAACGGCAAATAAAAAGCAGTAAACTATTGAATATATTAAAAAACATATACGTGCAACTCCCCAAAAAGCACAAAGTTATCCTCAGTTCACTCAGTATTTCATTAATGCTGATCTTGCTTATGCCTTCCGAAAAAGCGACAGCTAGCCGTCAAAATGATGCCACTGATTATCAAGTAGGTAAACGCTACGAACTTTCTTTCTCAGCAAATGAATCAATTCCAACAGAGGTCGCTACTACTAACACAGTAAAAAATTCTCTAGTTAAAAAACAAAAAATCACCACCATTGATACAAACAACAAGGCAAGTAACCATAGCTGGCAAACCGCCAAAGTTCGAAACGGTGATTCATTAGCAAAAGTATTTAAGCGCTTTGGTTTTAATGCCAGCACTACCTACAAGGTAATTAATGCTAAAGGTGAATATACTCAATTACTTAAAAAATTAAATGTGGGTGATGAAATCCGTATTGCCAGTAATGATAAGCATCAACTGATTGGATTGCAGTACCCATTATCAAAAATTCAAACGTTACATGTAGAGTTAACCGAGCAAGGTTATCAGTCACATAAAGAAACAAAAACAGTTGAAATCAGAGAGACTTTCGCCTTCGGTATCATCGAGTCTAGTTTTTGGAATGCGGCGATCGAAGCGGGTCTTGAAGATAAACAGATCATCGAATTAGCCAATGTTTTTGGTTGGGATATTGATTTTGCACTTGATATTCGAAAGGGTGACAGTTTTCATATTATCTATGAAAGTCGCTATATTGATAGTGAACATATTGGTCCAGGTAAAATATTAGCCGCAGAATTTGTTAACCAAGATGATGAGTTTCAGGCCATCAGATTTAGTGATGACAAATTTTATACCCCAGAGGGTAGGAGCATGCGCAAAGCTTTTTTACGTGCACCGGTTGATTTTAGATACATTAGTTCTAACTTTAAACTCAAACGCTTTCATCCTATTCAAAAACGCTGGAAAGCACATAGAGGGACTGACTACAGAGCCAAAAAGGGAACCCCCGTTGTTGCCGCGGGTGACGGTAGAGTGACCCATTCAACCTATAATAAATACAATGGTCATTATGTCTTTCTTCAGCATGGTAATGGCATAGTCACTAAATACTTACACTTCTCTAAACGAGCGGTTAAAAAAGGTCAGCGCGTTAAACAGGGTCAGGTTATTGGTTATGTCGGGTCAACGGGTATGTCTCAGGCTTCACATTTACACTATGAGTTTTTATTAAATGGTGTCCATCGTAATCCCCGCACCGTTAAATTACCTGATGCAAAACCGATTAATAAAAAATTTAAAGCGGAGTTTTCTTTAATTGCGACAAAACATTTAATCGGTTTAATGGGTTCAAAGCAAGCCTCATTAGCTATGCAGTCTTCATCAATAAACCCACAGGTTGTTGCGGCTCAAACTTCGGATGACTAAAGCTTCTTTCTACATTGGCTTAATGTCAGGCACCAGTGCCGACGGTATCGATTTGGCACTGGTTGACTTTACCCAAAACAAAACAAACTTAATCCATAAATATTATCAGCCTTATGATGATGAAACCCATAGAGCAATAACCTCGCTCTATGTTAGCGGCAATAATGAAATAGATCGGGCATTTGCACTTGATATACAACTTGCTCATCAATTTTCTGACGCTATTACTGTTCTCCTCAAACAATGTAACTTATCGACTAACGATATTATTGCTATTGGCAATCATGGGCAAACTATCCGTCATCGCCCACCGCTAGCAAGCGTAACTCAAAACAACCGCGCATTTACCTTACAAATTGGGTGTAATCAAACCTTAGCCACACTGACAAATATCAGAGTGATTGGTCAATTTCGCAAAAAAGATATTGCATTGGGAGGTCAAGGTGCCCCTTTAGTACCTGCATTTCATCAGGCTTTATTTACCTCACTTAACAACACTCATCAAAAGGACATTTTTGTTGTTAACATTGGCGGTATAGCCAATATCAGTTTTTTACCGTCAATTACCAGTAAAAAAGGCATTACTGGCTTCGATACTGGCCCAGGGAATGCGTTAATGGATGATTGGTATCAACAGCATCATCAAAACGGCCGTTATGATGAAAATGGCCATTGGGCAGCCCAAGGTCATGTTAACCAGACATTACTAACCTATTTATTAACGGATAATTACTTTCTTCAACCCGCACCTAAAAGTACGGGCAGGGAAGCATTTCACCTTGACTGGTTACAGAAAAAACTGGCTGGCTTTTCTATTACTCCTGTTGATGTTCAAGCAACCTTAGCCATGTTAACAGCAAAAACAATTTGTGATGGTATACTGAAATACAGCCAATCAGCTACAATATATTTGTGTGGTGGCGGCGTATTAAATAAAAATTTAACATTCACAATCAATAACTTACTAAAACAAAAGAAACACAACTTTGAATTATTAACAACAAATGATGTCAACATCGATAGTGATGCACTCGAAGCCATGGCATTTGCTTGGTTTGCTTTCGCCTTTGATCATCAAATAGTCGGTAATATTCCTGCAGTTACTGGCGCTAGTAAAGCAACAATATTAGGAAATAACTATACCCCTTAAACTACCTTAGCTTTACAACAAACAAAAATACCCACCGACAGAGTAGTAAATTAAATCATTAAAAAATATCAAACCCAAACCAATTCGTACAAAAAATGAACTAATATATTCTATTCTTATCTAAAACTGTGTACCTAATCATTATAAATGGAAAGGAGGAGGTATGGAGTTTAATGAGATACGTATTGGCATGAGATGTGGTAGCAAAAAAGGCAGTGGTATAGTGACGTGGATAGATGGTTCCACTCGTACCATTTATATGTCTGATACAAGAAATGAGAACAACTTCGAAGTTTATATAGAAGATATTATTGAAGATCCCCAAGCTCATAATCGAGACGACACCTATTATTAGTATATTAACCCACACAGATAATCGGCAAATCTCCTTTTCAAATAAAGAGGGATCAGTATTTTTCTCTTTGCAACCTTCCGCTTCAGATGCCACTAATGTCACAGTTGTAAAAAACTGATGGCTGATAGTAATTCAACAGTAGAAGACTAAAATTTTTATATATAAAACTGGAAGTCAGGTTGTGAATAAAGACATTTCCCAGATTGAAATTATTTAAGTAATATATTCTATTAAGAGAAAAACATCAGAATAAGCTTTAATAGAGGAGTGAATAGTCTACGGAATTTTACAACAACTCAGAAGGGCGATATAACCGATATTTAGGTATAAAAAAACCCACAAACTTTACACTAAAATTGTGGGTTTTAAAATTACAACGCTGTATTTTACATATATTGTCAATATAAAACTTAACAAACGTCTTCTTATATCATTTAGAACGGGATATCGTCATCAAAATCAATCGACGGTTCTTGAGGATTTACTTTAGCTTGTTGCTGTGGTGCTTGCTGCTGCCCTTGTTGAGAAGAGAAGCCACTTTGTTGTGCGGGTTGTTGGTAACCAGAGGGCTGTTGAGATGCTTGTTGTTGCTGAAAGCCACCTTGTTGTTGCGCAGGCTTATAAGCTTGTTGCTGCTGCCCTTGCTGTTGTCCTTGATCAGGAGAGAACCCCCCTTGTTGCTGCCCTTGCTGTTGAAAGCCGCCTTGCCCTTGAGGTTTGCCATCAAGCATTTGCATTACACCATTATAGCCCTGAACAACAATTTCTGTCGTGAATTGATCTTGACCTTGTTGATTAGTCCACTTACGCGTTTGCAGAGCACCCTCTAAATAAACTTTTGAACCTTTTTTAAGGTATTCGCCAGCGACTTCAGCTAACTTGCCAAACATCGCAACACGGTGCCATTCAGTTTTCTCTTTTTGCTCGCCAGTCTGCTTGTCTTTCCAAGTATCAGAAGTAGCCACTGCTAGGTTAGCGACAGCGCCACCATTTGGCATAAAACGAACTTCAGGGTCTTTGCCTAAATTACCTAAAATGATTACTTTGTTAACACCTGCCATGAAAAATTCCTATTCGTTTGCGGTTGGATTGCACTGACGTTATTGTTTAACTGACCAGATTTAACAATCAATAAAATTATTTTCTGTGTAAGGATTCTATATCAATCGTCAAAAATAATCGCGTTCTATTTAGTCATTTTTACAATATAATTTAATTTTTTTTACATCCTTAATAGGAATGACTCAACATGATTTCTTTAATACTTTTAGGTATTTTCTTTGATGCTTGATCTTGATAGCAAAAATGCACCATTACTGCAGTACCCGATGCACATTTTTCTTGATTTTGCCATAACTCTTGATAGACATCAAAAGATGAGCCGCCAATTCGACTGACATAGGTTTTTATTTCAACCGGATGACCATAAAAAAATTGCGCATGATACTCCACTGTGATTTTGGCTAAAATCAACCGCCAGTCTTTAGTATTTAACTCCGGCATAAAAAGTGTAAACACAGGATCTCGTGCCCCTTCAAACCAAATAGGCACCAGTGTATTGTTAATATGTCCTAAAGCATCTGTATCACTAAATCGAGGGGATATGATTTCACTAAACATAGTTGGCGCCTTTAAAATTTTAGTCGCGATATTGTAGAACATTCAAACTCCTGTTTATATCCTTACCCACTAAAAATATAGCTAATTTCATTTTTCTAATACATAGATGATAATTTATTAACACTTTTTTAACGCTAACTGTAGGTTTATAAAGCGACAAGGCAACCACTTATCGCTATAGTTAGTAGTAGTTGTATTGGCCTAGGGCACTTATTTATTATTAACGTTGTAATTACCGCAAAGTTCGCTATGTTATTTTTGTTAGTTTCCTTGGTAATGCCATTGGCAGCAGCAGTGGAAGAGGTGAAAAATTGTTCAACTAAACAGCCTAACATTAACTTTAATCCCCAACCCATATTTGATGAAAGTAAAGAAGACACCATCTTTTTACATCGTTGGGCAAATGCCCTTCATACCACAACAAGAGAATTTACCTTAAGAAATGAAGCGGCCTTCTTTTTGGCTGAATGTGAAAAGGGGACAGCTGAACTCGCCGAATTAGAAAGACATCTGCGCAGCAAAAAATATATTAAAGATGCCTCAGTCACTGCTATTAAAAATGTAACAGATGGGCGAACTATAGACATTAAAACTTGGGATACTTGGTCTTTAATGCCCACACTCAGTTTTGGCAGGAAAGGCGGTGTCAATACCTACAGTTTTGGCATAAAAGATCGTAACTTATTGGGTTTAGGTATAGATACTGAAATCGAGTCTTATACTAATATTCAACGTTCAGGTTATAAATTAGTTAGCACTATTCCGCTTTATCAAAAAATGAATACCAATCTTAGTTTAAAACTTGCCAACAATGATGACGGTGAACAACAGGCTTTTCGATTACATAAATCGTTCGCTAGCTTTCATACTAAATATGCCTTTAATATCGCTTTGAATGAAGAAGCTCGAGTAGACACTATTTATCAAAATGACAGTATACAAACTCTTTTTTTCCATGAACTTAGCCTTAAAACGGTCAACTATGCCTGGCTTGTAGAAAATAATGACCATAGTGTCTTTAGACTTAATTTTGGGGTCACTCAAGATCACCATTTATTTTATCCGCTTAACAATAATCCTTTAGCCCGTCTTCCTGTTCATCAATTACCTAAGAATAGAGAGTTTATCTACCCCTGGTTAGGCGTTGAATATATAGAAAAAAACTTTAAAAAAATGACAAATATTCATCTAATTACTCAAATAGAAGACTTTAATCATGGCTGGCAGATAACATCATCATTTGGTGTTGGTAATGGCAAAAGCCTTAACAGTGCATGGCTCTTTTGGCAGGCAAACATTAAAAAAGGGTTTACTTTAAACGACGATGGTTTATTACTGATGAATTTATCAATGAGTGGTGATATGTATGATCAAGGGCACAATCGGATTGTCAGTAAGATTGATACGGAATACTTTCATAAATTATCTAAAAATTGGGGCTTTTATATTAATAACGTCAATGTGTTAAGTGATAATCAATACCAAGACCAACCTATTACTATGGGGGGAAAGCTTGGTTTAAGGGGCTTTCCCCTAGAATACCAACACGGGGAACATAGTCTAAAATTAACGTCTGAATTAAGATATTACCCTCAGGTTAATATTTGGCGAATTTTTGATGTCGCCGGCGCGATATTTTTTGATGCAGGTAAAGCTTTTGGTGATGCTATTGAAGAAAATATTGAAAAAGGCTGGTTGGTTTCATCTGGTATTGGCTTGCGATTCTATTCACCACATACAGGAGGAAACCATAATATTATTCATTTAGATCTCGCCTTCCCACAATCTAATAATCCTAACATTGATGGTGTCGAAATAAGGGTTCAAGCTAAAAAGTCTTTTTAATTAAGAAGCCTGCTTACAAAAAGCGTTTCAGCAAACGATCAATTTGCACCATACGCAATCTTTTCAATAAATTACGAGGTTTTTCTGGATAAGTTTTCATTGAGTCAATTTCGTTATAATGGCTGATTAATTGGGTGTTTTTTAACAAACCGGCCCACTCTTGCTCAAACGTAGGCATTAACAAGCCTTTTGGATCGTCAAGCAATAAGCCATTTTCAAGATCAAGCGCCCAAGCCCTAGGGTTTAAGTTACTGCCAGTAATCAAGTGATATCTACTGTCCGCTATCATACCTTTTAAGTGAAAACTGTTACTGCCCTCTTTCCATAACCGAATATTTAATAGACCTTTATCAATATTACGTTTTTGCTTTTTCACATAACGGGCAAGCAACACTTCATAAAGGTAAGGTACTAGGCCAATAGTCGTAAAGGGTTTTTCGGGTGGAATATAAAAATCATTTGCCGTTTTATCGCCAATAATAATGGTCACTTCTACCCCACGTTTAAGTGCTTTACTAATGTCTTTCGCCAGCGGTTTAGGCAAATTAAAATAGGGGGTTAATATTAATAATTCTGTTTGAGATTGTTGCACAACTTGCCGAATAGCTTGATTGAGCAGATTGCCATGTGCTCCGCAGCCAACAAAGGGGGTTATGGTAATATTATCGGCTGGTGATAACTTATCATCTGCTAACAAATCACGTTTGGCTAATGAATAGTCCGCCTTTTTTACCCGCATTTTGAGTTGATGAATGATGTGTTTTTGCTTAGATTTGTCCGGCAATGGCCCACCATTTAATCGAGGGGCTAAATCTGTATTTAAAAAATTACTAACGAGGTAATGACAAAGAGAATCGGCGAGTGCGTCAGACTTAATCTGATAATATCGGTCTAAACGATAGCGACCTTCTTGATTACAATAAATATTGTTAATACTTGCACCGGTATAAAATACCTGACCATCAAAAACCATCCCCTTTAAATGCAATACGCCAAAAATCTCTTTAGACTTAACGGCAACACCATAAACATCAATACTGACATCATATTGGTTTTGAAATTCAAGGTAAATGGCTCGATTGCCTAAGCTATTTTTCTCACCGATTAAGCCGCGTTGTGCTCGATGAAAATCGACAAAGACTTTAATATCGAGTGAGGGGTAATTAATTTTAGCCTGATACAACGCATGAAGGATTTCTTTTCCTGCTTCATCATCTTGTAAATACAAAGCGGTGATATAAATACGACTACGCGCGCTAGCAATAAGCAATAACAATTGTTGCTTATATTGATCAGGAGAACAAAAAATTTGAATATCATTGATGCTAACGAGGGTACTTTTCACTTCTGTCGCCAAAATAAAGTATCTATAATTATTGTATTAAACGGCAGTATAACCGGTTTTTAATCGATTTGATATCTAGCCATCACAAGGAAATCAACCGTTTAAATGAGGCTAATTATTACGACTAATTATTAACCAACGTCACTCATATTTTCCTGAGTTTTTTACGGGCTAAATCCATTTATTTTTAGCTAATGCCCAATGGCTGAAGTCAGGTAATAGCTCAAAGCTTAGTCTGGGACTCAAGTCAGGTAGGCCTTCCGGTACAATCACCAGCCAAGCGTTATATTCTTAGCTGGTGTTTACCTTTCTCAAGAAAGATGATTTTAGATGCTTGACGCTAATTCAGCTGCCTGACGAATAGCTAATTTTGCATCAAGCTCTACAGCAACATCAGCGCCACCAATGAGATGAGTTGTTACACCCGCATCAATAAGTGCTTGGTATAAGTCTTTATTCGGCTGCTGACCAGCACAAATAATGACGTTATCAACATTTAGCATTTGTTCTTTACCATCAACTTCAAGTAATATGCCCTCGTCTGTTATCGCTTTATAACTGACACCTTTAATCATTTTCACACCATGTTTCGCTAATGTGGCTCTATGTATCCAACCTGTAGTTTTACCTAAACCGGCCCCTACTTTAGTCGTTTTACGTTGCAATAAAGCAACCTCTCTAATAGGGGGGTGTTTGATGAATTCTTTTGATAGTGCTGCGTCATGTTGAAAAGTCTTATCAACTCCCCAATCTTTAAGCCACGCTTCTGCATCTGTCGTTAAACTTTTTTCTTCACATAAAAAAGTGGCGACATCAAAACCAATACCACCTGCGCCGATAATAGCGACTTTTCTACCAATAACCTCTTTATCTCTGAGTACTTGTAAGTAGCTTTTTACTATAGGGTTATCAATACCTTTTATTGCTAAAGCTCTTGGCTTAATGCCCGTTGCTAAAACAACTTCATCAAAACCTTGTAAGGCTAATTGTTCAGCACTTTGATCAACATTCAGCTCCACTGAAATATTTAATAGTTCAATTTGTTTGTTAAAATATCGCAGCGTTTCAAAAAATTCTTCTTTACCGGGTATTTGTTTGGCAAAGTTAAATTGGCCACCAATTTCGCTCATTCGATCGAAAATCTTAACTTTATGACCACGTTGTGCGGCGTAAACACTAAAAGCCAAACCTGCCGGTCCGGCACCCACAACGGCAATCGATTTACTTTGGCTCGTTTTCTCAAAAGTGAGTTCTGTTTCATAACAGGCCGCGGGGTTAACTAAACAAGACGCTCTTTTTTGTTGAAAGACGTGATCCAAACAGGCTTGATTACAACCAATACAGGTATTAATTTCATCACTTTTATCTTCAGCAGCTTTATTAACAAAATTCTCATCTGCCAGAAATGGTCGAGCCATCGACACCATATCCGCATGGCCATTAGCCAATACCTCTTCGGCAACCTCTGGTGTATTAATCCGATTAGTGGTGATTAAAGGAATAGATAACTCACTTTTCATTTTTTCAGTCACCCAAGTGAATGCGGCTCTGGGTACCGAAGTCGAGATGGTAGGCACACGTGCTTCATGCCAACCAATACCGGTATTGATCAGTGTTGCGCCTGCCGCCTCAATCGCCTTACCCATAGTGACAACGTCTTGCCAGCTGTTGCCCCCCTCAACTAGATCAATCATAGATAAACGGAAAATAATAATGAATTTTTCACCCACTTTTTCACGTACCGCTTTTACAATTTCAACAGCTAAGCGCATTCTGTTTTCAATAGGTCCACCCCATTCATCGTTGCGTTTATTAACTTTGACACAACTAAATTGGTTAATGAGGTAGCCTTCTGAACCCATAATTTCGACACCGTCATAACCCGCTTTAGCCGCTAATTTTGATGAATGAGCAAAATCTTTAATGGT
>Ga0307488_10004808_pt1 | contig 11229 bp, 16 predicted proteins | sample SB02metaG_FD_202248 | JGI IMG/M metagenome (GOLD analysis project Ga0307488, IMG submission 202248) | Sea-ice brine microbial communities from Beaufort Sea near Barrow, Alaska, United States - SB 0.2 | ecosystem: Environmental > Aquatic > Marine > Coastal | place: USA: Alaska | collected...
AAGCCTATTCGGGGTTTGGCTTTGGGGCAATTAGCCAAGGGCGATTTGCCGGTGACCAGCACTGGCTACAAGTTCGCAAAAAGCGTTCACTTCTGCCCTCGAGACTCCCGATCTGGCTGACCCAAGTGGCCAAGTTCGAACTTCTAGGGGTATGGGCGAAACTAGCTTGCCCCGGTTTACCCTGATTGCATTCAGTAGCTCAGCCACCTGAGATTTCGAGTAGCCATTTTTCTGACCCGAGAAGCGCTCATTTGGCCCCTTGGCCAAAAACTGAGCAATCTCAGAAAGCAGGTGATTTAGTTCAGTCAGAACTGGAGATTTGCCAAACCTGAGCATTCTTTCAGCGATCTCTCTTGCTTCAAGAGAGTCGCCGAGCCTGGCCAAAGTGTTATCAACAGCCAATATTTGGTAGCCGCCGGCTACAAGGTCAAACCTCGCCACAGACACTATGGATGAAGTAATGAGACTACGACCGGCAGCCTCGAACTGAATTTTGATCCGAGTTAGGAGTGCGTCAACTTGATCTGGGTGATAACCCATTAGATCTGGCTGGCTCTTTGGGAACATAATCAAAACACTAACTGACTCATGAGATACGCGACAAACGAGGAAGGAATCAAAGAGTCAATGCGGTCCAGCACTCCCCCGTGACCCGGTAGAACTTTACCCATGTCTTTCACATTCAGGTCTCGCTTTATTAGCGACTCGGAGAGGTCGCCCAATACCGAACTTAACAGAATTGCGGCTCCAAAGAGAAGCCCAAATAAGAATGATGCTGGTGTCATCAACACGAGAACCTGTCCGCCCACGAAAGCCCCAACTATCGAAGCTGCAAGCCCCTCCCAGGTTTTCTTCGGGCTTATCTCAGGTGAAAGCTTGGTTTTTCCAAAAAACCTTCCAATTAGATAGCCAAAGGTGTCGATTATGGCAACAGTGATAACTAGCCCGAGAACCCACTGAACACCAACCGGCTCTAATACCAGTTGGATTGAGAAGCTCAAAAGCAGAGGCACGTAGACAAGAACAAAAGCCGTGCCCCCAAAATCTCGCAGGGTCTGCTTGAAAGACTGTTTATTGGAGGTGTAAATCAGAGTAGCGATTCGCCATGCGACCAACAGACAGATCGAAATAAGCAGTCCAAGCCACTGGCCTTCGGCGTTCAAAAAATAAGTACTAAAAACTATCCCCGGTGCCAAGAGCGCAACGAGCCTGGGCACGTGCCAGCCGGCTGAACGCATTGCAACGCTCAATTCTGCGGCAGCAAACCCGGAGGCAACCGCCACCAGCAACGTGAAAGCTAGCGGATGCAGCAGAGATAACAGCAGAACCGCGCCAAGGGCAAACCCGACCACTAACCGCGGCCCTAAGGTTCTAGTTTTAGCCGATTCCATCTAAACCTCTAGCAGTTCTGCTTCCTTGTTCTTCAAGGCATCGTCAATCTTGTCAGTGTGAGCCTTGGTAAGTGCTTCAAGTTCTTTTTCAGCACGGTCAACCTCGTCCTCACCGGCACCGCCGTCCTTCTTGACCGCCTCGAGAGCTTCCTTGGCAATTCTTCTAATCCCTCGAACTGAAACTCGACCGTGCTCCGCTTTGTCGCGAGTCAACTTAACGTATTCTTTTCTTCGTTCTTCGGTTAGCTCCGGAAGGTTGATCCTAATTATTTCACCGTCGTTATTCGGCTGCGCTCCAAGATTCGGCATCGCCATTAGGGCCTTCTCAATAGCTGGCAATGCGGTCTTGTCATAAGGATTGATAATTATCGAGCGAGCTTCAGGGTTTTGTATTCCGCACAGCTGCGACAGTGGGGTTGGGGTTCCGTAGTAATCAACCATCACCTTCTGGAACATCGCGGGGTTAGCCCTGCCTGTCCTAACCGATGCAAAGTCATCCTTGGTCGATTCCAAAGCCCTGTCCATCTTGTGTCTGGCCTCTGCCAAAATTTCTGAAATCATTTCATCTGCTCCTATTTGCCTATGCTCGAACCCGGGTGCCGACTTCGCTTCCCAAGAGCGCGGCCGAAATATTATCCATTCCAAATACTCGCATCGGCATTTTATTGTCCATGCAGAGTGAAAATGCGGTCGAATCTACGACCTTCAAACCTTGAACCAGCGCATCCTGATAGCTGATTTCCGTGAGCTTCTTTGCCTCGGGATTCTTGTGTGGATCGGATGAGTAAACGCCATCGACGCCGTTTTTAGCCACAAGCACCTCGTCCGCAGAAATCTCGAGCGCGCGTTGTGCGGCAACAGTGTCAGTGGAGAAATACGGCAAACCCGCTCCAGCACCAAAAATAACTATTCGACCCTTTTCCAAGTGCCTGATTGCTCGCAGCGGCAGATAAGGCTCTGCTACCTGAGCCATTGAAATTGCAGTCTGAACTCGAACATCGGCACCAGCCTGTTCTATAAAATCCTGAAGCGCTAAAGCGTTCATAACAGTGCCAAGCATGCCCATGTAGTCAGCTCGACCGCGATCCATACCTCGGTTAGAAAGCTCAGCACCCCTAAAGAAGTTTCCGCCACCAACGACAATTGCAATCTCTACTTCTTGTGCCGCGTCTGCGATTTTTTTGGCTACTGCAGCAACGACGTCTGGGTTAACTCCGAGACCGCCGCCCCCGAAGGCTTCTCCGGAAAGTTTAAGAAGAACTCTTCTTTTCTTGGTCTCCAATTGGCCCTCCAGGTGTCACAATGATTTTCCTTTCCAATACTAGGGCGGAAACAAGAAACGGGCCCGGTCATTGACCGAGCCCGTTGATCAATTCTTGAACTAAACGCCTACGCGCAACCTTAGGAACCCAGTCACGGTCAACCCGGCGGCCTTCGCCACCTGAGCAACACTCTGCTTGTTGTCCTTCGCAAAAGGCTGGTCGAGCAGACAAGTCTCCTTGAAAAAGCCTGTTACTCGTCCTTCAACTACCTTCGCCAAAGCTGCCTCAGGCTTACCCTCATTGCGAGCGGTCTCCTCCGCAATTTCGCGCTCCTTGGCCACAACCTCTGCCGGCACATCTTCGCGTGAAAGGTAAGTTGGGCTAAAGGCTGCAATGTGCACGGCGATATCGTGAGCCGTATCTGCATCGCTTCCTTCATAGCCAAGTAGAACCCCAACCTGCGGCGGAAGATCGCGACTCGTGCGGTGCATGTAAGCATCCAGCCCAGGGGCTGAGATTACCTCAACCTTTCTAAGCTCTACTTTTTCGCCCATGATCGCCGCCTTGTCGATAATCGACGCCGAAACCGTGGTGTCGCCAAGCGGTGCATCTAGAGCAGCCTCAATTGAGGTGGCGCCAGAGGCAGAGATTGCGTCTGCAACCTGGTCAGCAAGCGTGACGAAGTTCTCCGCCTTTGCAACGAAGTCCGTCTCGCAAGCAAGCTCAATCATCACTGCTGACCCGGAAGCAATTCTAGAAACTACCAAACCGTTTGAGGTTGTTCGGCCTTCGCGCTTTGAAACTCCCTTTAGACCCTTGAGTCTTAGAACTTCAAACGCCTTTTCAATGTCTCCGTCGGCTTCATCTAGAGCGCCCTTGCAATCCATCATTCCGGCTCCCGATTTCTCTCGAAGAGCCTTTACATCCGCGGCTGTATAGTTCGCCATATTATGCATCCTTCTTATCTGTATCGGCCTCTACGGCTGGGGTCGGCTCCTCAGTTGCAACTGGCGCCTCTTCGGTCTGAGCGGCTACTGGCGCCTCTTCGGTCTGAGCGGCTACTGGCTTCTTGGCCTCAGCCTTTTTTGGCTCAGCCTTTTTTGGCTCAGCCTTCTTAACCGCTGGCTTCTTGGTCTCTGACTTTGGAGCTTCGGTTTTTGGAGCTTCGGTTTTTGGAGCTTCGGTTTTTGGAGCTTCGGTTGTTGGGGCCTCGGCCGCAGCGTCGGTAGCTTCGGACTTGCCCTGCTCTAGCAATTCGCGTTCCCACTCGGCCAAAGGCTCAGCCTGAGCCTCGTCCTTCGAGTGACGAGCAATCATGCCGTCGGCTGCTGCGTCAGCAATTACCTTGGTCAAGATCTCGATTGAGCGAATAGCGTCGTCGTTACCTGGAATACCGATGGTTACATCGTCCGGGTCACAGTTGCTGTCAAGAATTGCAATTACAGGAATTCCAAGCTTCTTGGCCTCAGTGATTGCAAGGTGCTCCTTGATGGTGTCAACCACCCAAAGCGCACTCGGGGTCTTAGCCATATTGCGAATTCCACCCAGTGACTTCTCTAGCTTGTCGCGCTCGCGACGGAAAATTAGTAGTTCTTTTTTGGTGAATGACGACTTGCTTGCGTCCTCAAAATCCATGGTGTCAAGCTCTTTTAGACGCTGGATGCGCTTGTTTACCGTGTTGAAGTTTGTGAGAAGCCCGCCCAACCAACGCTGATTGATATATGGCTGCCCAACTCGAAGAGCCTCGGCGGAAATAACCCCCTGAGCCTGCTTCTTGGTTCCAACAAACATAATCGATCCGCCATTGGCAACTAGATCGCGAACGAAGTTGTAGGCATCGTCAATGTGCTTAACCGACTGCTGTAGGTCGATGATGTAAATGCCGGAGCGGTCGGTAAGAATGAACGGCTTCATCTTTGGGTTCCAGCGCTTGGTCTGGTGACCGAAGTGGACTCCCGCGTCCAGTAGTTGACGCATTGTGATCGTGGCCAATTGGCCCTCCTTTTGGACACCGAAGTATCCACTCAGTTTCATGATTCGACCGGTCGGCCCAATCCCTGGCATTCCATTTGACAGCACCTATTTCTAGGACCGAGTTATCAAATTGATTGGAACACGCGAATTCACTCAATACCGAGGCATTGAGAGTGTTATAAGCATACCAACCAAAGCTCATGTTTTTCCAATGCAATGAGTCGGAAGTCAATGAGTGGAGAGCTTTTTGGCAACCTCTAGTCATGTTTAGATTATTTGCAATTCTTTCAACCTTGGTGGGTCTGGTAAGTAATGAGCTTCGTCCTCCAGAAATCTGGGCAAAACCCATTCCCTTTTTCCAAGTCGAATACCAATTTTCAGCTCCGGTCTCTCTTTATGGCCCCGGACATAGAGGGCTGGATTTTGTCCTGGAAGCTGAGCAAAGTGTTTCGGCACCAACTTCAGGTCTAGTGACTTTCTCGGGGCCAGTAGTAGATCGGAACATTGTCACGATCACCACCAGCAGTGGATACCTGATTAGTTTTGAGCAAATTTGCTCCTCATTACTGCCGGGAGATTCCGTTCGACGGGGACAGGAGCTTGGCAAGTTCTGCTCAATCAACGAAGACTATGAATCTCACTGTGAGAGCTGTGTCCATTTTTCTGTGCGAGGTAACAGCGGCTACCTAAACCCGGAGCTCTTTCTGGGGAGCCTTTTGCCCAGCGTTCTAAAGGCTTAGCTTCAATCAACTTGATCCATGGAGGTGAGTCTCACAGCTGGCACCCAAAGCACGGAAGCTTCCAGGTCGATGCGTTGACCTGAGCTATGCGCGAGGATGCGCCTGTTCAAAAGAAGAACGCAAACGTTCAACTGAAACGTGTGTGTAAATCTGAGTGGTGGCCAAGGAGGCGTGCCCAAGTATCTCCTGCACGGCTCTCAAGTCTGCCCCGTGGTCTAGAAGGTGAGTCGCAGCCGAGTGCCGAAGAGTGTGAGGACCTGCAGACCCGAGGGTGGTGGTCGCCAGTTGACTCGCAACGACGTCATAGAGCTGGCGAACTCCAACTCTTCTGCCACGCGAGCTCAAGAGCAGAGAATCTGGCGAGGTCGGTGCTTCAACAGCCGGTCTTCCAAGCCTTATCCAGCGATCGATTGCGTCCTTCGCTCTCAGGCCGTATGGCAGCATTCGCTGCTTATTTCCTTTGCCGGTGACCCTCAGGAGCTGTCGATCGTGATCCATGTCCGATAAATCCAGCCCGGCTAGCTCACTTACTCTCATGCCAGTTGCATAGAGAAGCTCTACCGCACAGTGGTTCATTAGACCGACTGGATTGTCTTGAGTGGCCTGAGACAACATTCGATCAAACACCGCGCTCAATGAGAGCTCTGACGCCACCTTCGGCAATGGCCGGTCCAGCTTCGGAGAACGAAGCCTCAATGCCGGGTCTTGATCAGCGAGGCCGGAATCAGCCCTCCAAGCAGTGAAGTTTTTAATCGCCGAGGTTTTTCTTGCCAATGTTGCCTTGGACCCGCCGGCTTCGGAAATTCGATAGAGCCAGCTTCTGAGTGCCTCAAGGTCTAGCGACTGTTTTGTGTCGGACAAAAAACCTAGCAAGTCGTTGATGTCAGAGCTGTAGGCCTTTTGGGTGTTTGCAGAAACCCCGCGCGCTGTTAGCTGCTCTAGGAAATGAGCTAGGTCCTGGTTGAGATTCTGCATGCCTCCAGAGTAAACGCAGAATCTAGAAATGCCAGTTGCCGTCAAACGTTTTCGAAGGGCTCCTGGGCGCCAAAGATCGGCGCTTAGCTATAAGTTTTCGCTGCTATAGGCATACTGGCTTTTACTTGCCTGAGGCCCAGTCCAGACTCAATCGCTATTTCTCTTGGAGTTTCTGCTCCTGCTCGAAGGGCATCTTCAACTCGCTTTTTGGTCCAGGAAGGCTCAATCTCTATAGGTTCATCAAGAACATATTGCTTAGCTAACCCCTCCTGGATCATTGCGTTGCAGCCTTGACTTTGCTCACTGGCCCAAGGACCCGCCAGTGCATAGACCTCTCGCCCGAGGGCCCTGGCGTGATTGGCGGTATTTCTCGAACCTGACCTAAAGGCAGCTTCAACGACGAAGAGTTCCTTGCAGATGGCCGCTATCAGGCGGTTGCGCTGCAAAAACCTAAACCTGCTGGGAGCTGTGCCGGGTGGCATTTCACTCATAAGCACTCCCCCGGATCGCACTATCTGATGAAACAATTCCCAGTTCTCCATCGGGTACGCCTTGTCCAGACCCCCGGCCATAATTGCGACCGTTGGAAGTCCAATTTCAAGTGCTGCTTCATGAGCCGCTCTATCAATTCCCTTGGCGCCACCTGACACTATGGGCATGCGCAGGCTCGCAACCAACCGCCTAGCATGTGATGCCCCCATTTCTGAAGGCTTTCTGGTTCCTACAATCCCCGCGAATTCTTGCTCCAACAAGTTCTCATCACCTGCCACCCACAGTAAAAGCGGTGCGTGATTCCCAAGATCGGTAAGCCTTTCATGGACACTTGGTAGAGATGCGACCGCAACTGGTTTTGCGTTCCACCGGATTCCGCGTTCAACAAGCTGATGAGGATTGACCGAAGGTAGCCGAAGACAAACTCGTTCCTCTATGGATCCAAGTTCGCTCAAATACTCTGGGAAGCTTTCAGAAATAAAATCCCGCCACGTTTCGAATTTCTGCTTTTTTACGCTTTCTAGAGATTTCGGTCCGAATTCATTCCAGATCAAATTGCTCAAAGCATCCCCGGGCTCGGATAATGCACACCAGGAAATTAGATCTAATTGCTCTTGGCTTAGATGCATGAATCCTCCTTTTGAAAGGAGTGTTTCATTCAAAATGCCAAAGTTTTGGGGAGCCTCTAAAACTGTTGAAAACTAGGGCTGATCGCCCACTGCTAATTCTTCCGGCAACTCGAATTCTTGACTGCCGATTTCCTCAACATTGACATCCTTAAATGTCATGACCTTTACCTGCTTCACAAATCGATCGGTGCGATAAATGTCCCAGACCCAAACATCCGTCATTGCAAGCTCAAAGTAGAAATCCGTTGCAGTGTCTACTCGCTTTAGTTCGACATCGTTGGCAAGATAAAATCTGCGCTCAGTTTCAATCACGTAGCGGAACATTTTCACTACGTCTCGATACTCGCGATAGAGAGCTAGTTCAGCTTCCCTGTCGTAGTCCTCAAATTCGTTCTCATCCATAGGGCTAAATCCTAACCCTCAAAACAAGCTGCTGTCATCCGCAAGAATCTTCGTTAGCCAACTGAGACGGTGATGAGGGCTTGGGCCAATTTGACGCAGTGCAGCTATGTGAGAAGATGAGGAATATCCTTTATTCCCTTCCCAGCCGTAAGCCGGGAATCCCTGAGCAAGCTTCGTCATCAGAGAATCACGCTCGACCTTGGCACTAATTGCCCCGCCAGAAACCGAACCGCAATCCCGATCTGCTTTAACAATCACTCGCACTTCGATGCCGATATCCCCCAGCCAATTGTGGCTCCCATCCAGCAACACAATCGCTTCCGTAAGGTCAAAGTTTTCAAGGGCACTTAGAGCGGCCTTTTGAAGAGCAAAATTGATTCCCTTTGTCTCGATAACTTCAACCTCCGCGTATCCAACGCTCGGCTGCCCCCACTTAGCAACCTCAAGAGCTAATGGGGCACGCCTTTTCTCAGTTACTAACTTCGAGTCACGTAAATCAGCTGGCATTGAGTCAAGACCTTCGCCATTTAGACCAAAGGCACCCACGGCGACTGGTCCGGCAAGCGCGCCGCGACCGACCTCATCAATACCGATTACAAGGCGATGAGTTTTGAGGAGCTCACGCTCGAGATCAAGGCTTGGGTAAGACATCGAATGTGTTCGAGTAGTTATCTAGGTAACTCCAGTTTTCTAGCGGCCAGCTAACCAACATGGCTCGACCTACGACCACATCAAGCGAAACAAATCCTTTGGAAGGAAGATCCTGATGAAAACGAGAATCGGTCGAATTTCCCCGGTTGTCGCCCATTACCCAGAGGTGTCCTTCGGGAACAGTGATGGAAAATTCGATGTCGGACGGGTTTGCCCCATCCCGAATATATGATTCGTCGATAGCAACGCCATTGACCATTAGTCTGCCGTCAGCATCGCAGCAAGTGATTACATCTCCGCCAACGCCGATGACGCGCTTAACAAGGTGCTCTGCCGAATCCGGGGCAGTTATCCCAAACGTTCCCAGAACAAAGTCCCCAAGTTCCTCGATGGCCGGCTTCTCGATCGAAGCAGCCACGCCCAGCCAGCCGCCTGGATCTTGGAAGACCACCACGTCGCCTCGTTGCACGGGAACTACTTCTGGGACCAACACGTTCACGATAATGCGGTCATTTATCTGGAGAGTCTCCAACATTGAGCCAGAGGGTATGAAGAACGACCTAATTAAAAAAGCTTTTATAAGAACTGAAAGCAGTAAAGCCACACCCACGATTGCAACAAAGTCGAGGAGGAAAGCTAGGAATGGATTTTTTCGTAAACGGCGAGACCTGCGCCTGAAAGCGTTCATGGCACCAGGCTTCCGAGGTCGCAATCCCCCGTCAAACGACATGGGGGTTTTTCTACTTGACGTTGTCGCGCTTCTCGCGAACCTTTGCGGCCTTGCCGCGAAGCTTACGCAAGTAATAAAGCTTTGCGCGTCGAACATCTCCGCGCGAAACAAGCTCAATCTTTTCTAGAACTGGAGTGTGTACCGGCCAGGTGCGCTCTACGCCAACCTGGAAGGAAACCTTGCGAACTGTGAAGGTCTCGCGAATGCCGTCGCCGGAGCGACCGATTACGATTCCCTGGAAAAGCTGAACACGGCTGCGGCTACCCTCAACGATGTTTACGTGAACCTTGACAGTGTCACCGGCTCGGAAGTCTGGAATATCGTGCCTTAGGCTCTTGGCATCTAAGTCATCAAGAATGTTCATTTTTATTCTTTCCTCTTGCACGCAGGTCAAAATGGCTAGTTTCTAATAATTTGTTTGTTCCGACTCCCCTGCGGCAGAGCTGATTGGAACATCTAGAAGTCTCTCACAGCGAATGAGTATTGGCAACTATTCGGCGAGTAAATCAGGCCTATTTGCTTTAGTGCGAAGTAGCGATTGCTCGTTGCGCCACTTCTCAATCTCGGCGTGATGCCCAGAAAGCAGTATCTTTGGCACCTCAAGTCCGCGCCAGCTCGCCGGCTTTGTGTAGCTGGGGTACTCAAGAAGCCCAGAGTTATGTGATTCTTCAATCAATGATTCAGCGTTTCCGATCACGCCGGGAATCAGGCGACAAATCGCCTCTATCATCGCGATTGCTGCAACTTCTCCGCCATTGAGGACATAGTCACCTATTGAAACTTCCAAAACCTCTGCCCGAGCGCCAGCATGTTCCACAACTCTTTGATCAATGCCCTCGTATCGGCCGCAAGCAAAAACCAAGTGGGATCTTGTGGCCAAATCAGCGGCAAGCTTCTGGGTAAAGGGGATACCGGCTGGAGTGGTGAAAATTATTGTTGGCCTTTGATCTTTTGGAACGATTTCATCAAAAGCACCACCCCAAGGCTCGGGCTTCATCACCATTCCGGCCCCTCCTCCATAAGGAGAGTCATCGACGGTTCGGTGTTTATCGCCAGTCCACTTGCGTAAGTCGTGCGCTTCAAAACCGATGATTTTTTGATCTTGGGCCTTGCCTAAAAGCGACAGCCCCAGGACGTCAAAGAACTCCGGGAAAATGCTTATCGCATCAATCTTCATTCGCTGGGGTCTCCAACTGTTCGAAAAGCCCTCCGGGTGGAGTGATTTCCACGATACCCGAATCAATATCAACCTTTGGAACAAAAATCTTTAGAAACGGCAACAGCACTTCGCCGTTCTCGGTTGTAATGGCGAGTAAATCCTGCGCTGGTTTGTGCTCAACTCGGTCAATAAAGCCAATCTCGATAGAATCTCGAAACACCTTGAGTCCAGTTAGCTGATGATCGAACCATGCCTCAGGTTCTTGCGGGAGCTCACCCAGAGGCTGGTCAACAAGAAGGATGGCCCGAATTAGACCCTCGGCATCTTCACGGCTTTCTATGCCCTCGATAAAAAGCACAGGAGAGCTGTTGTACATGCGAAGTTCCTTGACAACTATGGTCTTACCAAACCAAGAGGAATCTTCTGGTACTTGAAGTTTTATTTCGGCGCCAGGTGTAAAACGCTGCTCGGGACTGTCAGTGTAAATTTCGAGCTTTATAGCTCCCTTGAGACCGTGAGCCTTGAGCAATCGCCCCACTCGGAGCTCAGTGGAACTAGAAATCGGTGTCCACCACGTCTACTCGAACGCGCTTGCCGTCTGCAAGAGCATTTACGACGGTTCTAAGAGCTGTCGCAGTCCTGCCATTTTTCCCAATTACACGACCTAGGTCGTCTGGGTGCACGCGCACCTCCAGTAGGTCGTTCGGTCCAACCTTCCGCGTTGCCACGGTGGCGTCATCAGGGTTGCTGACAATCGAACGAACTAGAAACTGGAGGGTTGCCTGCAACATGCTTATTCGGCCTTTGGCTCTTCAGCTTCGGCT
>Ga0307488_10004810_pt1 | contig 11228 bp, 9 predicted proteins | sample SB02metaG_FD_202248 | JGI IMG/M metagenome (GOLD analysis project Ga0307488, IMG submission 202248) | Sea-ice brine microbial communities from Beaufort Sea near Barrow, Alaska, United States - SB 0.2 | ecosystem: Environmental > Aquatic > Marine > Coastal | place: USA: Alaska | collected 2017-05-06
GCGTTATGAATACAGATAATATGTCTATTCTAGGGCAAACTATAGATTATGGCCCTTACGGTTGGCTAGAAGGCTATGATCATTATTGGACCCCAAATACAACAGATAGACAATTTAAACGCTATCGCTACGGAGCGCAGATAGATATTGGCCTTTGGAATTTGTATCAATTAGCGAATACTTTATATCCATTAATTGGAGAAGCTGAGGGCTTAGAACATAGTTTGAAATCTTACAATGAGAAAGCACAAGCGCAATATCTAGAAATGATGCAAAGTAAATTAGGTTTATATCGTGATGAAAAAAGAGATGCTGAATTAATAAATAGTTTAGAAGAAACTTTACAATTAACAGAAACTGATATGACTATTTTCTTTAGAAATTTGAGTGATTTTTCTATTGAAGATCCTTTAAAAGGATTAGCGATTGTAAAAGATGCTTTTTACGAGACTAATGAAATTTCAGATACGATAAGACAAAAATGGAACTCATGGTTTGAGCGTTATGGAGAACGTTTGCAAAAAGAAGAAACAGCTTCTAAAGAACGAAAAGAAAAAATGAACCAAGTTAATCCCAAATATGTATTGCGAAATTACATGGCGCAATTAGCTATTGATGATGCAGACAAAGGGGATTATAAATTAATAGATGAATTATTCAACTTGCTCAAAAAACCTTATGATAAGCAACCTGAACATGAAAAATGGTTTGCCAAACGCCCCGAATGGGCACGAGATAAAGTAGGTTGTTCTATGTTGTCTTGCAGTTCGTAATGGAGTTACTTGAAAAGATAAAACAATTACCACTTGGGTATTCAGAAGTCATGTATAAGGACAAAAAATATGGTGTAACTAGAGCCGATTTTAATACTGGAAATAGTATTAAAATCTACGCGGAAGAACTCGGAGGAAAGGACTTCATTAGTCTTAACTACTATATTACAAGTACGTCGGAGAGTTTAAAACCTTGCGAAATGTCAAAAGAAAAAGTTATTCATTTTATAAAAAACATCAAGTTACTATTTGCGCATTAAAATTTAAAAACATACGATTTAATCCGGATATCACTCCATTTCATGAATTAGCAAAACAGATGGCAAAGGCCGTTGGTTATACTGCAGATTTATCAATAGAATCTGGAAGACGAAATAAAAACAATTCGTATTTGGGATGGAAATAACGACAGTCATGATGTAAGCAAAATGTACTAAGAAATAGAAATTTTTAAGCATCGAGTCTTTAGTAACGGCAATTTTACATAATTCCTAATCCACGAGAATCGATTATTTGAAGTTTTCTTGACCTAATTACTGAATACTCTAAAGAATAAATAAGGCATTCCGGGGTGTTTTACATAATATAAATTATCGTTAACTGTATGATAATCAATTAATTAGAACAGATTAGCCTTTATATCAGATAGTAGCTCTAATGCAATAATAGACCCTTTTATAATACAGACTAATTTGTTCTATAATTTATATTATGTAAAATAGAATATATGTAAAGCCCATTTCCCCATTTTTAGTGCCGGGTTTAAAAAAGTGAATAAATAGCAACTTTCCGAAGTTCTTCCACTTCGTCAGCATTTTAAAAAGTAATCGATCTTAAGCATATTTATAAAATTTGGAAACTTTAAAAATCTCAAATAAATTGGTCTTTAATTTTCTGTTTAACACAAGACCCTTAGTTTTTCATCTGTATCATTCAAACAATACCCTGAGCTTTTTTGTTTTCCCCTAAATACTTAAGACTTTAAGCGCTTTAAGTTCTGTCTTTTTAAGATCAATAGATTAATTTTGCCCGATGCAAAAAAATATCCAGACTTCGCAATTGGAATTTGTGGCACTCATGGCGTCCTTGATGTCTGTGGTGGCATTAGCCATCGATGCTTTATTGCCGGCTTTGGATATTATTGGGATCACCATTGGGACCACCGAAATTGTGGATAACCAATTGCTCATCACGATGATCTTCCTTGGTCTTGGATTTGGTCCTTTGATTTTTGGCCCTATTTCAGATAGTATAGGGAGAAAACCCGTTGTTTACATGGGTTTCACCCTGTTTATCCTTGCCAGTTTCATCTGTGTAAATTCAACAAGTTTAGAAATGATGATCGTGGGAAGGATCTTGCAGGGAATTGGCCTTTCCGCTCCCAGGACAATGAGTATTGCCATTATCCGTGATATGTACAGTGGGGATTATATGGCGCGTATCATGTCTTTTGTGACCGTTGTTTTTATATTGGTTCCCGTGGTTGCCCCGGCCTTGGGTAAATTTGTTCTTGATCAATACAACTGGCACGGGATTTTCTATATTCAGATACTCATTAGTATTTTGGTTTCGTGGTGGTTTTGGAAACGACAACCTGAGACTTTATCTATTAAAAACCAGAAAAGATTTTCCAAAAAGGGTTTTATAGGTGAATTTAAAGAACTCATAAAATATAAAAGGACCATTGGTTTTACCATTATTGCCGGGTTTATTACCGGATCTTTTATGGTTTACCTAAGTAGTGCCCAGCAAATATTTCAGGATCAATATAATTTGAAGGAAGAGTTTCCATTCATTTTTGCCGGTCTGGCAATATCTATAGGTTCGGCTGTTTTCCTCAATGGAATATTTGTTATAAAGTTTGGGATGGAAAAATTGATCACCATGTCCCTGGTTTCCTTTTTTGTAGTCTCGGTGGTTTATGTTGCCTTATTTTATAATACCCCGAATCCGGATGTTCGTGTTTTGTTCCTGTTTTTTGCACTGCAATTTTTTAGTATTGGTTTTCTCTTCGGAAATTTACGCGCTATGGCTATGGAACCTGTAGGACATATTGCCGGGATCGCTGCAGCCGTAACTGGCTTTATTTCTACTATTATGGCAGTTCCTATCAGTATCTTTATTGGAAGGTTTATTTCTGATACAGCTTTGCCCCTGTTTATTGGTTTTTCAATATGCGCAGCCCTGTCAATTGGTCTGATTATTTATCTAAAAGCAGACGAGAAACGGGCCACTGTGACTCCCTAAAACATAATCGTATTAACCGGAATTGAACAGAATATTAATTACAGGTAGTGAGTATATCTATTTTTTTATAATTCTGGAACTATCGGATAGCCCTTTTACTTCAATTTTAGGATTTCCATATACAAAGACCTTACTTTTTCCTTCAACATCTATTATTAGATCTTTAGTGGCATGCACATAAATATCTGTGTTATTGGAAGCATTTAAGCTTGCTGTATTGGCTTTCATTTTCTTGGCTTTCAATTCTGCCGAATTTTTTAAATTAAAAACGGCTGTGTTCACTTTCCCGTCTAAATCTAATTGTGCCGACTTGGATAATTGCGCCAATAAATTATCGGAATCTATTTTTCCTTTTAGATCTGTTCTATCACTAATATTCAAACTAACTTCCTTGGATTTCAGATCTATTTTACCTCCGGAATTCTTTGTTAAGATTATGCTCGCATTTTCGGTGTTGAGATCAAGATCAAATTTCGAAGATTGATTCCCGGTAAGACTAAAAATATCTGAAGTTAAAGTTCCTTGAGTTTTTAGTTCTGCATCGTCATTCAAAATAATCTCAGAAAGACTTTTTACCCTTAAAAAGATCTCCAATTTTTTACTTCCTGTAATTTTAGCGGTGGAATGTATTTTTAAAACTCCGTTATTCACATCGAAATTAACCACTTCTGCAAGGTTTTTATCGGTATTAAGTACATAACTGTTCTTATTGCTTTGTACCAGGGTAACTTTTAAATTGTTGTTGACCTCTAAAACACTGAATTCCTTATCTATAGAATTGGTGACAGAAATCACTTCCTTATCCCCTTTAATTTTCTTCACTTTTTGAGCTACACTTATGTTAGCTAGACCAATGAATAGTAAAAAACATAATAGTTTTTTCATGATTTTTAATTTTTTTTATTAAAAATGAATATCAAATTGTAAACGATATAAAACTTCATCTCCTCGATTAGCAACATCAATAAGGCTAATATCAGTTTGTACTTTTAAACTATGTCCTACTATAAATTTTGAAAGACCAAGAGTATATTGCTTTTCAGGGTCCACTCCTGTAATGGTTTTATCTAATTCTACACTTGAATATCTTCCTGAAATTTCCCAATTGTTTGTAAACAAGTACCCACTTTGAAGATTCAAGCCTTTTCCAACCTGTACAACGGTTCCCGTTTCAGTTCCATCAGAATTTTTTGCAATAGGATCTTCAGCATCTCTGTCCGCATATTCAGCCATAAAACTAAAACCTTTGTATTTGAATATGGCATCAATAAATAAGGTATTAATATTTGTTTCGTAAAAGCCATTATCCGTCACCATATATGAACCCTGATTACTTCTTATTTTTACAGCATTATTGTTGTGATCATAAGAAACACCTAAGGCAAGTTTTGGGGTTTGTTCTCTTTTTAGATCTGATCCAGAGTAATCCCCTTTACCTGTAAAGTCACCCATTGGTAAGAGTTCAATACGTCCTGTATATTGATGACCGCCTAAATTTCCAGTAACAACATTTCTGCCTTCCCCTTGAGAAAGCGCAAATATTTCTTTGACTACAAACTGATCAGAAATTGTAAAATGGTGTCTAAGTTGAAAACCTATATCACGATCTATATTAAATCGGGCGTTTAGAATTGAACGATCTACCTGTTGCATATTTGCTGAAGATATCACACGTTCTCTGTTCCCAGGAAGTTTTGTTTGACCAACCCAAAGTTCAAAATTTTGATAAAAATTATATTTCAGGACTGCATCCATGACATATAGAGGTGTGTTTCCTGTAAACGCAGATACACCCGACATATCTCTATTTGATAGCCCTAACTCAATTTTATACTCTAACTTAGGTGTAACAGCAAATCCATCAAATTTTAATCTAGCACGACGAATTAAAAAGCCTGTATTAGGACTTTCTCCATCTTGCATTAAAGAAGTTGCTAAAAATTGAAATCTGGCACCTACGTTCATAGTCCAAGAGCTATCTTGACCTTTCAAATTCAAAATACCTTTTCCAAATTTTGGAGCGGGCGTTTCTTGAGCGCTTACAATAAAAAAGGTAAAAAATGTTACTACTAATAATTTTAGTTTCATAATTGATTAATTAAATTTTATCGGTACAAATTACCAACTTTAATGTTAACTGAATGTTTCCAAATAATTAATTTTAAAACAAAAAAAAGCTGCCTTGGCCTTAGGCAGCTCATTAGAAATCACTTCCTATCCCCCTTTTTTTTTGGGTTTTTGAGCCATACATACAGTTACGCCAAGGAATACGATTAAGCTTAAAACCTTTTTCATTAGTACTAGTATTTAGGTGTGAACGAATTCAATTTAAAAAGCTTTAAATTTCAGGTGCTTATAAATATACAACACAAGCTTCTGGTTTTTAACAGCCTGTAACAATTATTTAAGATTGAATAAAGAAAACAGTTAATTAGGATCAAATCGAGTTTTCCACTAAAAGTTCTTTAAAAAAAACCGCCCCTTCCCTACTTCTACTCTAATTATTGTATTTTCCCCCATTACTTAAAAACGACTCTTTTTTTATGGCTGGAAATTCTAACATTGCGATCTATGGTGCTATAGGCGCAAATATCTTAATTGCAATTGGTAAATTTATAGCCGCTTTTTTCACCGGGAGTTCAGCGATGTTAGCAGAGGGGATCCATTCTTTGGTTGATACCGGAAATGGATTTTTACTACTACTAGGAATAAAACGCTCTAAACAGAAACCAGATGAATTACACCCATTTGGATATGGGAAAGAGGTCTACTTCTGGAGCTTTGTGGTGAGTATCCTTATTTTCGCCTTAGGGGGTGGATTCGCGATTTATGAAGGAATTCATGCCTTGCAAGATCCACATGTAATTAAAGATCCAACATGGAACTATGCTGTTCTTATTGCTGCTTTATTATTTGAAGGAACCGCTTTGTATTTGGCTTTAAAGACCTTTAATAAAGCTCGAGCTATGTCCGGGAATTTAATAAAGAATATTGTAAAAAGTAAAGATGCCGCAACTTTTGCGGTGATCATAGAAGATACCGCAGCAGTTATTGGTTTAAGTATTGCTTTATTAGGGGTGTTTCTATCTCAGCAGCTTCAAAACCCTTATTTAGATGGGGCAGCTTCGGTTTCTATTGGAGTATTGTTATTGGTGGTGGCTACCTTTTTAGCCAGAGAAAGTAAAGGACTTCTTTTAGGAGAAAGTGCCAGCCCGGAAGTGCTCGCTTCCGTAGAAAAGATCTTGAAGGATCATCCGAGTGTAAAAGTTTGGAACTTACCACAAACCATGCATTTTGGACCGGATAATATTCTTTTGGTTATAGAGATCGATTTAATAGATACTATGGAATTGATGGATGCAGAAGACACCATGGAGGAAATTAGAAATGAAATTCAGTTACAACAACCTTCTATTACGCAAGTGTTTATTCAGAGCACCCATGATCTTCAACAATAACCAGAAAAACCAAGAATTTAACATCCATTTTATCTCTTTAAAAGCAATCATAAATCTTTGCTAATTATAGGGGAATAGTTTGTAAAACTGAAGAAAAAGGGGTTTCTTAGAGTGTAATTATTAACCATAACATATAACAATATGGAAGCGATATTTCAATTTGTTCAACTAACAAAAAGTGAGCGTTTAGAGGCATTAACTCAGAAAAAACTAGATAAATTAGAGAATAAATACGATTGGATTGTTCGCGCCGATGTTTTCTTTAAAAAACAAGATGGTGAAGAACCTAAAGGATTTATTTGTAACATAAAATTAGGCACTCCTGGAGCACTAATTTTCGCTGAATCTGATGAAGATTCTTTTGAAGCTGCAATCGCTGAAACAGTAAGTGATCTAGAGAGACAACTTTCTAAGCGTAAAGCACAATTGAAGGCATTTTAAATAGATATTTTTCGATCTAAAAAAATCGAAAAGAAAGAAGTCTGAAAGGTATATAATCTTTGTCATCCTGAACTCGTTTCAGGATCTAATTGAAGTTAGAAGCTGAAACAAGTTCAGCTTGACGAATTTGTATTTACTTTTCAGGCTTTTTTTATTGTTTTAAGGTTTCTCTTTTTCTTAGTTATCTGTTAAACTTCCTCCCAATTCCCGCTCTTCCAATTTCTCTTTAAATTCGTTGATAATTCCTCCTTTTAAAAGGATGTTTATCTGGCGGTCACTCAAAGTATGTTTGCTTAAGATCTCTAGAATTTTTCCGTTTTCTTTTTTAACTATAACAGGGATCTCTTTTCTTTCAGAAATACTATTTGGAAGATTTTTAAGCGAAACCATATCCCCTTGTTCGATTTTATTATAGTCGTCTATATCTATAAATTCCAGAGGTAAGATCCCGAAATTCACTAGATTTTGCCATGCGATCCTGGCATAGCTCCTAGCTAGCACAGCCACTTGTCCCAAATATTTTGGAGCTAATGCAGCGTGCTCCCTACTAGAACCTTGAGCGTAATTGTCTTTGGCAACAACAATATGCCCTCCATGCTCATTTTTAGCTTGCATCGCTCTATCGTAAAAGGTAGGATCTATAACGATAAATGAATACTTACTGATCTCCGGTAAATTACTTCGGAAAGGTAATACCTCTGCTCCTGCTTTCAGGATCTCATCGGTGGAAACATTATCTCCCATTTTAAGAAGTACAGGAACCAGATAATTCTCTTGTAAATGGTCTATGTACGGTAATCTTTTAATATTTGGTCCTTTTATTAGATCTATATGAGAACCGTCCTCCAAAGGAGCTATTAACATTTCTTTATTAATGATCTCCATTTCCGGATGCTGATACTTAGGATAACTCATGTTATACAATTTTTCCAGATCTCTGGGATCAGTTATCTTTCCAGTAATTGCAGATGCGGCGGCTGTTTCCGGGCTGCATAAATATACTTGATCATCTTCTGTTCCAGATCTGCTTGGAAAATTCCTCGGCATAGTTCTCAGGCTAATGGTATCTGATGCTGGGGCTTGTCCCATCCCAATACATCCCATACACCCGGATTGATGAAATCTTGCTCCGGCTTTAATAAGATTTCCAAAAGTTTTATTACCTATCATGTTTTGAATGATCTGTCTCGAAGTTGGATTCACATCAAAAGAAACATCGCTGTTAACCGTTTTATCCTGAACAATGGCACTCGCCATCCAAAAATCCCGTAAGCCCGGATTGGCAGAAGAACCTAGAACCACCTGACTAATTTTCTTCCCAGCCACTTCACTCACCGGCACCACATTTCCAGGACTTGTAGGCAGAGCAATCAAGGGAACCAGATCATCTAAAATAATTTCTTCATAAAGATCATATTCGCAAGCCTCATCGGCCAGAAGTTCGATCCAGTCTTCTTCTCTCTCCTGAGATCTTAAAAAGCGTTTGGTTTCTCCATCACTAGGAAAAACTGTGGTAGTTGCTCCTAACTCTGCTCCCATATTTGCAATTACATGCCTATCCATCGCGCTTAGCTGCTCCAAACCGTCGCCGTAGTATTCTATAATTTTTCCAACCCCTCCTTTTACATCATGTCTGCGTAACATTTCCAGGATCACATCCTTGGCACTTACCCAATCTGGTAACTTCCCAGATAGTTTTACTCCCCAAACTTTGGGCATTTTTACAAAATAGGGTTTCCCTGCAATGGCTGCTGCTACATCCAGACCACCGGTTCCTATCGCCAGCATCCCTAATGAACCTGCCGCACAACTATGACTATCTGATCCTACGAGAGTTTTACCCGGTTTTCCAAAACGTTCCATATGCAAAGGGTGACTAACCCCGTTTCCGGGCCTACTATACCATAATCCAAAACGTTGAGCTGCAGAGAGTAGGAATAAGTGATCATCGGCATTCTTAAAATCTGTTTGTAACAGATTGTGATCCACATATTGTACTGCAACTTCTGTCTTCGCTTTTTTAAGATCCATGGCCTCTAATTCCAATTGTACGAGAGTTCCTGTTGCGTCTTGTAACAAAGCCTGATCTATCTTAATTCCAATTTCCTTTCCCGGAATCATCTCACCTTTTAAAAGATGAGATTTTATCAATTTTTGGGTAACATTATATCTGGCCATAATTAAGTGAATTTTACTCTAAATTATTAATTTTCAGTAGATTATCTATATCATTTAACAACATCTTAATATTAAATAAATCAAAAAATTCTTATTTTTATGTATTAGTTCGTTTAATAAATTATTCTTATTAAAATGGAATTTGATATTAATTTAGTTTTTAAGCGACCAATTATTGGCGGAATTGTTTTTGCTTTGGTTATGGGTCTTTGCACCTTCACTTTTGGAGAGATTTCCGGTTTTAAAGCTAGGGAATTATTGGGTACTTCAATTTCCGGGATCCTAACACTTTGTTATGTAATGATATTAGGTTCCATATATATATTGGTCATCATACTCTACCTAATAAGTGTGAAGATCCAAATAGATCCAATATTAAGACATCATCATTTCCACCTTCTGGGCACCATTGCAAAAGTCGATACCATTTTAATTATTACTGCAATAATCACCCTCCTTTTGCTGAATATACCCTTTGCACAAACAGATGTAATTCCCTATTCTTGGTATAGCACCATATATTATTTAATCCTGGCAATAGCCTCTATTCTGGGAGGCGGATTTATATCGATAATAATTATGATTTACGAAACCATTACCATGATCATTAAGCATAAAGATGGCGAAATCCCCGATGATAATCAGCTAAAGGAAATTGAAAAGGAAAAGTAGAAAGGACCATAAATAAAAAAGACTATTCCGGAAACAATTTCCTGGAATAGCCTTTTTAAAAAATATTCTTTTTCAGTCTAGGACTGGATTCTACTAAGTTTATTCAGGATGTCTGTTTGTTCTCCATCTTCCAGATTGAATGCCGGTTTTCCATGTAATGGGAATAAGTAACTAAAGTCTTCATCAAATACTCCCCAACTTTCCGCCAGTCCAAATTCAGAATTTTTACTTTCCATAGTTGGTCTTGTAAAAGTATTTTCTTCCAGATCGTAACTGGAACCTACGGCATCTTCTCCCGTAAATAACATTCCTTCATTGATATCAGAATAGATCAATATAGAACCTCCTCCATCCCCTGGAAGATCATAAATTTTTAATCCAAAATGCTTCTGGATATCTTGTTTGCCGGTAATATCCTTTAATTTATACTCGTCTTTAATTGAATTTCTTGGATTCGCAAAGATGGGTGCTCCCCCGGCATCTTCAGAAATTGTTTTTAGATCGGCATAAGCATTTTTATAAACAGAAGAATTGCTGAGAATTATTCCTTTTATAGTATACCCATCTTCTACCAATTTTTTTACGGCATTACAAGTCTCTTTTTCTACAACATCTATTAAAAGTATATCCTTCCCGTTAAGGTGTCTAATTGCATATCCTTGGTTATATCCGTTTTCTTGTTCACTTCCTTTTATTATAAAAGTATCGCGAATCAATTTTAAAAATTTCCCGACTTCTCCTTTTGCAATAAATTCGGCTGTTTGGTTGTTTAACACTTCCATTTTATCTACTGTCTTCATAAGATATTTAGGTTTTAAATTATAATTTCAATTTACAAAGGGTTCCAATTTTAGCAATTTCTCTTAATATTGTTTAACGAGCATTTAGGAGTTCATTAACGCGATGACAAAGGCGGAATATTTTCCGTGGTGGGAGGGAGAAAATGCATATTCTAACTTTAGGTTATCCCTGTATAAGATAGGAATAAAATTCCTGTTCTTTTGAATTTTTAAATTAGTAATAGGCTCTTTTAAAAGTAATGAAAATTCAGCTAATATCTCCTTCTGAATCGCTTTTTTACCTTCAAAAACTTTCAGGTAGGTGGCTTGCTCTTTTTCTGTTGTAGCAATACTGTGAATAAATGCTGATGTGATTGTAGAAATTGTGAAATACGTTTGGCGATCTATCTTTACCAGACCATGAACTACAGTTTTGTCTTCTAAAGTTATTTCACATTGAAAATCTGTCGGATTGAATTTTCTGGGCAAATTGAACCTTCGCTGGTGAGCCTTATAGGTAGCTTCCTTTAAGGACCAAAGGAGTTGCAGTCTTTTTTTGGGAGCAGATGCTTCCGCTATAATATTTTGCTCGTTAGGATCGAAGAGTTTATTTAAATAGCGTTTAGTGTTCCAATTTGGAGAGATTGGAACTTCAAGATCTATAATATCATTCCCTATCA
>Ga0307488_10004811_pt1 | contig 11228 bp, 7 predicted proteins | sample SB02metaG_FD_202248 | JGI IMG/M metagenome (GOLD analysis project Ga0307488, IMG submission 202248) | Sea-ice brine microbial communities from Beaufort Sea near Barrow, Alaska, United States - SB 0.2 | ecosystem: Environmental > Aquatic > Marine > Coastal | place: USA: Alaska | collected 2017-05-06
GCTGGTGGAATCAGTTTTTAAACCTGACATATCATTATCCTCTTTAGTGCTTTGCAATATGCGGGCGCACAATCTGGTTATCAAATGCCCAGTTCGTTAGGTAAACCATTCCATAAAAACCATTAGCTTGGTCAAATAGTATCATATCGTAATACTATTTTTTCGTACCGAAACCACCACCAGATACAGAGTAGTTCAATGCATCTCGCGTCCCTCTCTTCAGATCCAGTATTACGCCACGACAGAAGCGACAGACGTTTTTAACCTCTCCAGTCTTAGTCTTGTATTGCCAAGCATCTAAATGATTTCTCCTGCATTTATCACAGCATACTAACCCTTTAGTTCGCCTAGCTCTGATGCAGAGGTCAAGTTGGTTTAACTGAACACCTTCTCTTTTTGGCTGAGTTTTCCCCAGAGCCTTTATGGCTTTCCAAAATTCTTTAGACTTACTCTTCTTGACACCAAAACAAGTGGCGTAGCTATACTGGTCTTTCATAATCTTACCCTCTTTAGTGCTTTGCAAAACGCGGGCGCACAAGCTGGTTATCAAATGCCCGGTTCATTAGGTAAACCAATCCATTAAAACGAAAAAACCCGATTCAGCAACACTAAATCGGGTTCACAGGTCGATAGTTCTCGACAGTCCGGTTTAGCTGGAATTTATATAGCACCCCGCAATCTGGATCAAATCGGTGCTTTGCTTAATAATACAATAATGTTGAGCGATACAACAGGAAATTTCGGACTAACAGGATTTAGCCAATTTTTACCACATTTATAGTGATTACTAATATACATCGGTTATTACTCCGAAGGAGAGATCAGCGGGGGAAGTCCACCAAGCCCCCAAAGTATAAGCCACCATAAGACCCGTATCTGCTAGCATTGGTCACCTTTAGCCTCAAACCTCATAGAACTGATTTCGAGGCCGAAAAAGCTACTTAGGGATAGTCGTCGAGTGATCTCTAATCGCCATCTACCAGCCGCCGTTACGCTTAAAAAATAATCTGAAAATCCGCATATTACCTGGTATTCTATACACCACTTTTCTCGGAAACAATGTGCAATGAAACAACCAGTTAAGATCGTCGACCTATTTGCTGGACCAGGTGGGCTGGGCGAAGGTTTTTCCTCTGTGGGCCCAAAAGACGCGCCTACGTTTAAAATAATGGTTTCTGTCGAAAAGGAGGCTAGTGCGCATAAAACACTCACATTAAGGGCATTCACTCGTGAATTTAATTGCCGCATTCTCCCCAAAGAATACTACCAATATATTAGAGGGGAGATAACAAAGGAACACTTAATTAAGGTGTATCCAAAGCAATGGGCAGCTGCCAACGAAGAGACACTAGGTAAACCTGTTGCCCTCGGTGTCGATAACGCATTGATTCACGAAAAGATCAGCCAAGCCTTGGGACATAACAAAGAACCTTGGGTTTTGATAGGAGGCCCCCCCTGCCAAGCCTATTCTCTAGTGGGCAGAGCCTCAAATTCTGGTCGCGAGGGGTATGTCGCGGAGCAAGACGGCCGGCACTTCCTATATAAAGAATACTTGGAGATTATTAAGAAATTCGAACCTAGCGTATTCGTCATGGAGAATGTAAAGGGCATCCTATCCTCAAGCCCAGCAGGAAAGCCGATTTTCGATCAAATACTTACAGACCTGAAAAATCCAGGACAAGGGGCTTTAAAGTACAATATCTTTTCGATGAGCAATAGCCCTCGCTCCACAAATCTTTGGGGACCAGTATTTAAGGGAAGCGACTTTGTAATAAAATCGGAAGAGCATGGAATACCGCAGGCGCGACATCGAGTAATTCTACTAGGGATTAGATCCGACATAGCGGTAGAAACATTGCAACCGCTTCTTGAAAAGGTCCCGAAAGTCAGCCTCGGTCAAATTATCAGCAATATGCCTAAATTAAGGAGCGGACTTTCAAAGATCGACGATACTTCAAGCAACTGGAAAGACATTACGGCTGCCGCAATAATCTATGCAGGCGCAACCCTCAACATTGATATCTCTAAAATCCTAGGCCATCCCCTACCAACTTCACGCGGGAAACCGTTTGCGATATCGACACAGACTTTATCGAAGCGCATGCCTGCAAAACTGAGAGCCTGGTTAGCTGATGAACAGCTGGGCGGAATTATCCAGCATGAGACCCGCAGCCATATGGAGTCTGATATCCATAGGTACAGCTATGTATCTCTATTTAGCTATCTCCATGGACGAAGCCCTTTGCTATCAGAGTTTCCGAATGATCTTTTACCTGACCACAAAAATGTACATTCGGGAAAATTCGTTGATAGATTTAAATCTCAGGCTCGGCACTTACCTTCAAAAACTATTACAAGCCATATCGCAAAGGATAGCCACGCCTTTATTCATTTTGATCCAGCCCAGTCCCGGGGGCTTACCGTTAGGGAGGCTGCTAGGATACAAACGTTTCCTGAAAACTACTTCTTTGAAGGGAATAGGACCCAGCAGTACGTTCAGGTTGGCAATGCAGTACCCCCATTCCTAGCGAGTCGCATTGCAGAGATTGTCGCAACCATAATCGATCATTAGATCAGAGTTTTAAATTGAATCAGCTTATAGACCACCTGTTATATCGCCTCATGACAAGAAGTCAAACCCACCCGACCGAGCATTTTTACGTATTTCAATGGCCAACTTCAGTTGCTTGTCAGATGGCATTGTTCCACCGATCAAGAATGAAGCACATTTAAGTGGAATACCGACGTTCGGATGGCTAGCTGGGTACGTCGCTGCATTAAATTCAGCCAGCAACGACCACTCTCTATCGGTAATCGCCATAACCTGCTCAATATATGAAATAGTCTTAGAGACTTTTGTTACTGCTTTTTTCTCTAGTTCCTGCGCAATTTTCTGAGACATGTTTATAGTGTCTTCGGCAGATAATCCTGAAAGATCAACGGTCATTTTTTGGATCTTTAACCAGCCCTTCTCAGACTTGCAAAATTCAGAGGGATTAGAGACCCCATCACGGAAAATAGGGTCCTCGATATTAGCCTTTACACGCTCGGCCGTGTCGATTATAAGGGACACCAAATTCCCCGATAAAGATTGCTTCTGGTAGATTAAGTCTAGGTTAATATCACAATCAGATTTTAGGATAGCACTACGCAGCAATCCTAACGTATAAGTTACCGTCTCTGCCTTAAGCCCAGAATTCTCTTTATACCAAACAGACGTAAAAATCGCTTTGTCAGCGGATCTGAAAAGAATAATTTTCGACACCAAGTCTTTATAAAAATTGACTCCAAAATCGTCCGGCTTATCATCAAACTCAGATATTATGACAGTTCCAAGCTTCTTTAGGTTTGCCTGAGCACCTCCCTTAACAATATGAGGCTTCATTCGCCAAGTATTCTCATACTTAGCCATATCGGTTTTTGAGAATAGCTGACTTTTTGGATACTCTTTATCAAATCGATTTTTTTGCGGACCTATTAGCGCCCTTCTTTGCGTATTGTATTGGCCCCTCACTCTTTCATAGAACCATTTCGTAGGAAGCCCGTCCATACCAGGAGGAACCAACTGACTTCGTGAACGTGACTCAATATTCAAATGGAATGGGTGATTAGACGTAAGATCTGAAGGTTGAATTGCATTTTGGGAATTTGCAAATGTAGCGATATTTGATTTCATTATTTCAGAGATTTTTTTGTTGCTAATCACCGTAAGCTTCATTTGTACAAAAACCTGTTTAAGATCGATGTCCTTAAAATAATAATCACGATCCAAACCTTTAATAGAGCCTTTTTCCCTCGGAGAGAAATAGATAGCGGCAGTTGTTTGCCCGCCATTAACAATTTGCATATTTTCAATTCCGGTTACATGGAGTTGCCCGTCATATATTTCCGTACTAATACTCGTCGCAGTAACGGTTATACCATTATTATAGGCAAAAAAGTTCTCTGGCTCTTTGACTAAACTTTTTCTCATACCTTGATTTGTTCCCGCCCTAAAGTCTAGGAATGTCCGAACATTACTCTCAAGTAGCCTCTGACCGAATTCGTTGTAAACATCGCTCAGAAGAGACGCAGGCATGACACCCAGATACGTATTGACACCCGTTGAAGAAACATTTGCTGGCAACACCTTCACACCTTTCCCCCACTTGGTAAAATCTACAATAAACTCTTCAAAGTCAGAATCGGACTTGTCCAGCAAGCGTAATCTGTCTAAATCCCAGATTTCTAGACTAGTCGGCATTCCCAATATTTCCGCCATTTCAATCTTTTTGACCCAAGCACTCATCGTTTTATCTGTCATTAAGACGACACGAAATTTTATCGCCGAATCCATAAACTCAGAAATTAAATCGATAGCAGCTCTTCCGGGGTCTGTCGTTGCCAGTTGATCGTAAAACTTTTGGTCGCCAATTCGCTCTATGAATCGAGCGACTCTTTCACCCATCTTTTTTATAGTTTCGTTATTCAGAGACTCAACAACATCACGATCATTGGTATAATCCACGCAAATTATATTGATAGCTTTCTCAAGTTCGTTCCAACTATAGCCATCTATTTTCATTCCGCGGCGAGAATTGACATAGGGGCAGTACTCTATGTTATCGAGTATTCCAGCTTGGCCGAGCATCTCATGGGTATAGTCAAAAAAACCTTCCTGAGGAAAAGTTGCATTGGCTTCAGCGCCAATTGAACATAGATCAAACAACTCTTGATGATATTCGAGTAATTCACCCATTTTTTATTATATCCTTTAAGTTGTGAGTAACCTTGAACGGTTGGATGCTTGATATTGATATTTTATATTCAGCCTCGAGTATTCCCTTTGGTTCTAAGTTACATCGAAGTAGCTTAGGAAAATCATCTAGGACATCATACATATTTACATCAGAACACAGGAAGGGTTCTTCTTTTTGGAAAGAACTAGCTCTGTCAAAAATACAGCCTGCCCTTTTTGCATATAACCCCATAGAGGGTAGATCATGCTGTATTTTAAGTTTTATCGACTCATATAGTTCTGCAAGGGCAAGGCCGCTTTCGGCATCAGAATCATTAATAAAAAGATGCATCAGATAGAGTTTGTCAGTCCTCCGCTCTAACTGATCTAATGAACTAATCGTTATTAGTCGTGAGTTACTCACTTTAGTCGTTTTCACTTCAATAGCGAGTGAACCAAAAGATATATCCTTCGGCGCCCCACTAGGGCCCGCCCAATATCGAATAACATCTAGAGCATTATGATGCTCCATCATGTATTGATCGATAACATACAGCTCACCCCAAAATCCAATCAACTCCGATCTAGATAATCCTTGTTTACTAACCTTAAGAAAATCAGCCCATTCATGGAGTTCTTTCTGGATTTTGGTGAAAAGTGCTACTCCGCTAAATTTTTCACTTGCGAGGGCTATATGCTTAACAACTAAAGCAAACTTCTCAGTACTTGTTTGAGAGGTGTCTACGAATGTACAGACCATTCTCTGCTCATTTGCTTTATATCTTTCAACTGTAATACCAACAGATGAAGGGCCCTCGACAGACGGAATGACAGTGTTACACACATCATGGACATAAAAAATCAATTGATTTAACGAGTCTCGAGAAACCCAATATCGCTCGTCATTGCCATATAATCGTCGGCCACTCGGATATGTCCCGCTCTCGATCCCGCTCCATGGATCATCTTTGAAGACCGTAGGCTCTTTAGTCAAAATCAATGTCCTCATATGCGATAAGTTCTTTGTTCCGATCATGCACTTTATTTAAGGCATATGAGTGCCTAGTACTTTTCAAAAGAGCTTTGACTTGCTGTGGAGAGAGTCCTTTTAGAGTATCGGACCGAGGGAAAGATAAGGTATAACCTAACGTCGCCTCGTGCCCATGAATGAGCTTAGGGGCCTTCCGGTCGCCTTCTTCTCGGCGTTTAGAAATGCCGAAGAAACTGATTTTTAGACCGGCAAAATCTCTGTGCTTAGAAGCAATATAGTCATGATCAACAGGTTTACTACTAATACTATTTTTCACGATGTCTTGATGCTCTTGGCTTAGAAATAATCGTTCATCATTTGGATTACCGAGGTGTACGCTTCGAACACGATACATTCCATTCAGCAAATTCATTGATCTGCGCGGTAGAGTTACGTTATGGCCCGCTACGTTATACGGCGCCGCCAAGAACTCTTCGTCCACTTTTAAAAGGTCTCGAGACCATAGTGTTTCTGCTGATGAAGACTGATTAAACAGTAATACTTTTGGTCGTGTAATGCCGGCTGCTTCCATTTCCTGCAATTGGTGAACCAGCGCGTTGTCGCCTAAATCGTCCTCGGGTAGCTCTATAGCGTTAATGAAATCAATTATGTCTTTGTAACTTACATTTGAAATCAATAATGAGCCTGACTCCGGATGCTCAGTCAACTCCAAGTCTGGTTCAGCTAAGAGACCTTCCAAGAAAAGCTTCGCATAGGCCACGTTATTGGCATTAGGGGCTGTATCGCTTTGAAACTTATAGCGTCTATGGGTTTGCCCCCAAAGCTCCTGAGATAGCGTATGAGAACGACTCCACCCAACTTTATTTTTGGCGGTTATTAACATGGCGCCAGGGTGTTCTCGCACTTTCAGGCCAAAGTCTTTGGGTCGTTCTTCCCTCTCTGCCATGAGTTCGAGTTCACTATACAATTCTTTAATGGTTGATGAGATAAAGGCATACCACGAAATTGATTCCTCAGGCAGATATACTTTACATAAGTCTTTGTATGATGGCCTATATCCAAACCACCTACACATCTGCATTAGAGTGTCATATGCTTTTGAATTTCTAGCAAAATAACTTATAGACAGCCCTTCCAACGTTAGCCCACGAGAAAGCTTATGGCCACCGATAACAATTACACTTAACCCATATTCTTTGTATGTTGAATAATTTAGTTCATGGCGATCTTTTTTCTTGCCAGACTGATTTATTGCCCATACATGCACATTTCTACGTCTTTTAGATGACAATATTCCAATTATAGATTCATAACTTTCTTCAATATTGAACTTATTCGTATATGTTTTTTCTAAACTGGCTAGTACATTGTTTTTCCCCGCTTGCGCGGAGCCCATAGAACCAAAAGCCGATAGGGCATCATAAAGTTCGGTTTTATACTCATAAATCAAAGTTTCTAATACGTTTTGGTGTTTAGAAAGGTGGGAGATATTAACCAGCATAGTATTATGACTATCTTCGTCGCCCCTAATAGCTCGGACAGCAGTCACAATAATAAATGCGCGGATTGCGTCTTTTAAACTTTCAGGCAGCTCATAATCAGTATCAGCATTTGATTTTAGTTCGTGAACCGGCCAATGATCGTTAATCTCAATAATTGGAGAAGCTGCATTGGATTCGTTCTGCAATACATCCTCACCAAAGAAAAAGTCCTGCCCCAAATAATTTTTTGGGACCGACATCTTTATCATAAAATCGGATGGAAATAGGTCATCAAGTTCGTTATATGATTTTTCATCAGGATCGATAAACACGTTTGCGAAAGGTGTCGCCGTGTACGCAACATAGTTGGATTTACTGAACTGTGAAAGAAGCTTTCTTATGAGTTCATTTGTAAGCGTAACTTCATTTTTGTGATACTTTGTATTTATCGAGGCATAATCAGCTTCATCATCAATTAACAACATAGGCTTTGCTAACGTTTTACCCTCAGCTGAATTCAAAAAATGCACCCGTTCTATCCAAGCAATTAGAGGTTTCATAACCGCAGTTTGTTTTTTTATCGTAAAGATGACTGTCGTACCAGCATCTAACTTAACCCCAAACCTGTCTGCGAACGAAGCACTAAAGTCACCAGCTGTTGTCGTTGCGGAAACTATGTTATTTTTGTGCCACAGTCCGACCCCAATAGGGCCGACCTGCTTGGCACTGGTCTCTTGATGATGCTGGGAAGGCGCGCCAAGTACCCCTTCATCGATACGCTCCTGGGTCTGCATACGGAGATCATTTAGATGCCCGCCTAAAACAATAATAGTTTGGTATCCTGCATCGATAGCTTTATTGATTAACCCTAGATAGTTTTGGGTTTTGCCAGACTGAACATTACCCATCACTAGGCCTTTTCTAGCCCAAGAGCCGTCTTGACGAGGATCACCAGAAAAATCGAGTATAGTGTCAATGACTTCCTCATTGGCATCAATAATTACTTTGCTTCGGCCCTGCTGTTGGAGCATTTTTTTGTAAGCGTTCCAATGATCCCAGGATATTTCATGCTTTTTAGCATCAAGCCACCTAGGCGCATCTCTATTTGTGACGGCGACCATCTTCTCTCCGATGGTCGCGTCGTAGCTATCGGTGACACTTTTGAGAAGTCTTTTGCGATCGAGATCTGAGATGTCTGGAAATGAACTTTGGAACATTTCTAGTAGATTATCAGTTACTTCTTTGATCTGCTCATATGAGAGGGGTATGCCCTTTTTCTCCATTGAGATTTTATGGTGCGTAATTACCGCTGCATGAACTAACCCACTAATGTTTTCAAACGAAGAACTATCCATTGATATTTTCCAAGTATAATTTCAGCAACGTCGGCACGTCGATTAAGTCGATGTCTTTTTGCTTAATATCAAGTGGTCTGTCAGCCATAGTGCTATAGATGTGCTCCAGAGGTAATTCTCGGGCAAGACTCATAAGATATGCAGCCAGTGTGGCTCGCAAACTAGCGGGGGACTTATTAATCAGTTCCAACAGGCTTTGATTTTCGGGATGTATCTCATAGGTGATTGTACTTTCATCTTCATTCTTACAAATTTTCCAGAGGCCATTAGCCTCAGCCAATCGCCCTCTATTAACGCTCACCGCGCGGGACCGACTTATAGGGTCCGATAGATATTTTTTTAAATCCCGTTTAACTCTAGGAGGTAATTGCAAAGTAGCCTTCTTAACGTCAGTAGCCCAGTCATCATCTAACGCGGAAGGAATATCAATTTGAATCCTGGCTAGTGCCGACAACTGGTGATGCTTGGAAAGGTCCAACCAGCCACCTGCATTTATGAGACGTTTGTTTCTGTATATATACAGACCTTGTTTTTGTGTAATCTCTGATGCACCACCAGACCTTTCTAACTCGGGTTTTGCCATCCGACTAAAGGATGGTAAAACATGTGTCTTGATTACAATATGTCCGCCCTTACATCTAAAGCGTTCTGAACGGCCTTCCTGATAGCCACTGTTTAAGGTCATGAATGGATCTGTAGCGTCAATAGGCTTATTATTAATAAAAAAACTAACCTTCCCCGGCCCCGCCATAAATCGATGGAAGTGGAGACCAATATGCTGGTCGACCGTGGTGAGCTGAGAGGCAATCTGTGCGTCATAGTTAACGGCATGGCTGTCTTTTTGATAACAAGTCAAATTTTGCCAGATCACTTGCGTTCCTTGGTCACCGAGACTGACCATTCCTTGCTTTTCCAAATCCGCAATATCATCCTCGCTTAGCTGCTCCAAGCACCAAGCATCTTCATCGATAATTCTGTCGATATCCCAACATGCACCTACGACATTGGTGTTTAAGGTTTTGGACAGGACTATGAGCCTTTTAGCTTGAGAAAAACTTGCTATTTTCATACCAGAGCCGAAACGGCCTAGATCGCGGGAGGTGCGCTTTTCAGACGGGTCCTTGCATCCTATTATCATGTTGCTTAGAAGCTGGCTCTGATCCATACCATGGCCATCATCAACAATAGAGATATAGGGTGAAGCCATACTTGGTGGTGACCAGATATTTATCCGTGTGCAGCCTGCGGAAATCGAGTTGTCAATGATATCTGATACAGCCGTACAAAAATCATATCCAATTTTCATAAGAGTTTTAATATGTGCTTTAGGGCTGGGTGATCCATTGACTGTAATAGACATTAGGATATACCCCATACGAGCTTGACTCTTTGCAATGCTATGTTCTCTCTTACATCTAAACCATCTCGGGAGGCGCTATACTCAGATATTAAAAGAACCTTTCGTTGCAGATCGATATTAGTTACTTTTTCAAGATAACTATCTATGTGATCATTTGTTTCAAAAAACTTGCCGAACAAATCATCGAAGTCCTCGTCGTCTAATTCGAACATTGACTTAAACTTGTCGATTATGGCCTCTTCCTCTTGGCCTGATATGACGCCATCTTGACCACAAATTGAGACACAAATATTAAACGCACTTTTTACGTCTTCATTAATCACAAGTAGCACCTCATTTCACATCAAAAGTGATTGGTATCAGAAATACAAGAATGCCATCCTATTACGAATATCTGAATGTGTATAGCATTACCATCGTCCTATAGATGGCACTGACCCATGCTGTTGATCCACCCCGTGAGGCTATTGACCGTGATAACCGATGCGGTGCTTTTGTAGGACATTGGGGTAGGGGTTAGAGAGGGACAGATAATATAAAATAAACTATGTGAAGTAGCATTCACTGACCACGTCGAGCCGGTAACCGTTAGATTTGCGGTGTAGTAGTTTGGGACAGTAATAAACCCCTGAATGGTTTGGACGCTACCAAGCCTAACCGAACACTCTAGGTTACAAAATGCCCGGAAATCTTAGGATTTACAGGCTTTAGTGGTCTTTTTATGCTCTTTTTAAAGCCGTATTTGGTAGGGGCGGGGGGAATTGTTCGTCCTTCATTCTCACCCCCTCTCAAATAAAAGGCGGCCTCCGTCGCTGCGCTCCCGCGTTGTCTCACCGCCCTCTCAATAAAAAGTGTGGCTCGGCTGAACCCGCTCCGCGGCTTCATTCCAAAATCGACAGACAATAAAAAAACCCCAACCCTTTCGGGTTGAGGTTTTGTTATTGGTGGAGGCGGCGGGAATTATTCGTCCTTCGTCCTCACCCCCTCTCAAATAAAAGGGGGCCGCCGTCGCTGCGCTCCCGCGTTGTCTCACCACTGCGTGGCTCGGCTGAACCCGCTCCGCAGGTTCATTCCCAGTAGCAGCCAGAAACCAGAAAAGGCCACCCTTTCGGGTGACCTTTTCTGGTTTTTTGGTGGAGGCGGCGGGAATTGACTCGGGCCGTCCATGGCCCTCGGGCTTGCGCCCGCCTTCGGCGTCCAAAACGTCAATCCTGACGTTTTGTGAACCCGCTCCGCAGGTTCATCCCCTTTGCAACGGCCAATAAAAAACCCCAACCCTTTCGGGTTGAGGTTTGTTATTGGTGGAGGCGGCGGGAATTGAACC